>Ga0207112_1225_pt1 | contig 11575 bp, 7 predicted proteins | sample Alteio_BWMinHeat_72_FD_153549 | JGI IMG/M metagenome (GOLD analysis project Ga0207112, IMG submission 153549) | Enriched cells from forest soil in Barre Woods Harvard Forest LTER site, Petersham, Massachusetts, United States -... | ecosystem: Environmental > Terrestrial > Soil > Temperate forest >...
ATATAATGAGAGTGATTTTGAGCCGTTCGAAGAAATTTATTTGACGATGCAAGATGCCATCAAAAGAAGAATTGCGATTGAGAAAGAGATCGACTGGGATCATCTTCCAAAACATGTGAAGGCAAGTGAATTTAAGGATTTAAAATGGGCAACGACTGAAGATGATTTGAAAGAACGTTTACTGCGCATCAGGGCCTTGCAAACAGAGACAACTTTAAAACTAGCTGATGACATCAAGGAAAAGTCTATGCAGCGAATTGCAAAACGACAAATGAAATATGAAGAAGAAATTTTGACCCAAGATCCTGTTCAAAAGCAACGCAGGATTCTTTCTGAAATACTAAAATCCACAGCTGCAGCTTTAGATATGCACACTTCTTATTTTACACCTGATGAAGCAGTCCAGTTTATGATTAATGTTCAACAACGCCTATTTGGTATTGGCGCTCAACTCCGAGATGATATCAATGGCTTTACGGTTGTTAAACTTGTTGAGGGTGGTCCTGCAGCTCTAAGCAAGGAATTGAAAGTTAAAGATAGAATTATTGCGGTGAATGGAGAGCCTGTGATTGGGATGGACATTAAAGATGCTGTTGAATTAATTCGTGGCGAAGAAAAAACTCCTGTTGTTTTGACTGTCATTCGTGAATCTGGTGAAGACAGTAAAAAAGGAGAAGAGAAATTAGATATTGAATTACAAAGAGCAGAGGTTGTCCTTAAAGAATCACGTTATGAATCATCCTACGAAGCTTATGCTGATGGAGGATTTATTTATCTTAAATTGTATTCGTTCTATCAAGATCCAGATAGTTCTTCTGCAGCTGACTTGCTTGGGGAAATTGAAAAATTGAAGAAAAAGTACCATGTCGAAGGAGTGATCTTGGATTTGCGCTATAATTCAGGAGGAATCCTTTCCCAGGCGGTTAGCGTAACGGGATTATTTATTAATAAAGGGGTTGTCGTTTCAATTAAAGATGAAACTGGTCAAATTCAGCACTTGCGCAATTTAGAAGGAAAGCCTGCCTGGTCTGGTCCACTTATCGTTTTAGTGAGTCGCGGCAGCGCCTCCGCTTCTGAAATCGTTGCACAGACACTGCAAGACTACGGTCGCGCAATTATTGTTGGGGATGATCATACATTTGGCAAAGGGTCATTTCAGACGTTTACTTTAAATACGACAGCAAAGAATGACGCGATTAATCCTCAAGGAGAATATAAGGTCACTAGGGGGCGTTACTACACCGTTTCAGGAGGCACTCCACAGCTTATCGGAGTAGTTTCTGATATTGTGGTGCCAGGTCCGCTTAGTGAATTGGAGATTGGAGAAAAATTCAGCAAATTCCCTCTGGAGAGCGATAAAATTCCCGCGAATTTTATTGATACTTTCTCAGATATCCCATTTTTTCAACGCGAGAAAATCCGGTCGCAGTACCAATTCAATATGCAATTACGTCAGCATACTTATGAGCCTTATATGGAACAACTCAAAGAAAATTCTGCATTGCGCATTGAAAACAATAAAAATTATCAGAATTTTATTAAAGAATTAAAAAAGAATGGAGATGTTGAAGAAGAAAGTTCTGAAGAAATTGGACAAAGTGATTTACAACTTTTTGAAACTTATAATATCATGAGAGATCTTTTGTTCTTAATGTATCAAAAAGAGCACAAAAGCACAGTAGAAATAAAAAAATCACAATCAGTGCCTGTTCAACAGGCTGCATAGGAATAAATAACAATGACAGTTCGTGTACGTATCGCTCCATCTCCAACAGGAGATCCCCATGTTGGTACTGCCTATATGGCTCTTTTTAATCTTATTTTTGCCAGACATCATGGCGGTAAATTTATTCTTCGCATTGAAGACACTGACCGCTCGCGCAGTCGTCCAGAGTACGAAGAAAATATTTATAAAGCACTTTCCTGGTGCGGGATTCAATGGGATGAGGGACCAGATGTAGGTGGACCTTATGGACCATACAGACAATCGGAACGGTTTGATTTATATAAGAAACATTGTTGCGATCTTGTAGATCATGGTAAAGCTTATCATTGTTTTTGTACGTCACAGGAATTAGAGGAAATGCGCTTAGTGCAGTCTAAGCAGGGAGGGGGGAGGCAAGGGTACGACCGACGATGCCGTAATTTAAGCGATACTGAGATTCAACAAAAAAAAGATCAAGGTCTTGCCTTTGTTATTAGACTCAAGATGCCGCTTACAGGCGAATGCGTGTATCAAGACGATATTAAAGGGCGTATCACAAGTCCTTGGGCTGATGTGGATGATCAAGTATTATTAAAATCTGATGGATTTCCAACATACCATTTAGCTAACGTTGTGGATGATCATTTAATGGAAATCACTCATGTCATTCGCGGTGATGAGTGGATGAGCTCCACTCCTAAGCATGTTTATCTTTATGAAGCTTTTGGATGGGCGCCGCCTGTATTCATGCACATGCCTTTGTTACTTGGGAAAGATGGCAAAAAATTATCTAAGAGAAAGAATCCTACATCGATATTTTTTTACCGCGATAGTGGTTTTTTACCTGAAGCCTTTCTTAATTTTCTGACATTGATGGGTTACAGTATGACTGGTGACCGCGAGATCTATCCTTTAGCTGATATTATTAAAGAATTTGACAGTAAGCGTATAGGGGTTTCTGGAGCAGTTTTTGATGTGCAGAAACTGGAATGGATTAATCAGCAATATTTGATTAAAAATATTCCTGAGGATAAGCTTTGGGCGCGTATTAGGGATTGGAGTTTTAATGATGAATTCATGAAAAAATTGATGCCTTTATGTCATTCACGGATCAAAACTTTCGGTGATTTCATTGAGTTAACTAGTTTTCTCTTCGTGAATCATCTGCCGTATACGAAAGAGCTTTTCGCCATCAAAGAGGCAAATGATGAGTTGTTAACGTATCTTTTACAAGCCCTTATTTGGCATATGGATGCACATGAGGACTGGGGTAGCCATGGAATCAATCAAGCATCTAGAGAAGTTTCTGAAATTTTTGGGGTTAACCATAAAAAATTGATGATGCCATTGCTTTTTGCGACGATCATGGGCAAATTGCAAGGCCCTCCATTGTTTGATTCCGTTGGTATTTTAGGAAAAGATCGCACTCGTGTACGCTTACTCACAGTCATTGAATTTTTAGGTGGAATTTCAAACAAAAAAATGGATGTCCTGAAGAAACATTGGGAAAATCGCGATTGTAAGGGGATTTAGGAATGATTGAAGTGATGGGTAGCATTGAAGAATGTTGCAATTTTGCCGTTTCAGCTCTTGATGGTGTTTATGGCTGGGGAAGCGAAGTTGTTGCCATCATCATTTTTGTTTTTGTCTTTAATTTTCTGACTAAAAAATTGCTTTTTCGTTTTCATGAACAATTCAAAAAGAATAACATGCTTTGGAGAGACTGTTTTGTCCAGGCTCTTCATTTGCCCTTAAGTTATTTTGTCTGGTTTTTTGCAGTTATACAGGTCGGTGATCTTATCGCCACCGAAGTCATTGAAGGTTTTTCCGTTCAGAACCGCCATACAATTATCGCGGTGGGTGCCTTAGTGGCTCTAACGTGGTTTTTATTTAGGTGGAAAAATTTTCTTACTCATCAATTAATCATCAAAAGCAAGAAACATGAAATTGCACTCGATCAGGGTAAAATTGGAGCCATTGACAAGTTAGCCACGATAGGGTTGTTGTTTTTCATGGCTCTTTTGTTGATGGAGTTAACCGATCGCAGTATTAATACGATTATTGCATTTGGAAGCGTAGGCGGTTTGGCATTGGCATTTGCTTCTCAAGAGGTGATTGCCAATTTCTTTGGCGGTTTTATGATTTATTTGACCCATCCATTCACGATTGGTGATTGGGTCGTGATTCCCGATCATAAGATTGAAGGGATTGTGGAAGAAATTGGTTGGTATATGACAAGAATTCGTTCAATGGATAAAAAACCCATTTATATTCCCAATTCCATATTTTCAAAATTGATTATCATTACACCTTCTCGAATGAGTCATCGGCAGATTAAAGAGACGATTAAAATTGCTTATGAAGATAGTGAAAAGTTGAATGCCATTCTTTTTGATTTTAATGAGATGCTGCAGCAGAATCTCGATCTTGATCGCAGTCAATCGATGATTGTTAGGTTATCTGGATTTGGTGATTATTCTTTTGAGGTGCTTGTCAGTGCCTACACACAAACTATTGATAATGAAGGGTATTTGCGCATTAAAGAGCAAGTTCTATTGGGCATTAACGCCATCCTGAAAAAGCATGGAGCAGCTCGCTCTTCCCCTCAGCAGATCGTTGTGCCCCAAGAATCTTGAAACTGCCGTTTTGAACTAATCTCAACCCCGCGGATCTGGCGTCCCTTCCTCTGCTGGATTGATGTCGGAAGATTGGATTCGTGGATTATCTCCTTCTATTTCTTCCTCTTCTTCATCCTCGCTTTCAGCTTGTGGAGTTCTTGCTCTTGCCGCAACTTCCTCTTCTGGAGAGAGCTTGCCTCCTGCTGCAGCATAATTTTCTCTCGGTGCTCCCTCTAACGATACCCCTTCTAAAGGTGCTCCCTCTAATCGTACTTCCTCTAATGGTTCAGCAGGTGGCGCTGATGGCAGAGGGGCGCCTGACATTGCCTTGATTCTCGTACATTCTTTTATAATCGTATTTGAAGCACTTTTTAAATGTACAAAGTCGGTTTCATTACCTAAACCCAAATATAAGTGTCTTTCATAGTGTTTACAATACTTGCAAAAGATTTCGATTCCTTTCATTAAATTGTCAAGCACCTCTTTTTCTTTTGGTAATGTCTCTAAATTTGATGCAAATGAAACTAACTTGTCAATGATTGCCTTGTTTACCTTAGGAATATAATTAGTCACATCTCGCCATGCGCCAATATCGTCAGGACTTCTATCTAGTCCAGATCTTAGTCCCTGTCTCCATCTCCAATTGGTCATGATCCCCGAATTTTCACTTTCAATATTTTCTAGCAGAGTAACAAGATCTATAAAGTTTTTGGATATAAAAATATTTTCACTTGATAAGTTTTCAATTGTTCTCTTTAACTCATTTCTAGTATAGGCATGCATGTCCAGTCGGCTAACCTTTGGAACGGATGCATTAAAATTAAGAACGGTGAGTCTAGTATGATGAAAATTGAGAACATCGTAAGGAACCGCATTTGGATTGTTAAGAATATTATTTAATATTTCCCTGATTTCGCTATGAGACACTAACGAATATTCACTGCTCTTGAATGCTCCTTTATAAGGTCGTAACCCTAAATAAATTAGATCCAGTTTATTTAGTACATGAAATTCTCCAGTTTTGATGTTTTTTATTAAAAATTCTTCGTTTCTAAGTACCTTGCTTAAGTCTGTTTTAATGATATCAACTGATTTTTTTAACTCAATATTCGCAATATGTAAAGGTTCTACCCTAGAAAACCGTGTTGTATTATTATAATTATATGCGACTATATTGAAATTTATTGCATTGTGTATAATTAGCCTGTCTTCTATCGGCGAATAGGTTTCAATAAATTTTTTAAATTCGTTGCCAATCTCTTTTAAAGACGCTTCTTTATAAGAAGCATTACAAATTCCTGACTGGTCCAAAATCCCTAATTCAATCAATTTTTCTTTTGATTCACAATAAATACCTGTTTCACCTTTGCAAGTAAAAAACAGATGCGTATCAAAATCGATTGGTTGATTAAAAGAAATTGATGTTGGTTGAAAAGGAAGACTTACAGGCTTTGAAGCACCTGAACTAGCGACACATCGATTAAAGACCTCGATATTTTTCCGAAGAATTGGATTATCGGTATGATCTCTGGAGGAATCTTTTAAGGAATTAGTTAATGACTTACCTAATTCACTTAGGGGAACAATTTTGCGGGAATCCTTTGTGGTAAATTTTCCAGATTTTATCAATCCGTATTCGGTTAAAATTTTTGTGGCAATACAATATAGTTGGTTTCCTTCTTTAAAAAACGTGTAATCTTGACTGTTTTCAAAGAATTTATCTAATGGTTCATTGAAATTAAGAGGGATACTAGCGACAACGGGTTTTGGATTTTGAGGAATCATACTAACCTTCTTTTTTTATTACTAAATATAAATACCGATCCTTAATTTCATTTTATTCAAATAAAATTTTAATAACAATAAAAAACTATAAAAATTAGGTTTTTGGAAAGAATTGAGGGCGGCCTCCGATTTGTCGCCATTCGCCCAGACCTCGGAAAAATACGACTTGTCTAGTTTCGCTTACAATTATTTTCTTTTTAAACCTGCAAAGCATGAACTGTTAGTGCGTGAACCCCGATATTCTCATTGGTAATGTTATTCGTTGAGTTTTTTCCACAGCTCCAGGTCGTAATGCATCCTAGCTCGTAATGCATCCTGTGCTCGTAATCCATCCTCTTGAAATCGTGCTAGCATTTCTTGATTTGCTATTTCAGCTCGAATATTTCTTCTAATTAATAATGGAATAGTGACTAAAACGGCCGCAGAGAGTACAGTGAGTGCCAAGACAGAATTCATTTTTACATCCTTATAATTTATACTGGAAGATAAACCATCGAACAATGGGCGGACTGTTAGATTTGCCAATGCCATCCCGGTTGTGATAAGTCCTCCATAAATTAATCCCTTAAACATTGCTTTTTTTGTAAAAAAATGTGAATTTTCTTCGGCCACATTCTGTGTTAGCCCATCCGTGTGGTGAACCTGAAGATCATCAGATAAGTTAATTGATTGAATAGTCATAAGCATCCTTTTTAGCCTGCGCTTGTTTTTGTGGGTTTTAACCCACAAGACTAGTTTTCGGAGGTATTACTAGGCTCTTTCTAAATTTGTTGGGGTTGGATCCTCGCATGGATCGTAATCATCTGCAATATCCGTAATGTCTTTTGTGGAATTAGAGGCTGTTTGACGTATGACTGGTGGTAAGATGCTTTCCCAATCATTCCGAATGTTGTCCGGAGAAGAAGCTGGAGAGGATTCAGCTTCGGGAGGTTTCTCCTTGGAAGGGGATGGCAGCTCAATTGTGCTGTAGTTTTCATGAAGAGCAGGGAGCTCTATATAGCGATCTTTTTGTGCTCCTGAATGCCTTAGAGTGTTGTTTTCCCCACTGTAAATTTTTAGAATGGTGTTTAGTCCTGTGAGGGTTATTCTTTCGATGACATTCAGAATACGACTGAAGCGATTTGGACTATTAGGGAGGGCGAATAACAGTTGATGGATGTGCTTGATCAGTTTATTGCTTATCGTATGGCTTAAGGGTTCGTTTTGAAAAGCCTGTTGTTTTTCTAGTGTAAATAAAAGGAAGTGTTTTAGGTGGATCTCGAAGAGTTCTTTTATATAAGCTTTTTGATCTGCGCCACATAATTCTTCAGCGATTTTTTTTGTGACGAATTTGGGAATGTGGCTATCAATCTCGTCTAAACACTTAGCAAATTCGTCGGTGATTGATGTTATGGTTGCCTCATAAAATTGTGAAACCCTATTGTCAGGGTTTTCTGTGACGGTACGGACAAAATAGTTAGTTACAGATCCAAGTAGATCGTCGGGTTTTGTTGTGGCTTGCTTGTTGGCGATTCCGAGTTTGTTTTTAATGGATTCTATTAGCTCGTTTTTAAGTCTTTCTAATTCGATCTGTTCCTCTGAGTCGACCTTATTTACGCAGCTCATAAATTGTGTTTTAAAAGCATCGTGTAATGACAAAATTTCGGAATCATTTCTTATATCTGACAAATACTTTTCTAGGAGAATAAAGGTGACTTTTGTTTGGTCTGCAGCTGTTTTAATGGTAGATTTAATGGTTGATCGAATTTGTTCGATAAATAAATTGTTTCGAGTTTCAAAGAAAGTTAGGAATTTTGGCAGATTCTCTGAAAGGCATTGAGAAATTCCCTCTCTATTAGCTCTATCTTTAATGCATTCTGTAACAAAATCGATCAGCATTTCGAAAAAATGCCTGTCGGAACGTTCTTGTGCCATATAGCGTTTAAAGACTCTATGAGCCTTATACCAATGATATCCGATGACTCCAGTTAAGCAGCGAGCGGTTAAACGAGGGATAAATGCGAGAAAGTTGATTACCGGATCTGAATGAGTTGGAATGAAGATATCGAATGCAAATTGAAAGCCAATAAAGCGTCCGGTGCTTTGTAAATAGCCTTCTTTGCCATCAAGCGATCCGACAGAGTAACCGAACATTTCTTTGAATAAGATTCCACCGACAACAATTCCTACTGAGGGTAAAATGCGGTCTCTTAAAAATGCACTGACTGGGAAGTCAAAAAACTCACCTAGCCCAATGATTCCAATCATTGAAGCGATCGCTGTTGTTGTAAGCATTGTCTTTTGCTTATTTGGTTGGTTACAAGAAAGGGTGTAAACGGCTGTTGCTATACCTCCAATTAACATTGCATCCGAAACTTTCGTAACGTTATTAAGGATGAAAGGAATTTTGTTTAATTGCCATCCCACGAAATCGCCAACAATGGGTCCGATGATTTCTAAGGCTAAGCCAATCGCGATTTTACCCATACCGCTCTTGATCAAGTCGTCACTGGCTCCGAAGCGGTTTAATAGTCGATGATGGCAATTTTTAGATTTCACAGTCCTATTTTCGGGCACTTTGAATTCATCATCATCTACTCTGTTTGAACTAAGAATTGTGCTCGAAACAGGAACTGCGGCTAGTTGCATACCAATCCTTTTAGGTTAGTGCATAGAAGTATAGGCTTTCAAAGCCTGTTGCTTCATTCGCAAATGGATACTATAGAGGCCGTTTGCACGACCTGGTGTGAGACTTTCTCCTATACCGAGTTCATTAAGATATGAAGGAGGGCATTTTAGAATGGTTTCGGGAGATTCGCCGCTATAGACCATGATGAGGAGTGCTGTTAAGCCGGCAGAAATAAGCGCATCGGATTCTCCCTCAAAAAAGACGAGTCCATTTTCTAATCGACAGATGAGATAGACAATACTTTGGCAACCCGATACTAAATTTTCCGGGGTTCGATCGGCAGGAGATAACGACTTAAGAGTTTTACCTAATTCCATGATCTTTTGGTATTTCAGTTCTTCTGTGCTACATTTTGCAAATAAGTTTTTCACTTGTTGTTGTTTTTCGATACAAGTTTCATACATAGGTCGATATTCCGTTTTAAATGAATAAGATAGGCCATGTTTCTACCAAGAAAGCTCGCGGTCAAATTTCCTGTTGCCCTTACAGGGTATACGCATAAAGTTAGTGTAAAGCATTGCATTTCTCGTACTTAAAATTCATATGCCAGTTTTTGCTATGGCGTTGTTCACTTCATCGGTTAATTTTCATTAAGAGGTGTCGTCCTTTCAGGACTCAAATTTTTATTTAGATTACCCAGGCCTGCACTTCGTTCCGACCTGGGCTGTAACCTGGCGGCCTTTCAGGCCTGCACTTCGTTCCGACCTGGGCTGTAACCTGGCGGCCTTTCAGGCCTTAAGCACTGTAATGAGCTTTTTGGCTTAAGAAGGTTATTAAAGCCTGTTTTTAAGGCCTGAAAGGCCGCCAGATTACAGCCCAGGTCGGAACGAAGTGCAGGCCTGGGTAATCTAAATAAAAATTTGAGTCCTGAAAGGACGACACTTCTTCTTAAAAATTGACCGAAAATTTTCCCTGTAAAAGTGAACAAGGTTTTTGCTATTCCGCGGAGAGGATTTTAAGAGTAGCCCCGACTTAAAAGCCGAGGTTATACTTTATTTATCTCTTCTGAGGTTTTGGAAGCAAGCTTTTTTTCTAGTTCGGGTCGATGCCAGCTCGGTCATCTCGAAATCGTGAACGTGCCGAAGGAAAATTCGTGGCCGGCTTAAACTTCGTGAACGTACCCGTGCCCCGTACCCGTGCCCGAAATCTCCGATCTAGAATAGACGTGCCATCCTAAATTGACGCTGACTCGTTTATGAATTTAAAAAGGCAAGTCCATGTTAGATCGGAGATTTCGGGCACGGGTACGGGGCACGGGTACGTTCACGAAGTTTTTTTTAGGCACGGATTTTCGGGAACGGAAACGTTCTATATTTTTTTTCTTGACATTTATCGCCAACATGTTATTCTACCATACATTCATTCGAGGCCCATTCTATACCACTATTAATGTATTGAGAGATGACAAAAGAAGATACTATAAAACTTGAAGGTTTAGTAGAAGAGCTACTGCCAAACATGACATTCCAAGTAAAATTGCAGAATGGAATGGTTGTATTAGCTCATCTATGTGGCAAAATGCGCATGAAAAATATCAGAGTGCTTGTGGGAGATAACGTCACGGTAGAAATGTCCCCGTACGATTTGACCAAAGCACGCATTACTTTCCGTCAAAGATAATTTTTCGACGAAAAGGGATTGATTTTTTTTGTAAGACATTCTACAATTGCATTTTTTTGCATCGTGTAATGTCTGTTGGTACAAAAAAAAATTGCCCGGATAGCTCAGGGGTAGAGCACTTGCATGGTAAGCAAAAGGTCGTAGGTTCAATTCCTATTCCGGGCAAAAAAAATAGAAACAGGCTATTTAAAATAAAACAAACTAAATCGGATTCAGGAGTCAAACATGGCAAAAGAAACCTATCAGCGTAAGAAGCCTCACGTTAACATCGGCACAATTGGCCACGTTGACCACGGCAAAACAACTCTTACAGCCGCGATTACTAAAGTATTAGCACTATCTGGCGGAGCAAAATTCCGTGATTATGCTTCTATTGACAATACACCCGAGGAAAAAGCTCGTGGAATTACTATCAACTCAACACACGTAGAATACGAAACTGAAGCACGTCACTATGCTCACGTTGACTGCCCAGGTCACGCAGACTATGTGAAAAACATGATTACAGGTGCCGCACAGATGGACGGTGCTATTCTTGTTGTTGCTGCAACCGACGGTGCGATGCCTCAAACTCGCGAACATATTTTGCTTGCTCACCAGATGCAAGTACCAAAAATCGTCGTGTTCCTTAATAAAGTCGATATGCTTGGCGAAAGCGACCAAGAACTTCTTGACCTTGTTGAAATGGAAATGCATGAACTTCTAGAATCAAAAGGTTATAAAGACACCCCAATCATCCGTGGTTCTGCTCTTAAAGCTCTTGAAGGCGATCCAAAATACGTTGAAAGTATTAAAGAATTGATGAAGGTTGTTGACGAGAAGATCCCAACGCCAACTCGCGAAGTTGACAAACCCTTCTTAATGCCTATTGAAGATGTGTTCTCTATTTCTGGACGCGGTACAGTAGCTACTGGTCGTGTTGAACGCGGTGTTGTAAAAGTAGGCGATAAAATTCAAATCGTTGGACTTGGAGATACACGCGATACAATTGCAACTGGTCTAGAAATGTTTAACAAGACGCTAGAAGAAGCTCGTGCCGGTGAAAACGTCGGTATTCTTTTACGTGGATTGGATAAAAATGCTATTGAACGCGGTATGGTTCTAGCAGCTCCTGGAACTGCTAAAGCACATACTCAGTTTAAAGGACCTGTATACGTATTGACTAAAGAAGAGGGTGGA
>Ga0207112_1218_pt1 | contig 11535 bp, 8 predicted proteins | sample Alteio_BWMinHeat_72_FD_153549 | JGI IMG/M metagenome (GOLD analysis project Ga0207112, IMG submission 153549) | Enriched cells from forest soil in Barre Woods Harvard Forest LTER site, Petersham, Massachusetts, United States -... | ecosystem: Environmental > Terrestrial > Soil > Temperate forest >...
ACAGCGCTACCTCTCGCTGGAGGAATGCAGCCGCCTGCTCGCATCCTGCATTTCGCCTAGAGTGCGAGCGATCATCACTGTCTCACTTCACACCGGTGCACGTCTGGGGGAAATTCTTAACCTGCGACATCAGGATATCGACTTCCCTGCTGGCCTGATGCTTATACCGGACTCGAAGAATGGGGAGCCGCGTCATATTCCGATGGACTCGACGGTCGCTTCTCTGCTAACCGACTACCCGCGGCGTCCTGGCTCCGATCTGGTATTTGCGAACAAGGCAGGGGGAAGGTTCCTTGAGATCCGGGGCGGTTTCAAAAACTCCTGTGAGCGGGCGGGCATATCAGATCTGCACTTTCACGATTTGCGGCACACGTTCGCCTCGCACTGGATGATGGCCGGCGGGGACCTTTACGTCCTCAAGAGCATTCTGGGTCACAAGTCTATCGTGATGACCCAGCGTTATGCCCACCTCAGCCCGGAGTTTAAGCGCACGGCTGTTAATCGGATGGATAACATTTGGAAGGTCGGCGCCAAACCCTCACTGGCGGCCACGGAGCCTCAATCGACTGTTTTCGGTCACCGTCCGGTCACCGACTAACGCGCCTTGCTCCCGTGATCAACGGACACTAGCCTCCGACGCGGGTCCCAGCGTAATACTCAAGCGAGTCCCGGCGGATTGTAGCGGCATCGAAAGAGGCCGGCGTATTATCAAGCGAATTAATTGAGGATAGAACGGTCTGAACTACAAGGGGGCGTATTTGAACGGTTTTCCGGATTTTAATCTCAACGGTCAAGTCGCACTTGTAACCGGCGCTGCGCGCGGCTTGGGCAAAGCGATTTCACTGGCCTTGGCTAACGCCGGCGCAGACGTAGCACTGGGCCTGCGTGATGTAAACGCGCAGGGAGATTTGGCGGCTCAGATCGAAGCTATGGGACGACGGGTCATTCCGCTGCAAATGGACATGAGGTACCTCGATCAGATCTTTCGGTCTGTCGAGGATGCTGTAAGGCATTTCGGACGCATCGATATTCTCGTCAACAATGCAGGCCTGGCACCAGACAATCTTGCGGAGAACGTACGTGAGGAGGACTTTGATCTCACTGTGGCCGTCAATCTGAAGGGAACTTTTTTCGCTAGTCAGGCGGCTGGGCGCGTCATGATCCGGCAGAAGAGCGGGCGGATCATCAACCTGAGTTCCCAGGCAGGGTTCGTTGCACTGCCGACCGAGTCCGTGTACTGCATGACGAAGGCCGCCATCGCGCATCTGACCAAGTGCCTTGCCATCGAGTGGGGAAAGTACAACATCACTGTGAATGCAGTCGCACCAACATTCATACGAACTCCGGGGACGGACCGCTGTCTCGCTGATCCCGAGTTCCGCTCGGACGTAATAGAACGTATTGCTGCGCTGCACCGCATTGGGGAGCCGATGGACGTGGCGGGCGTGGTCGTATTCCTTGCCTCAAGCGCAGCTTCCCTTATCACGGGGGAGACAATCCTCATCGATGGAGGGTGGACCGCCAGGTAAGCAGGGACAGCAGCCTTGCTGGGCATCCGAGGGTAAACTACATTGCGCGTCGTCGCAGCGAGATGGGAGCCTCCGATCGCACAGGTCGCCTTCCTATCACTCGTGTCGCGCGGATGTCAATCTGCAGTTCTTGGATCGTACGGCGTAGTGTGTTACGGTGCACTCCTAATTTTTCGGCAGCTTTGCACTGATTCCCTCTCTGATCCTTGAGCACTGTGAGGATGAAAGACCTTTGAAACTCTCGCACCGCTTCAGAGCATCCCACACCTGCCTTATACATTTGCAAGACAACACTCTCTAGTTGTTCCTTCATTTCGACCTCTCCTCTTACGGACAGAGTGCTCTAGGGTGTGATCTCCTTAATCGCACGACTAGGAGGAAATCGAGAAAGGGAGAACTGGTGCAAATGAAAAGGCCGTGACATTGGTTATGCTCTAGCTGCTCGCTCCTGCGAAGAAGCCAACAGCGTGGAAGCATGCACCATCACGGCCCCTGATGCGATCACCGCTTTCGCAGTTCCAAACCCCAACCACTCCTCGCAGAGTTGTCGGTTTTTTCGGGTTTGGTGGCCCGGCAGGTTGCCCCACCGGTCTGATCACCCAATCTAGTTCGAACCGGCTAATTTTACTTGAGTCGATCCTTTCGATCGTCGACAGCGCGGACGTTAAATTGTTAGGAGTTCATTGTCAATGCCGCTTTTCTGTGCATACTGTGAATAAAAGATGATCTTGTCGCTAATAAGCGTAATCGGCTGATTGTGCGCGTGTTGCCACCCCTCAAGATTTTCACAGTCGCGTTTTGCACATGCGTTCCACATTCGTCGGTCGCGCGCGGTCCCGGTGGTGCGTTGCTAAAATTGGAAAATGATGAGACCAATCGAGAGCTCGAATCTGAAGGTGGATGGAATTGTCGAGACCTGCATCAACGTCGCGGAGATTAATCGTGCGCGTGAATTCTATCAATCGCTATTTAATTTTGAGGCCATGGTCAGCGACGAGCGATTCTGCGCTTTGCGGGCTGGTCCGGATGTGCTGCTGCTCTTCACTCATGGCGGGTCTAATGAACCGGTGGTTATTCGCGGAGGCGTCATCCCTCCGCATGAGACACGTGGCGCTGGCCACCTTGCCTTTGCCATTTCCTCGGACGTGCTCGACAATTGGCGAACGCGACTCCGTGAGCTTGAAATTGAAATTGAATCGGAAGCTCAGTGGGAGCGAGGCGGTACCAGTTTGTATTTCAGAGATCCGGATGCCAACCTGCTTGAGCTCGCCACTCCTGGCGTCTGGCCGAACTATTGAATCCTGCGAACATTCCTGTTTCGCATGGCGAACAAAACAGCAGAATATTAATTCATTGCTCTCATTTTCATATAATTAATCGCCTTGAATTCGAGAGCCGAGTGGCATAGTGACTCGCTCATTCTTGCCTGGGTGTAGCCGTGTAGGCTGGTGTAGCCCTCTCCAGATCTTTCTCGAAAGAGATCTTCTTAAGAAGAGTATTGAGAGAGCCTACACAGGGCTACATGCCTACACGCGCGACCTGAAATCCACTGAGAAGCGTGATGGCTGGCACGTAGCGGGCATACTGGCGTTCAGCATATATATAGGAATGCCCAAAAACCCTCTTTGAAAGTTGGGTCGGTTTGGTTTCTCGGGACCAAATATATTCGAAGAGGGGAGCGCAATTTGCTCCAGTACAGCGCTTAAGTACTAATCAGTCATGGCGGAAAGCTCTCGATTTCTGAGCCAAGTCGCCTGCCGCAACCGGACACACTAACCGGGAGGCTATCCAGAACGGTCAACGCAAGGCGTTTATCGTTACCTATGTTGTGAAACTTCCTACAAGCCGACTTCTGGGGAGTCAGCGCGATCTCATTTGTCCGATTACAGACTTGTTGCCCAGCATAACTTCCGTATAGCCGTGATTCGGGAGGCAGCCACAGGTGGACGACGCAGATTACAACAACAGCCGAGAGGCCTGTTCCCACAACTCCTGAGAGATCGTGCCGGCGGGTTGATTCCGCGCCAGCTTGGCTGCCTGTCCTGCCCACAATTGCATACGATCGGCATCTCCAGCCTGCTGTGCTGCTTCGCGCATCGCGCGAGTCAGGCCGCGCTGAACAGGATACGGTGCTGGACGCGGGGCGTCCGGAGCGCCTGCTGCCCGGACGTATGCAGTGGCCGCACTGCGCCCGGGCCGTCCACTGAAGGCACGCGTGATCATAGTTTCGTGAGCTTCAGTACGTGCCAGTCTCTCGGAATAGGCGGAATGCATCTTGGCTTCCGGAGATCGCAGGAACCCGGTTCCTATCTGTACCGCGCTTGCACCCAGTATCAGCGCTGCTGCTATTCCACGCGCATCGGCGATTCCACCCGCAGCAATGACCGGCACGGCAACCGCGTCGACCACCTGCGGTAAGAGGGCCATCAGGCCTACCATTTGCCGTTCCGCTTCGTCCGCGTGAAAGGCTCCGCGGTGTCCCCCGGCTTCCATGCCCTGTGCAACAATGGCATCGGCGCCTGCGTCCTCGGCGGCCTTTGCCTCAGCAACCGTGGTTGCATTCGCAAACCACAGGATTCCGCGTGCTTTCAGTTCCGATACGAAGGCCGGCGCGTAGAGCCCCATGATCGAAGAGATGGCCTTCGGAGCTAGGATCAACATGGCCTGACATTGCGCCTCAAAGTCCGGCAGGACGGCATCGCCCGCTTCCGGTGGAACCGGTGGTCCCCACATCGCAAGGAACGCTCTTTGCCACTTTTCCAAATCGAGGTCTCGCACTGGCGGTGCCTGTGGAATCCAAAGATTGATCTGAAATTCTCCCGCACTCCCTTCGCGAAATGCAGAGACCCAAGCCCGGATCTCATCCGGCTTCATCAGCAGAGCTCCGCACGCTCCGAGTCCGCCTGCATTGGCCACGGCAATCGAAAGCGACGGAGGACAGGCTCCGGCCATGGGCGCCAACAGAATCGGCAGACGAATGCCCAGACGGTGGGCAAAGCCCTCCGCGCGCGTACGGGGCGATGGATGGCTTTTCTCAAACATGCTGAAAACCTCTGGCTCGGTTTCGCGAACAATATTCGCGAATCGAGCGCATCGAAGACAGTCTCAGGATAACGGCCCAACCGGCGGTAACTCAATCCATTGGATATCGTCACTTTCTCCCGATACCAATGGAGACCGACTACAAAGCGAATCTCCTGGGAGATCGATGGAGGATTTGAGCTTGCAAACGCAGATGAACTGCCCGGGCTGTTCAACTCCCGGATGGTCGGCAACTGGGAAGCTGACTTCTGATTTACCCGTCATAGGTGTCTTCCGCAGTATTCGTTCTTAGAAGTGCAGGCTCGATCGGGAACGCGGCTAAACTACCGCAGCTTCCCGCGAATCACGGTGATTGAACCGGCTGGTAGTGCGTACACGCCGTCGGGTGCGGCGGGAATAGTGATGTTCTTGTCTTGATCAGGGGTGTTGCAATACTGCACGAGAGCTACAGATCCCATGAAAGGATGGCTGACGTGCTTGGCATCGTCGATGATGAGACGCACCGGATGGGCGGCGTTCAAATCATGGTTGATCAGCATCAACGACCAGTTCCCGTCGGGACGTTTGACGACGTACGAGGTAACGACCGTCCGTCCGACAGCGTCCTTCAGGTCCGCCGATGCCGGGAAAATCTTGTTCGCCCCTGCCTCGTGCTGCAACCATTCAAAATTGATAATGTGCGCGGAAGAGTACGGATTATATGCAGCCGTGCCGTACGCGCCACCGCCATCAGCGCCACCCTCGGGATCGAGGAGTCCGTGACCAACGGCGCCATTATTGATTGCAGGACGATAGAACGCTGTGCCGCCCTGTTCAAAGAAAGTGCCAAACGCATCGACTTCCCAGATGGAGCGGCCAGTCACACCCAGGTAGCCCGGTCCGCTTTGCCCCGCGATGATTCCACTCTCGGAGATAATCAGCGGCACCTCGGTGGGAACGCCATCCTGCCGCCACATGTGCAGCACATGCTTCATAATTCCGGGTTCCAGGTAAAGCGATGCCCAGTCGTTCGGTGGCGTGAATCCGTTGATCATGAATGGATAGTGTTCGAACGACATGAATGCGAGATCCTTCAGATGACCGTGGGCTTTCAGGTAATCGACGAATCGCTCCATCCAGGAAGTGCGGCCCTCCTCGTCCGGCCAGAGCGTGATGTCTTTATCCACGCCTTCAAAAATCGGGCCGCCCAACTTGGCGCTGGGCGTCAACTTGTGGACCGCATCCGCCACTTGAATGTAGATGGCGCCATAATCTTCCGGCGTCATGTGCTTGCCGTCGCACTCTTCCCCGACTTCAATTCCCACCACGGGATAGCCACGCTTGTGAATGTAGGAAACTTCATTCGCGCAATCTTCGGGAGTGTCATAGATCGCCGCGCATGCAACTAGCGCCGCGTGGCCCATCGTCAATCCGCTGGTGAAGAAATTGTCCATGCCGTTGTATTGATCGTGGCCGCCGTTGATCAGATTGTCGGCCTGGTGCCAGGGATCGACCGAAGAAGCGAAAAACGATCCTGTCAGGTCTGCCTCCGAACCGGCGATCACTTCCTGCTCTCCAGCACCCTGCAGAACCGGCGGCGGCCCAGGTCCGGGCTCTTTGCCGTTCGGCGGATACACGATCGCGTATTTCCCCTCAGCATCGATCGTACCGGCCGACAGCGTCTGAAGGGCGTAGCCGACGCAGTTTCGAATATCCTGCGACCCGTGAGTGTCGCAAGTTTCGGAGGACTTCGACATCAACACGCGGACGAAGCGCGTAGTGACGGGCTCATCCGAAAGCTTTAGACGAACATCCCCGCCGCTGCCATTCAGCACCGCGCCCGACGTGAACGCCTTCCACATGCCGTTCGGGCCCATGTCCCAGTCCATCGCATTGTTGTCGCCGACCCAGTACTGCACCACATAAACCACGGCATACGGATTGACCCATTGAATATGGATCGCGCTGACCGCGCGTGCCGTGCCCATATCGATCACCACCCATTGCGGGTGCAGCGTATCGCTCTCGCCCGTGAAGTGGCTGGTCAGGTAAGGATTGCTCTTCCAGTAACTTTGAAAACCAGCAACCAACGGTAAATCTCCACTGGTCATAAAATCGCGATGGGGCAGCGAATACGAATAGCCGTAGTGAATCGGTTCGCCTAAATCAGCGCTGCCGACGTAGTAGCCGCTCTTCGTCGCCGGATCGCTCCATGTGCCGTTTTCGTTCCAGTGCCATGCCGACAAGCGCAATTCGCTGTTGTTGCGCATGGTGATGGAACCCCAACCCAGGTTCTTGACCCCCTGAATCACCTCGGGCTTGCTCAAGTTGTCTATTTGCGCCCTGCTCAAATCATCCATCCACGCGCCAGTAGCCGTATCGGGATAGATCGTATTCAGAACGTGCGACGGCGTTACGTCCACGTGGACCGTGGCGACCGAATCAAGCGTGCCAATCGGGGCAACCGAATCCGCCGGGAGTTCCTGCCGAGCATGTCTTGGGTGAGCTGTTTGTGCCTGAGTCGTTTGTGCCTGAGTCGTTTGCGCCTGAGCCGTTTGAGCATGGACGCGCAAAGGAAAGTGCATCGCCATCGCGATCAGCCCGAACGCCGCAACGACAACACACAACCAAACGCGGGACGAAATCCGTGAGTCAGAACCGGCAATCATGATGTTATCGCGCTTTTAAAACGATTAGTTATGGATTATTGCAGGTCGAGTTTACACGAACGTTAGGCAACTATTTGGATCGGTGTATGTTGCCGCTCGGCGGCAGGCACGCTCAACCCGCAAGTTGGAGGCGATTGGAGCCGCCTTGTAGTCCCGGTGTAGCGCTGGCCATCATCGCTATTATCCTCATCGTTTTCCGTGTTCTGTTACTGATCGGCTCATCGCTCGCTACATCCGTCTTCCGCAGTAGGTCGAACGGGAAAGAATTGACTATAAGTCGGCCAAGGCGTCGAGAACGGCCGCCGCTCGCGGCAAAATGGCGGTGGCCCCCCGAAAGTTGCAAGCGCGCGTCATATCATTTGGAATCACTAGACAGCGTAGGCCAGCGGCGCGGGCCGCAGCCAGTCCGCGCTCTGAGTCTTCCACAGCGACACAGTTGTCTGCCTTCATCCGAAGTCGTTCTAAAGCGAGCAGGTAAGGCTCGGGATTCGGCTTCGTCTCGCGGAAGTCCTCCCGTGCTAGGACAAATTCGAAATATCGCATCAAACCGGTATCGGAATGCATGACATCGAAATGTTGGCGCTGCGAACTGGTTACCACTGCCATCCGCATGCGCCCCTGCAGTTGTTGCAAGGTTTCCGGCACGTCTGGTAGCACGCGCGTCTGTTTGCGCAACATTTCCGAATACAGCAAATCGCGTTCGCGTTTCAACTCCGCGACCTGTTGTCTTCCCGACCCCCTCTCGATGGCAAGCTCAAACGCGCTGCGCCCTTCTCGCATTGACAAATCGAGGAATTGTCGCAAGCTCAATTGAATGCCGATTGTGTCCAAGATCGTTCGAGTGCTCTCGAAGAAAAGACACTCGGTATCAACGAGAACGCCATCGTTATCCCACAAGATCGCTTCCACCATTGCGGAACCGGATCACCTCACATCCATTTCAATTAGCCCGTCCGGCGCCTGAGATAAAGCGCGTTGCAGCTGTAACCGAAAGGGTTTGTGCGGGCACCCTATACCGTGATGTCGGAACACTCGGCACAATGAAACGAGAAAGACAGTGGCTTTCCGACTGCTAAGCGACGCCAGCTGAGCATCTAGATTTTATGCTGCTTTGGTTCAGGACCAGGGCTCCGTTCGCATTGCCTCCCTGTCCGGTTGGTCGGCAAAGCGGAAACTATCCAGAAACGGGCTTCGAGGAGATCGGAGCACTGACGACTTCAGGCCATGAACCGCTTCCGAGTTTTCTACTCAACTAGGAACGAGTCGGCTTTTCGTCAATCTTTCTTCAGCAACGTATGGTCCGGCTTACTTCCGCAGATTGACACTATAGCAGCATCGTACTGCGCTGCCAGCTCTGCCTGTTGGTGAGCTGCAGCGGCGTTACGTGCCCCGATGAGTGAATTGAGTCGATTGGGGGCGATCTTGAGGGCCACTTTATAGGCGTCAAGGGCTTCGCTCGGCGAATTCAGCAGTAGGAGCATTTCTCCCAACATTTCTGAAGAGGGGCGGGGTAGAACGTCGGGATAATAGACCGGATGGGCCTGCTCGAAAACCGTCGCCTCTCGCATTGTTTCCACGGCCTTCGATGTCTCCTGTTGAGCAAAAAGCGTCCATGCTTCAGCTTCCAACAGCTCGAGATGGATCAAATCAGCCCACCCATGCTGCTTTTCGAACTCACTGGATGACTTCTTGAAGTCTGCCAAGGAAGCCGCTGCTTCCGATGCCTGACTGGACCGTGCGGCCGCGATTGTATGAATCCAAAACACGTCAAGATTCTCGGCGAAAGGTGACGAGGCAGGAGCCTGGATCTCAAGCGCATCGGCCCAATTGTGAGCATCGAGGTCGTAGTAAATGCGGGCATCGATTGGCCACCACGAATCGCCACCCGTTGTGGTGGCTAGTCTCTGCATCATTTCGATTTGCTCAAACGCTTTGTGGTCTTGGCCGAGCTGAAGATAAGCATACTCAACATGATTTAGGGCATGTTGTTCATCAAAGAGGCCATCCTTGCCCTCTCCTATCCAGTCCGCGGCCACTTTGGCGGAAGCAAGGTTAGAGTCTAGAGATTCCTGCCAATAGCCTAGTCGGCTAAAGATGTGCGAAGGCATATGAAGTGCGTGTGGAGATGCTGGCGCTATTGCGGCGTACCTGCGAGCTGCGGGTAAGGCCATCTCGGCCAACTCCGGGGTGTCTGCCGCGTGAAGTATATAGTGTGCGATTCCGGGGTGCCTTGGATTCTCCTTGAAAAGCGGAAGTAGTATAGCGAGAGCTTCACGGCGCTGCTCGATTCCAGATTTGCCCGAACCAGCGGTCCAAGTTAGCGCCAACGCGTAGAAGATCGAAGACTCTTGATCCGTGGGATAGCTGGATCGAAGCTGGCGCATCGCCGCTATATACCTCTGCCAGCGTTCATCTCCTGATGTGTTTTCGTAGCCTGCATACAATTTGCTTACCGCATCGAGGTACATGTGCTCACGATCGGTCCTGCCTGGCCGCGAAAGCCAGGGTTGTAGCTCTTTCCACCCCGACTCCAAGAATGGCTTAGGTCGGTCGGCTCCATCCCGTTCGGTGTTAGAAAGAGCAATTCCCCATGCAGCAATGGTGCAGGTAGGATCGGCGGACTCTACGGTTCGGAACGCTGCTGTTGCTTCGCCGAATTCGAACGAATGTAACAACGCTATTCCTTGTTGCAAGGGTTGCTGGACAGATGGTGCGCAGGAGTTTTCGAATCGGACCTCTCCATAGTTGGCTGCATTCGGTGATGTCCCGGTTGTGCTAAGGGAAAGCAGACCACCTAAAATGCCAGCGACCAGTGTAAACATGGCGACTATTCTAAACCGCTGCCCATTGTGCCTCGCTCCAGCATCCTGTGGAAAGACTCAGGAGCTATCCAGAAACGGGCTTCGAGGAAGTTGGCCAGATTGGTAACGGGAAGTCGGCTTTTAGGAAGTAATCACCGCATGTGACCATTCATTCTGGCCGGATGACGGGCTGCAGCGAAGTTACCGAAGCAACCGCCCAGTTTCCTGAGTGGCGAGGATACACCCTGGCTGCCCCGAGCTGACCTTGAACACCTAAAGCCGTCCAAGAGTTAGTTGATCAGGTTCGCCGGCAAAGCCCTTTTTTATTGCATCCCTGAAGATCTGATTCTCGGAAGCGGTGCTCGCAAACAAAGTCATCGAAGATCGAAACTTCAAATCGTCAGGGTATCCGAAAATCTGGTTTATCGAACGTCCCGGCACAAGCATTACAAGTCGAGTGCATTCCCTCAGTCTGGATCCTAGAACCGGGTGTTTCAGATACGCCTCGGCCTCGTCGCGCGAAGAGATCGCGAACTTGGTCGCCATTTCACTGTGCCCTAACCCCCTAAGCTGCGGAAAAATGAACCACATCCAGTGTCCCCTTTTCTGGCCCTCACGCAATTCTGCGCAAACCTGCTCGAACACTGGAGTCTGGGCGTCGACAAAGCGTTGCAAATTATTATAAGGATCGCTCATGCTGTGCTCTAGGCGTGCCTGTATCAAGTGTAGTCGCGAGTGGCCGTTCCATGGTTTCTTCCCTATGGGGAACCCTAAGGAACGGCCAGCGGTTCCAACGAGGTATTTCCCAGTCACAGGCCGGTCACAAGTCATCCATCCAGCGATATACGGTATGTTCGGAGTCGCCCGCAACGGGCGTTTCCCGACACGCCGACCAGCAGGCCCGGCGGATTGTGGAGGCATTGGGGCTTGTTTCTTCGCCGTTGTTTCCGTAGCCGACCATCCGGGACTAAGGTGACTGCAAGCGCGTTTCGAGCTACGAAATTTTCGAATCCAAAACGACCTGAACGGCTGACCAGACAGCCATCATTGCAACGTGCGATCACGCCGTCGGGCAAACGGAGTTGCCCTTTTATCCCATGCCACTCAATGTCAATCAGTCCTGTGGGAGCTGCCCCGAGCGCCCCCTTGCGGTCCCGCTTTCACGAAAAAGCGACCGCGGCTCCCTTTCCATTGCGACCGTGAAGGGATGGCGGGTTTGTTTATTCGGTAATTACTAACTCAGTATGCAGGCTCGCGGTTGAGTCTTCCCCTGCCCATACGTCGAAGATGCCCGGCTCCACACCCCAGGCCTTAGTCTGCGGGCTCCAGAAGGTCAATTCATCCTTACCTAGTGAAAACTTCAGCGTCCGGGTCTCGCCGGGCTGCAACGCAATCCGGCGGAATCCCTTGAGCTGCCGTACCGGCCGCGAGGCCGAGCCAGCTTGCTGGTGGATGTAGATCTGCGCCACAGCGTCGCCCGCGACTGTGCTGGTATTGGTTGCGTCGACCTGCACC
>Ga0207112_1227_pt1 | contig 11478 bp, 15 predicted proteins | sample Alteio_BWMinHeat_72_FD_153549 | JGI IMG/M metagenome (GOLD analysis project Ga0207112, IMG submission 153549) | Enriched cells from forest soil in Barre Woods Harvard Forest LTER site, Petersham, Massachusetts, United States -... | ecosystem: Environmental > Terrestrial > Soil > Temperate forest >...
AGTCAGTGGCCTTCATGTACGACACATTAACCTTGAAAGCCAATTTGTTGCTAAAGGCATGGGCATAGCGAAAGCTGTACATGCCATAAGGGTTAGAACCACCAGCGTTAGAGTTAGTAATGCCTTGTTTAACCTGGGCACTTAAACCCTGGTATTCGAATGGGCTCTTGCTTTTCATGATCATGATGCCATTAAAGGCATTTGGCCCATACAAAGCTGATGCGGCTCCTGGTATTAATTCAAGGCTCTCGGCATCCAGTTCACCCAGACCCATTATTGAACCTGTCGGGAAGTTTAGTAGCGGAGCCTGTGTATCCATTCCGTCAACCCATTGTACAAATCGTGTGTTTGCAATTGTAGCAAAGCCTCTGGTATTCACTGCGGTGAAATTCAAACTGCCATTATTTACCTGAACGCCCTTCATGTTGGCTAAGGCGTCATAGAAGTCCGGAGCGGCTGCTTGTTTGATTGCAATAATATCCAACTTTTCAATAGTAACGGGCGACTTCAGAATGCTTTCCTCAACACGGGATGCTGACACAACAACCTCCTGGCCTAACAGCGACTCTTCATTCATCGTCAGATCCAAAGTGGTATTCGCATCAGTAATTTCCTTTTCTTCAGTGTGAAATCCGATAAATGAAAAGGTTAATGTAAAAGGAGGGGCCTGATTTACTTTTAAATTGTACTTTCCTTCGGTATCAGTGATAGTCCCCACCACTTTGCCTTTGACAATAATATTTACACCGGCAAGTGTTTCCTGAGAGGCGCCATCTTTGACTGTTCCTGAGACGACTGTTTGCGCGAGAAGCTGTGCCGATCCTCCAAGCAGAAGTATTGGCAATAGCATTTTCATAAAGAATTTATTCATAAGGTAGAATTAGTTTAGTATCCTAAATCTACAAGAAAATGATCTAAAACAAACGATTGAAGTTCACTTTTTCGGTGAACAGTTGAGGGCATTATTCACTCTTTTGAACCTGGCTTGCGAGGCGCTCACATAAAGAATTGATTTCACCAGACATCTTCTCATCGCCTGTTGAAGTGAGTACACTTTGCGCTAAACCTCCTAAGCAGTCTATATAGAAACGCTTCATTTCGTTCACTGGCATCTCCTTGGTCCAGAGGTCGATACGCAATGTATTTTTTTGTTGATGGTCCCAAAGCGATAAGCTGATCGCCTTCGATTCGGAGAAACCCACTTCTGGCTTATCTGTAGCGTCCCAAAGTATTTTTTCCGGAACGTTATTTTGATCTAGTTCTATTTTAAAATTGATTTCAGATTTTTTCATGGTTAAAAGACTTTTTCGAATTATTTAAGCTACACTAATTTCATTTCCGGTACTTCACCTTCCACTAAGAGTTTTCCATCCGTAGCATTTTTGATTTGCTCAACTGAAACACCGGGGGCACGTTCTAACAGTTTGAACCCTAGCCCAGGCAATACATCAATAACAGCAATATCGCTTACAATTTTTTTTACACAACCAAGACCGGTAATCGGCAACGTGCATTTTTTTAAAAGTTTAGACGAGCCTTCCTTGCTGCAGTGCTGCATGGCAACAATAATATTTTTTGCAGATGCGACCAGGTCCATTGCCCCACCCATGCCTTTCACCATTTTGCCTGGCACTTTCCAGTTAGCAATGTCACCATCTTCGGAAACTTCCATTGCGCCTAATATAGTAAGGTCTACTTTTCCACTTCGGATCATTCCAAAACTATCCGATGATGAAAACAATGCACTGCCTGGCATCATCGTGATCGTCTGTTTTCCAGCGTTGATCAGATCAGGATCTACTTCATTGTCTTTTGGAAATGGGCCAATGCCTAACAAGCCGTTTTCTGACTGAAGGACAACGTTGATACTGGAGGGAATATAATTAGCTACCAAGGTGGGGATGCCAATGCCCAGATTGATATACATACCATCCCTTACTTCTTGAGCGATTCGTTTGGCTATGCCGATCTTGTCTAACATGGCTAATTCGTTGATTTGTTAATTGTTTATCGTTAATTGTCAATGGTTATTCTATTAACGACTTACGGTTCGTTGTTCAATTCTTTTTTCGTAATTTTTTCCCTGAAATATTCTATGGACAAAAATTCCGGGCGTGTGAATTTCATTGGCGTCTAATTGTCCGACAGGTACTAGTTCTTCAACTTCGGCAATTGTAATCGTTCCCGCGGTAGCCATCATAGGGTTAAAGTTTCTAGCAGTGCCTTTGAAAATCAAATTACCAGACGTATCACCTTTCCATGCTTTCACGATTGAAAAATCTGCACGAAGCCAGTTCTCCATCAAATAGGTTTTGCCTTCAAATTTGCGTGTTTCTTTTCCCCACGCAACTTCAGTTCCAACGCCGGCAGGAGTGAAGAAGGCAGGAATTCCTGCGCCACCTGCCCGAACTCGTTCAGCCAATGTTCCTTGAGGGATTAATTCAACTTCCAACTCCCCACTTAACAGTTGACGCTCAAACTCGGCATTCTCACCCACATAGGAGGAAATCATTTTTTTTACCTGCTTAGTTTTCAACAGCAGACCAATACCAAAATCATCTACACCTGCATTATTAGAAATGCAGGTGAGTCCTTTAACGCCTTTTTTTAGAAGGGCGGCAATACAATTTTCAGGGATGCCGCATAAGCCAAAGCCACCCAACATTAGTGTCGCATTGTCAGGAATGTCGTGTACCGCAACGTCGGCATCGTCTACTCTTTTATCAATCATGCTACTACGCCAGTTAATTTCATACAAAAATCTACAATCCTATCTCTGATCAAATCAATAACTTAAATAATCCTTATTTAGCAGATGCTATGTATTACCCTGTGATTTTGCACAATTAATTGTTTCTAAAACCTTAACGGTATTTTCTTTATCTCTTTGAAGTTGTTGCTTCAATGAATCCAGGTTATCAAACTTTTTATCTTCACGAAGAAATTTGTGGAAATTAATTGTAATTCTATCGCCATATATATCTTTATTAAAGTCGAAGATATTCACTTCGATTACTCGTTGGGTACCATTGACTGTTGGACGAGGCCCGATATATAACATGCCTTTGAAAATCTTGTTTTCATAACCGACAGTTACTGCATAGATTCCATCGGCAGGGATAAGTTTATAACGTGAATCAACTTCAATATTGGCAGTTGGGTAACCCAATTCCCGACCCAGTTTGTCTCCCTGAACTACTTGTCCTGTTAATGAATAAGGCTTACCCAATAAGTGAATAGCTGTTTCGATATCGGAAATTTCTAACGCCTGCCTAATTTTAGAAGAGCTTACGCTTATGTGATCAACGTCTTGCCGCGAGATCTCCTCCACATCAAATCCATAATTCGCAGCATTTAATTTAAGTTGCTCAAAGCTACCTTCGCGGTTGTGTCCAAATCGGTGATCGTATCCTATCACTAATTTTTTAGTGCCAATCGTTCCTACTAAAATATTTTGAATGAAGTCAAGAGAACTGATTTGAGAAAACTCTTTTGTAAATTCAATTCTCAACAGATGCTGTATCCCTTCGGCTTTTAGCAGAGCAGCTTTCTCCTCAAAGGTGTTTAATAATCTTAGTGAGTGATTTTCGGGATGGAGGACCATTTGTGGATGTGGCCAGAAAGTAATGACTACTGTTTCGCCATTATTTTTTAATGCTATTTCTTTCAAACGATGTAAAATCTTTTGATGGCCAACATGAACTCCATCGAAGGTGCCGCTTGTGACAACTGCATTGGTAACGCGGCTAAAATCTTCCAGGCTGTGGTAAATTTTCATGAGATTAAGTATGCAAACTTACTCAGGAACTTGATCTAAAGACAAAGCATCTTCTAATTTGAAATCACCAATGCGGGTGCGGCAAAGCTCCGAAAGATATGCTACTGTGCCCAGCGCTTCTCCAAAATCCCTGACAAGACTTCGTATATAAGTTCCTTTTGAACATACTACTCTAAATTCAACGTTGGGTTTTTCGATTTTGGTTATTTCAAATTCCTTGATGATTACTTCCCTGGCTTTTAGTTCTGGTTCTTTTCCTTTTCGGGCTAATGCATATGCTCTTTTTCCGTTGATTCGAATAGCAGAGTGAATAGGAGGTACTTGTTGAATATTCCCAATAAATTTTTTTGTCACGGACTTAATTGATTCGTTGTCAATGAATGAGATATCCTGGGCTTCTCCAACTTCGGTTTCCAGATCGAATGATGGAGTGGTTTGGCCAAGAACGCACTTACCTGTATACTCTTTTTCCTGCGCCTGAAACTCTTCAATCTGCTTCGTCATTTTACCAGTACAAATAATCAGCAACCCTGTTGCAAGAGGATCAAGAGTACCGGCATGGCCAATTCTCTTAATCTTTAACCTGTACCGAAGTTTGTTTACCACATCAAAAGATGTCCAACCCAGTGGTTTGTTGATCAGTAGCAATCGTTCGGCAAGCGGCTCCATTAAAATATGGATAGACTTGCGCCCGAATAAATCAAAATCAAAATGATAATGCCAAGCGTAATTCGATAGTAACCAAAAATCTTAAATCCATATTTCGACACGGAATAGATAAGCCATTTGATAGAAAGCAGAGCGATAGTAAATGCTACGAAATTGCCAATGGCCAGAACAGAAATTTCTTGCCCTGAAAATCCATTTCCTGCCTTATAGTATTTTAAAAGTTTGTATGCTGTAGCCGCAAACATAGTTGGTACAGCAAGGAAAAATGAAAATTCAGCCGCTGCTGTTTTGGATAATTTTTGAGATAGACCGCCGATAATACTTGCTGCCGATCTTGATACCCCTGGTACCATTGCTATGCATTGAAAGAACCCAATCTTTAGTGCAGAAAGATTTGAGGGCTCCTTTTCTCCCTGCACCTGGGTATCGAAAATTTTGTTGAGAAACAGAAAAAGAATCCCGCCAAGAATCAACATGACGGCCACCACTTCAACCCGCTCGAGTAACTGATCAATTAAATCATTTAACAAAAAGCCAATTACCGCGGCCGGAACAAATGCGATCAGCAGTTTCACATAGAAGTTTATTGATTGAAAAAATCTTTTCCAATACAAAACAACTACAGAGGCAATCGCCCCTAACTGAATTGCGACTGTATAAGTTTTTACAAATGGATCGGCTGCAATTCCCAGCCATGAAGATACAATTATCATATGACCGGTAGAGGATACCGGAAGAAATTCAGTAAGACCTTCTACCACGGCTAAGACAACAGCCTCAAATACAGACATTACTTATTTTCTTTTTCAGGAGTAAGCATGATAGCAAAAAATTCAATGACAAAACCTGAAAGAACAACAATTGGCCCAAGCGTAAGACCCAAAAATCCAAACCCGTGAGGCTGTTTGTCAAGTGTCATAATGGTGAAGCCAACAATTAGAGTTACTACACCAATGATCATCCATTGGTAATTCTTCTTGGTGAAAGGGAGCTTGTTCATCTTATTAATAATTAATATAATTCGTCAAGAGATAATTTTAAGTATTTGTTTACCGCACGGTAAGAACTTATAACGGCCACTAAAATGCCAAGTATCATCAAGGAGGCCATCAGTAACAATAGCCTGTCATTGTTTTGAATCAATTTCAACTCTATGATTCTTTTTGTTGCGAAAGATAATAAAGCAACAAGAAACGTAGAGGCGATGATTCCGGATAGTAATCCATGCAATGCGGCACGCCAAAGAAACGGACTTTGAATGAACCATTTTTTGGCACCTACTAACTGCATGCTTCTAATAAGAAATCGTTGAGAGAATAAAGCGAGGCGCAGAGTATTGTTGATCAGTAACACGACAATTAATAAGAGCACAGCTACCAGACCCATCATTGCCAGTCCGATTTGAGTAATGTTATGATTGATTGATTCGATCACATTTTCAACGTAGTATACCTGGAATACTTCTGGCATTTTTTCGAGTTCACTTTTTATCTTGGTGAGGCTCTGTTTGCTCTGGAAAGTTTCGTCGATGCGAATCAGATATGCATCATGAAGTGGATTTTCACCGAGGAATTTCTTGAAATTTTCCCCTGTCTCTTTTATAAACTGTTGTGCGGCTTCCTCCTTAGAGATGAATTGAATTGGGATTTGAACCACCTTAGGAAGAAAATATTTAGAGGCTAGCTCCTTTTTAAATTTTGACCTGGCCTCATCGGTCAATTGACTTTTTAGATAGATCTGAATTTTGATATTCTCTTTTACCGCTTTTTCTAATTCCTTTGAGTAGATGACTAAAGCACCAAATACCCCAATGGCGAAAAGGGCTAGGGTAATACTGGCAATCACACTAATTGAGGGGTAACTCCCCAGTTTTTTCTTTCTAGTCGTGTGTTTGATCTCTGCCATTGAAGGGCAAAGATAACTGAATGGAACATAAAAAATAACCCACCTGACGCCTGGTCGAATAATTATCTTCTGCCGCGATATTCTTTCAGTTTACTGATTAGCTCTGCATCCTTGATGGCGACTAACGGAGTAATCGTGGCTTGCTTTTCGTTTAAGAGATAATAGTTGTCTTTGTAGTAAAGGAATACGGAATGGCTATCACCATTTACTTCAAGTATTTCATACAATCCATTGTCAAAGATTCCATAAAGAATTAATTTCCCGAGATTGAATTGGTAGTGAAAAGAATACTTAATACTTGAACTATTAATCTCTACGCCAATTCGAGAAGTTACAATCACTGAATGAGATTTTGCTGATCTGTCAAGCTCGCGGGATGGTTCTTTTGTAAGTTCATTCGTTGGGTCAACTACTTCAATTTTTGGCTTAGCAGCATTTTGTTTTTTGGATGTGACGGGCTTCTTTTTGAGTTCTTTGGTTGGCTCTGAGATTGCGGAGGAAGTTTTGTCTTCTTTAGGTTCGACTGATGTAGTATCTGCTGATTTATCCATCGGAGTGGAAGGTGCCTCTATCTTGACTAGGGATTTGGCTATCTCTTTACGCCAAGGTTTAATGTAGAATAGCGTTCCAATAACTATTGTGCTCACTGCCACTACTCCCGTAATCACTTGTGTGGCAGATATGCCAGAATGAATTATCCCTGTAACCGGAACCTGATTGAGCATTCCCTTAAGCTGTGTAATTCTTGCTTTCCTTATCCCGTCAATTATTTGCTTTTGAAGAGCAACATCATTTTGTAACGAGGTATCAGTTTGCAATTGTAATTCAAACGCTTCTTTTTCCGGGCCATTCAGTTGGCCGGCAGCATACTTTTCTATCAACTCGAAATTTTCCATCATTTAATCTAAAAAGTCCTGCTCAGTATATTGAGCCTTCACTAATTCGTCTAATTTTTGTTTACACTTATATTTCTTTGTCTTTGCCGTATCGGTGTTGGCGAATCCGAGTTTATCTGCAATTTCTTGCATTGACATCTCGTCAAAATAGTAGTACATCAACACTTTACGGCACGTTTCACCCAATTGTTCCATGCACTGGGCAATTATTTTCTCCCTCTCTGGTTTATCCATGTCGATTGTGTCTGGTGAATCACGTTCTTCGTTGGACAACCGCTTCTTTCGGTCAAGTTCTTTTCTCCACAGATTTTGACAAACGCTGTAGATATAGGTACTCATTTTTGAAGTCAAGACCAATTTACCCGATCGCGCCTTTTGCCAAAAAACCACTAAGGCATCCTGGTAAACATCGCGGGCCTCATCTTCAGTTCCACTATTGGATATAACGAGCTTGGTCATCATCCGATAGTACTTTTTGTAGACAATCTCGAGGGCTTTTTCGTCACCTTTTTGTATACGATCAAAGATCTCGACCTCGTCTAACTGTGAACTCAATTTGAATACTCTTAGTGCCACTTTTGGTAACCTTGAATTAATGTTGAGTTGTAAGATTAACAGATAAAATCCATTTTTCTAAAGCCGAATCGACTACTGGCGCCATGTCTGGGTACGGAAAAACGGCCCCCAGTAACCTCTTACCTTCAAAACTTTTCTTTCGAGCCAGACTTTGCAGCGATATACCTTTCCATTTTCCGGGTCAAGGATATGCCCGTTCGAGTATTCCTCCCCGTCTTTAACCAGTTCTTGCAAAATCTCCATTCCAATCACCTTTTGATTGAACCTCGGGTCATCATTGGAACACTTGTCGCAAACGGGGTCAGGGTCTTCGCCAGGTTTAGAATATATTTTTATGACTTTTCCAAAGAACTTTCCAGTATGTTCGGTTATTTCGATTATTGACCGAGGCTCGCCGGAATTGTCATCAATGCTTGTCCACTTTCCTACAATCTGAGAGAACAAGGTGATGTGACTTCCAACTAATAATAAAGCAGTAAAGAGAGCTTTAATCATTGAGCTTTGATTTTAGTGTTACTAAAGTAAAGGAAAAGTTAAATAATGGGAAAGTCTGATCAAACTGAAAACTGTTTCTTTAATGCTTGCCAAAGTCTCTTTCTTGAGTCTTCATTTTTAGCAAGAGCTTTGAGGTCTTCTGCTGCCACTATAGCCGTCTCATCTGCCTGGACCGTCTCATAAAGCGGAATCCCTTTCACTGGCTTCCCAAAGTAAATCACTTTCGAAGGTTTAACCTTGCAACGGGAAAGATCAAGTGAATCCTGATAAATAATCGTGATCGAGTTCAATGAATGCCGGATCGCAGTTAGAATTTTGTCAAGAAGAATTTTTTCTTCTCTTGTAATTATTTCCCAGGGCTGATCTAAAATAATCAAGGGAGAAGGAGGGATTGAAAATAATCCTTCTGGAAAAAGAGTATCAAACAGAACAGGATTAACTTCCATCGAGCTAGCTCCCTTTACTATCGAATAATGATTTCAACTCATTGGCTTCATGAGCTTTCATTCGGCCTGACAAAATTAAACGCAACTGCCTTCTTCGAAGTGCTCCATTGTATAATTCGATCTCTTCTTGAGTTTCGGGAACCACCTCAGGAATTTCGACCGGATGTCCGTTTTTATCGACAGCAACAAAAGTAAAGTAAGCTGAGTTACTAGCTACTTTTTTCCCCTCCGGAATATTCTCTGCGTCTACATCAATTCGTATTTCAACTGATGAATTAAATGCTCTCGTGGCCTTTGCCCTCAAGGTAACCACATTGCCTAATTGTATGGGTGACCGGAATGATATGTTATCTACCGAAGCGGTAACCACAATACTATTGCAATGCTTTTGCCCTGCTATGGCTGACACCACATCCATCCAATGCATCAACCTTCCGCCCATGAGATTGTTAAGCGTGTTGGTATCATTAGGAAGCACGAGCTCGGTCATGCTTACATATGATTCGTTGGGCGATTTTTTTCTGCGCATCCTTTTAGTTTATCGGCCAAAGTTAGGCTGAAAATCTGAGGATTGGACGATTTGAAGATTTGAAAATTGGAAGATTTAGGGCGAGTGGCGAAAATGCCACAGTGAACTCTCAGTGAAGTTACAGTGAACTATCCGTGAATCAGCAGTGAATCAGCAGTGAATCAACAGTGAATCAGCTACGGCTTTGGTGCGCTGTTGGAGTTCAACAAATATTCATTTTATCCCACTGTTAAGAATTTTTCACACTCAACATAAAACAAATAATCCATTTACAGGTCGTTATAACCCCTGGTATTAAGGCCTGTATTGTTTTAGTCATTGAATCAATTTTACCAGAACATCAGCGAAGGAAGAGTTTATGTTTGAGCCTGACTTTGAAAGCGTCAGGCCGGAAGATCTGGCGACAGTCAGAAATTATTTCCTCAATCGAAAAAATTTGCCTTTTATGATTGATTCAAAAATCTATGCGTACGTTCTGGCTATTGCCATTGTTCTTTTGAGTTGCAAAGAGAGTGCTGTAAAAATGAAACCGCGTACACAACCACAGCTTACCAATGAAGAAATGCAGCGACTAGTTTTACTGGATACTAATTATACTTATCCGGTTGCTATAGCAAAAGAAACAGCACTTAAAGTTGCCACTCAAATGAAGGATGGTCAAAATCGCGTAATATCAAACGAGGTAACAGTTCCGTCACTTTATAGTATAACAGGTAAAACGAATATCACAACGGATTTTAGTATCTCAAAACCTAAAATTCCTTCGCTTTACGTTATCAACTTCAAAGATTCCAAAGGCTTTGTAGTTGTTTCAGCCGATAAATGAGCTGCTGAAATTCTCGCCACCGTCGAAAAGAGTACAATTGATTCCTCGGCTCATCAAGGATTGCGTATTTTAGATAATGCTGTGCAGTATATAGATTCGAAAGTTGCAGAAACAGAAGCTCTGAGAGGTGATGCTGCGTTTAACAGTATGGTGGATAAATTATCTAAAGCGCTTTATTTAGAAAAATCAACACCCACCGACAGGGCAATTTCTTCAGGAAGAGTTACGAGTGGTTTTTGCCCTGAAGCTGTAGTGTATGTACCTGGTGTGGTACCCCCTGAATGTGGCAACACCTGTCAGTCTTATGTTTTCACGACTCCTATTCTTACGCAAAACGTAACATATTATGTAGCCCAACCGGTAATCAAAACATTGTGGAACCAGTACGCTCCATTCAATAGCGCCTACCCCAGTGGCGGGTGCAACACAGGAAATTATTCATGTGGTAATGGTGGAAATAATAATAAATACCTTGCCGGTTGTGTTCCAGTTGCGGAAGGCCAAGTAGTGGCCTATTTTTATTCAAGGAACAATCCCACATGGCAAACAATTACAAACAAAAATGCATGCGACTATTCAGGTTCGGGAATTAATACAGTTTCCTCCTTACTAAAAGCGATTTTTTTGATCTACGGATCACGCGGAACCTATGGTTGCAGTAAGACTGGAGTTTATCAGCCCATTTCTGATGTTTCTAAAGGAAATAATCCTCCTTTGGGCATTTCACCGATTTTTGGGTTAAGAAATGGTGAATGGAGGCCCTATAATGTGAACGATATTCGCAACTCACTGGCAAATGGTAGCCCAGTAATTATTAACAGGTCTCTCCATTTGACATGTATTCCCCTTATTGGTTGCTGGGGTAGCGGCAAAGCACATGAATGGATAATCGATGGAATGCGGGACTTGCAAGTTCGAACTACCTATCAAGTTACGACTTCGTACTACGGAAGTGATTATTGCTCAAACCAGCCATCTTCAAATTATACTTATTCGTCAACCGTTACGACAGCTACCGAAATTTGGCAAAATTGGGGTCTTCTAGGAGGCAATGGATGGTATGGACAAGGAATTTTTGAACCCAATTTTCCTCATACCGAAGATTTAAACTTTAACCATGCTAATTACATCATTGCGTATATCACACCTTTATAAAGTGATAATATGAGGTATGTAAAAACAATATTTTATATTTCTCTGGACTTAATTGGCACCATTACACCATTTGGATGCAACAATGTTTGCGGCTGTTCCGGTCCTTATTTTGGCTATTTCAATATTTATTATAAATCAAATTCTAACTCTGATCTGCTGAACCCCCAAACTGGCATCTACAATCCCTCTGATGTGAAAATTGA
>Ga0207112_1158_pt2 | contig 11399 bp, 8 predicted proteins | sample Alteio_BWMinHeat_72_FD_153549 | JGI IMG/M metagenome (GOLD analysis project Ga0207112, IMG submission 153549) | Enriched cells from forest soil in Barre Woods Harvard Forest LTER site, Petersham, Massachusetts, United States -... | ecosystem: Environmental > Terrestrial > Soil > Temperate forest >...
CGGCACAACATAGTCACAGCCAATGGCGCGTGCTTCGCGGATGAGTTCCGTTTGCACATGAGAAACGAATCCGACAATCGGCGTCGTGCTGAGGACCGGGCGCGCCTTCCAGAGCTTGACCAAAGCAAGGGCATCGAGGCCATTTGAATTGAGGTCCAAGATCAAGAGCGACGGCGGTTCCGCTTTCGCTAGATCTTCAGATTGATCGAGGGACTTCACGAACAGGATTTGACTGCCGGCAGCTTCAGCCGCCGCTTTGATCTTCGCGGCGAAGAACATGTCTTGCACTGCTATCGCGATCTTCAAGGGTCCCGGCATCTTCGGCTCCTTGCATCCGGCGCCTTGCCCATCCAGCTCCGGACGCACAATCATTATTCATTGGACGCCGTGGGGCTGGCAAGACAGCCGGGCTGCCCTCTCTTGGTAGAAACTAGCCGGCGCCGCGTTTCTTTTTACAACTTTTTGCAGCCAGGTCTTGACCCATCACCGGGCGCCGCGGTGTATACTTAAACGCTTTGCTGCCGGCGATGGGCGGAATGGCGCCGCGCGCGCCCTGTCCGCGGAGGAGGCTCAAACCATGCGATGTGCGCATACCAGAATCAAGATGGTCGCGACTGGCATCTTATTATTCTCCGGGTTGGTCCTTCCAGGTTATGGCGCCGGTGGACGGCGGCCGCTCGTTGACCTCACGCTGCTCAAAGTAGCGGCGCAGACAAGCGGCGCGGCTAGCGTCTCGCCTCAGGCCGGGGCTCAGGATTCCGCGCTCAAGCCGGCTCCGGACCTTGTGTTGCCGGCGGTTGCGGGCGGCACATTTCGTCTCAGCGACTTGCGCGGGCGAGTCGTGATATTGAACTTCTGGGCGACCTGGTGCGTGCCGTGCCGAGTTGAGATCCCTGAACTCAATATGCTGCATCACGATCTGGAGGCGCGCGGTCTTACGGTTGTCGGGGTCTCGTGGGACGACACCGCAAAGGAGATCAACGAATTCCGAAAGAAGATAAAGCTGGACTATAAAATCGTGCTCGGAGGAGAGGGTGAGCAGCAGAAATTCGGCGGCGTTCCCGCCCTGCCGACAACGTACGTCATCGACCGCGCGGGCCGGATTCGCGAGACCCTGATCGGCAAGCGCGATCGGGCGGCGCTGCTCGCGGTTATCAGTCCGTTGCTCGACGAGACGGCCAGTCGCTCGAATCCGAATAAGTAACGCGGCGAAGTCGTTGGCGGGTCTTCGCGCCGAGGCGGCGTGCGGCCGCACCTGGACCCGCGCCTGTCACATTGTTGAAAAACCGCGGCCTCGCTTGTATGATAGGCGCTCAATCAGGGTTGTCATTCTACTGCTATCCTAAACGAGCTGAATAAGCTGCATAATAGGGGGATTTTTCGATGAGGATCAAAGGAATCGCTGTGCTTCTGTTTCTCCTGGCCGTTGCTGTCGTTCCCGGGCGAGCAGCAGATCCGAAGTTGGACGGCGCGTATAAGTATGTCTCGACGAAGTTCCAGGGCGGCTCTCAAACTGAGGCGGATCAGAAGGGCGTCATGGTCGTCCACGGCAAGTACATAGCGTTCGTCCGGGCGGCGCTGAACCGCAAGACATGGGATCAGAATGAGCCTCAAGAAGACCGCATGAAGAAGATCGTTGAGGCATACCAGGGGTTGGCGGCCACCGCTGGGACCTTTGAGATCCAGGGCAACACGATTACGATCCAGCAGATGGTGCAGTCGAACCCGGCGGCGATGGGCACATCATCGAAATGGGAATTCAAGCTCGAAGGCAAGACTCTGACTCTCAAGCCGGCAACCAATCCCGGAGTAGAGTTTACATTCGAGCGGCTGCCGTGAAAGTGGTTTCTCGTTTCTGGTTTGAGTTTCCCTTGTCTAACCTGGATTGAGGACCGCGGAACAAGACCAGAATTAGGGAGCACGGTCGCGTTGAGCGCCGCTGCTGGATGGGCTCGTAAAGGGAGGTAAGGCCATCTTGAACTCACTGCGCAGATTGTTGCCGCTCTGTCTTACGATGATTCTGATCGGCGCGCCTATGAGCGTCTTTGGGCAGGTTGAAAAGCAAGCTGAAAAAGCAGCGCCCGAAAAAGCAAGCCAAGAGGGCGCCAAAAAGGAGCAGACCGAGGCTGGGCGGGGCGAAGGCAAGAAGGACGAGGCCAAGAAGGACGAGCCTAAGAAGCCGGATCCAATGTCGAGCCCGACCTTCAACGGCATGCGGTTCCGTTCGATCGGTCCCGCGTTTACCTCCGGGCGGGTTGGCGACATCGCGGTTGATCCGACCAATCACAGCCGCTATTTCGTTGCGGCAAACTCCGGCGGCGTATGGAGGACGACGAACGCCGGGACGACGTGGGCGCCGGTCTTTGACAATGAAGGCTCTTATTCAATCGGGGTGGTCGTCATCGATCCGAGGAATCCGCTGACCGTCTGGGTCGGAACCGGTGAAAACAACTCGCAGCGCAGCGTCTCTTACGGCGATGGCGTCTATCGTTCAGACGACGGCGGCAAGACCTGGAAGAACATGGGGCTCAAGACCTCCGAGCACATCGGCCGCATCGTCATCGACCCGCGCAGCTCAAATACAGTGTACGTCGCGGCGCAAGGACCGCTGTGGAGCGCCGGCGGCGAACGCGGCCTCTACAAGACGACCGACGGCGGCAAGACATGGAAGAACATCCTGGCGATCAGTGAAAACACCGGTGTGACCGACGTCGCGCTGGATGAGCGAGACCCGGACACCCTGTATGCCGCCGCCTACCAGCGCCGCCGACACGTCTGGACGCTGATCGACGGCGGGCCCGAAAGCGCCCTGTACAAGTCCACAGATGCGGGAGCGACCTGGAACAAGCTCAGAGCCGGCCTTCCGACCGTCGAAATGGGACGCATAGGCCTGGCCATATCTCCCGTCGATTCGAATGTCATCTATGCGACGGTCGAGGCGGCGGACAAAAAGGGCGGCATCTTTCGTTCAACCGATCGCGGCGGCAGTTGGGAAAGGCGCAACGAATACGACACGACGGCCATGTACTACGGACACGTTTTCGCCGACCCAAAGCTGGTCGACCGCATTTACATCATGAACGTGTTCATCCTGGTCTCGGACGATGCCGGCCGCACGTTGCGGCGACTGGGCGAGAAGGACAAGCACGTTGACAATCACATCATCTGGATCGATCCCGACAACAACGATCATTACCTGGTCGGATGCGACGGCGGACTCTATGAAAGCTATGACCGGGCTGCAAACTGGTCGTTCAAAGCCAATCTGCCGATCACCCAATTCTACGATGTGACGGTGGATAATGCCGCGCCCTTCTATAACGTCTATGGGGGAGCGCAGGACAATTTCAACATGGGCGGCCCGTCGCGCACGCGTAGCGCTTCGGGCATCACCAACGCCGATTGGTTTGTTACGCAAGGAGGAGACGGATTCCGCGCCCAGGTCGATCCGGAAGACCCAAACACCGTCTACGCCGAGCTGCAATACGGCGTGCTGGTCCGCTTTGACAAGCGCACCGGAGAGCGCATGGGCATTCAGCCGCAAACCGGCCACGCCGAAGAGCCGCTGCGCTGGAACTGGGATTCGCCTTTCATTATCAGCCCACACTCGCACACGCGGGTCTATTTCGCCGCCGACAAACTGTTCCGCAGCGACGATCGCGGCGATAGCTGGCGGGCTATCAGCGGCGAACTCTCGCGCGCCCTGGACCGCAACAAGCTCCCGGTGATGGGCAGGATTTGGGGGGCGGACGCCGTCGCCAAACACCAGTCGACCGACTTTTATGGCAACTCGAGCGCGCTCGCCGAATCGCCCAAAAAAGAGGGCTTGATTTACGTCGGGACGGACGACGGGCTGATCCAGGTCACCGAAGACGGCGGCAAGAATTGGCGCAAGATGGACAGCTTTCCGGGCGTTCCCGCGAATACCTACGTCAGCCGGATTGTCGCGTCGCAGCACGACCCGAGCACCGTCTATGCCGCCTTTGAAAATCACAAGAACGGGGACTTCACGCCATACCTGCTAAAGAGCGCCGACGCCGGTAAGAGCTGGACCTCGATCAAGAGCAACCTGCCCGCGAACGGGCCGGTGCTGGCGATCGCCGAAGATCCTGTCAATCCGAATCTGCTGTTCATCGGCACGGAGTTTGGCTTGTTCTTTACGGTTGATGGCGGCCAGAAATGGGTCCAGCTCAAAGGCGGGCTGCCCACCATTTCGGTGCGCGACATCGCCATTCAAAAGCGCGAAAACGACCTGGTGATCGCCACCTTTGGGCGCGGCTTTTACGTGCTTGATAACTATGCGCCGTTGCGAATGGTCAAGGCGGAGTCGCTCAACCAGGAAGCGGCGTTGTTCCCGGTCAAGGACGCGATGATGTACATTCAGGCGCAGCCGCTTGGCGGACGCGGCAAGTCATTTCAGGGCGAGTCCTACTACACGGCTGACAATCCGCCCTTTGGAACCGCGATCACCTATTACCTGAAACAGCCGCTGCGCACGCGGAAGCAGAAACGACAAGAGGCGGAGCAGGAAGCCGTGAAGAAGGGCGCCGCGCCTCCGCTGCCAAGCTTTGAAGATCTGCGCGCGGAAGAGGAGGAAGAGACGCCGGGCATCGTGCTGACCATATCCGACGCATCGGGCCGGGTCGTGCGGCGGCTCAACGCGCCAGCGGCGCCAGGCATAAACCGCGTAAGCTGGGACTTGCGATATCCGGCCGCCTCGCTGTCGCCGGCTCGGCCGACGGAAGCCGAGGAAGATCCGTTTTTTGAGCCGCCGTCGGGCGCGCTGGTCATGCCCGGCAAGTATTCGGTCGCCCTGGCTAAACGCATAAACGGGGCGCTCACGCAACTGTCGGCGCCGCAAGAATTCACGGTCTACGCCGAAGGCCAATCCTCGATGTCGGAAGCGGACCGCGCCGCGCTTGTTGAATTCCAGCAGAAGGTTTCGCGGTTGCAAGGAGCAGTGGTGGGCTCGCTGCAAACCGCGTCGCAGGTGAAAACCCGCATGGGTCTGATCAAACGCGCCATCCAAGAGACGCCGGCGGCGGACGGGCGGTTGATGGATCGCGCGATTGCCCTGGATCGGCGAACCGGGGACATTTTGCGCGCCTTGAGCGGCGACAACAATCTGCGGGCGCGCAGCGAGAACACGCCTCCGTCAATCATCGAGCGAGTGGGAGGAATCGTGGGAGAGCAACGTCTCTCCACGGCGCGTCCGACGCAAACCCAGATGGACCAGTACGCCGCGGCGGCGCGAGAGTTTGAGCAGGTTCTGCCGCAGTTGCTCAATCTGGTCGAAAAGGATCTCGCGCAATTGGAGAAAGATTTGGAGGCGGCCGGAGCTCCGTGGACTCCCGGCCGGATTCCGGATTGGAAAGATAAGTAGCGGTTAGCAGCGTTGGCTGAGGGTTGCAGTGATGTATTGTCCAATGTGCGCGGCGCATAACCCAGAAGACCTAAAATTCTGCCGCTCGTGCGGCGAGGACCTCGAGATCGTCGCCCTCGCGCTCAGCGGGAAACTAGGTCCACTACCCGACCAGACCGCCGACGAATTGACCCCGGTCCCTGCCTGGCAGAAGGGGTACAGCAATGGCATTAGGGATCTCGCCGTAGGCATTGTGCTGACTACAGGCGCCCTCCTGCTCTCGTTGGTTCCCATGCATTACACCGGCCCTTCCTTGAGCCGGTTGATGATCTGGTCGATATTCTTGGCATGGATGGCGGTTACGGGAATCGTCGAGCTGGCGAACGGGATCAGCGGCCTGGCTGAGTGTAAAAGGCTGAAGCCGGGGCCGGATTCGGGTCCTGGCAAGCTCGCAAGCGCCGGAAAGATACTGCTGCTCGACCGCAAGGGAAGGGCAACCTCACGTGAATTGGGAGACCCTGCTTTAATTGCGCCCTCCGGTCCTATAGAGTGACCTGGTCCCCGCCCCGCCGGCGCTCGAGCTGAACATCGTCGGACTTGGAACCGTAGGTAGCATTAGGTGTTCGGTATGTACTGCCCAAACTGCGCACTGCAAAACTCGGACGACGTCAAATTCTGTCGCGTCTGCGGCGCCAATCTGGAACTCGTCGCCCTCGCGCTGGCGGGTAAAGTAGGGCCAGTTGGGGACGTCTGCGCAACGACGCTAATAACGCAGGAGGTCTGGCAAAAGAAATACGGAAAAAGCATTCGAGACTTGACGGCAGGGTCCGGCTACATCATCGCCTCGCTGCTGCTCCTGTTTGTTCCGTTACACTTTGCCGAGACGATTTTTCCGTGGTTGATTCTCTGGTCGCTTTTCTTTGGATGGATGACGATTCACGGCCTGGTTGAACTAGCCAATGGAATCGGCGCCTTTGCAGAGTACCGGACCTCACGGCGCGAGCGCGAGATAAGTCGAAACGCATTTGGGGCCGCGCCCATCCTTGCCGCTGTTGCCGGGGAGAGGGTCACGGCGCCGGATCTGTCAGATTCCGCTCCTGTCCCGCCCAGCATTACCGAATCAACGACAAGACGGCTGCAATAGAGTCTGGACAGTTCCCTCGTTGCCATTTGCCTTATGTGGCTGGAATGAACGATCCACCATCTCCCGATGGTGGGATTCGGCCCAGTTTGCGCCGCTCTTGCTACCGAATCCAGTTATTCTGGGCCTGATTGCTTTAACAGATCTGGCACATCATCTGCCAGCGGACTCGGCTTCGCTACCCGACGCTCCCGGAGTTGGTGAACTGCAAGGCCAGGTCTGACGGAAGGGTCCGGGCGCCCTTGGCGGCCAACGGCGTGACCGACGCAAACTAGCAGTTTGCGCTACGGGTTTTTCGAATACATCTTCATCAAGTCGAGCGCCCGGTCCGCCAGCTTGATCAAATGAGGATGGGCGCGATTGCCGTTGGTGAGGATCGCAAAGCCGAGCTTGCGATCCCGATTTCCAAGCAAGAATGCGGTGTAGCCAGGGACGCTGCCGCTGTGGGCGAAGAAGCGGTCGCCGTTGCGCGCGTCGAGCCACCAGGTGAGCCCAAATCCAGCGGTCTCTTTGCCCCATAGCCCTTCGATAGGACCTTTGAATTTGTCGTACTGTCGCGTCAGCATCTGCTCCAATGTCTTCTCAGCGATCAGCCGCTTGCCCTTGAAGACGCCGCCGTTCAAGTTGAGTATCAACCAGTCCGCCTGATCGTGGATCGCGCCATAGACGATGCCGGCCGGCCAGACGGCCGCCTTCAACCGCACGGTGGGCGTCTGCTGGCCGGTCTTGTCGTCGACAACGTAGGGTATCGACAAGCGCTCCTCCATCTCAGGGGTGGGAGCAAACGCGGTGCTGGTCATTTCAAGGGGAGTGAAGATGTGGTCTTGAATGTACTGTCGGAACGGCGTCCCGGAAAACTTCTGGACCAGGTAGCCGACCAGCGTGTAGGCCATGTTCGAGTAGACCTCGGCCTCGAGCGGCGGCTTTGCCGCCTTTAGTGATTTACCGAGGTATTCCTCGAGCGTAGGCGGCGCCGTATCGCCCCAGACCGTGAAAGGTCCAAAGTCCGCGGGGAGCCCCGACGTGTGGGTCAGCAAATGGCGGAACGTCACGGGCTTACCCGGCGTCTCGTTCTGGATCTTGAAATCGGTGAGGTAGTCGTTGACAGGATCGTCAAGCTTAAACTTGCCCTGCTCCATTTGTTGAAGCAATGCGACAGTCGCCATGGCTTTGAAGGTCGAGCCGATCAGATACACCGTGCTTGGCGCGGCCGGCGTGCGCGCCCACAGATTGGAATAGCCGTACGCCCCCGTCCAAATGATCTTGTCTCCCGAGACCAGGGCGACGGCGGCGGAGGGGATTCGGCCTTCGATCAAGGTCTGTTGAATCGCCGGCTCCAATTCGGCCACAACGCGGTCGATGTCGATCGTCTGCGCGGGCGCGCGCCCCGCGGCTGGCAGTCCTAATGCCGCAGCCAGTATCGCCACGAGCGCAAATCTGATTAGCGTCAGTCCCATCCTCGCTTTTGTCATGGTCTTCCTTCCTATCAGCTTTGATCGTATGAAATCCAACCCTGCTCGGATTTTCAGCAAGCATACCGCCTCCAAGGCTCGGTCGCAACGCTCAGATTGTGGGGCCTCTCCGAGTCTTGAAACTGATTTGACCGTTTGCGCACATGATTAAAACGCGCGAAGAGCAGCGAATCAAATCGCAGCGATGTGTAAATCTCTAGAGATATAAGGAAATAAATGAAACGCCTTGGCGGAAAAAAGAATCGTGCTGAAAATTCTTTTCTGCAAAAACGGCGATGTGATTTCCGTCTATCTTTAGTGAGGGGGAAAAAAGCAATTCATATCCCGAGCCCGAGTTAGGCCGATCCAAAGGATCGCGGCTACGTTTTTTGAAATCCGGCGGACCCTTCTGCTCAAGCAAGCGAGCCGCCGATATTGGCTGGTCCCTACATTGGCCAGCCAGCGATGCCCCGCTCGTGGAGACCATCCCCTCCCCACGATTTGGGGTGAGCCTCAACCCTGCCAAAAAGCTGGCTTTCGCCTGATAGCCAGGAGGCTCAAACGCAGGTACGGGGGGCTAACGTCCCCCGTACCCTTTTTTCAACTCCCTGTTCAGATCTCCGGAAGAACGCCCTGGCCAGGAGCCGTTTGGCTGCCCGTGAACCAGGCCCAAGCAAACTAAGATTTTGTGTCTCGCCAAGAAATCCAATTCGTCACGAGCGACGTATCTTTCTAGCTTGGACACCCATCAGGACTGGCCTCAAGCGTAGGCCATCGCGCCAATCAGATCAGATCAGTCGCGGCGCGCCGTTCTTGGCCCAATCACCTCGCTTGAAGGCGCTGTTACATGGAAGGCGGTCAGATTTTGCCGGCCTAACTCAACTACAAAGGAGAACTCAAGAAATGAGACGACTGAAGTTCGCATGCTCTTTGATGGCGCTGGTAATTTCGCTGGGATCATTGGGGTCGGCGAGCAACGCATCGGCGCAAAGCAAGGACAGCCTCTACAAGCGGCTCGGCGGATACGATGCGCTCGCCAAGGTCACTGACAAGTTCATCGTTCGGCTGGCCAGCGACCCTAAGCTTGGCCGGTTCTTTGTCGGCGCAAGCGACAACTCCAAGGGGCGGATTCGCCAACTGGTGCTCGATCAATTGTGCGCCGCGACCGGCGGGCCGTGCGTCTACATCGGCCGCGACATGAAGACGGCGCATAAGGGGCTGGGCATCACGGAAGACGATTGGACTATCTCAGTCAATCATCTGGTCGCGGTTCTAACCGAGTTTAAAGTGCCGAAAAAGGAGCAGGGCGAGTTGGCGGCGGCGCTTACCGATTTGAAGAAAGACATCGTCGAGAAGCCGTGAGGGTAGTGGGTAGTGAATAGTGATCAGTGGCTCGGGTTCTTCTGGGCCACTGATCGATTCCATCATCCGCCAAAGTGGCGGTACTCCTGTCGTCAAGCCCTTTCCGCGCGCCGCCGCTGCACGCCGTCGGCTGGACGCTTCCCCGCTGTTGAATATCCTCGTACCGCAAACCGCCTAGCACTCGCGGCAACAGACATCTCCGGTGAGCTCCGCCAACTGTAACATGTACCCCATGGGACCGTTCTCCTCTGAAAGGATCGGGGCGGAGGCCGCGGCACAGCGGCGCAGCCGCAAGAGAATTGGGAAGGCCGTCACCCGGTAAGGCGGAGCCTTACCGATCGGGATAGGGAGAAGCCTCGCGGCTCCCCCCTCCCACACCACCGTGCGTACTTGGTTGTACACGGCGGTTCGGCTGATTAAACGAGCCGCAGCGCTAATTCGGCCAAGCCGAGCCTCCTGAAATAGGCGATGGGTAGAGCTTTGTGCATTGCTTCGCCGCGACTTGCTCGCCAGGGTCCATGGCTGCTCCCTGCCGTCATCGCCGCGAGCTTCTCCCCGATCCCGCGCTGCCTCAACTTCTTGTAGCGCGTTCTCCCTCGCCTCCAGCTCTTCCACACCATGCATCGCAGCCGATGCCGTATCCACTTGTCCAGGTCCCTGAGCACTCGCGGGGTCTCACAGAATCCATAGTAGCCTCTCCAGCCCCGCACATACTTGCTGAGCTCCGCCACCATGTCCTCCAAGCTGATTCCCCGGCTCCTCCCGGTTATCTCTCGCACTCGCTCCTTAAATCGCTCCAGCGACCGCCCCGAGATGCTGCGCTTCGGTTCCCCGCCCTCTTCGATTATTGTGAATCCGAGAAATTTCCGCTCCTTTGCTGCCCCCACTCCGCTCTTCTCCTCGTTGACTTGCAGCTTCAGTTTCCGGGCGAGGTACTTCTTCAGGCTCTCCATCACCCGTTTCCCGGCCCGCTCACTCTTTACGTAGACGTTCGCATCATCTGCGTACCGGCAGTATCGCAGGCCGCGTCTCTCAAGCTCCTTGTCCAACTCGTCCAATAGCAGATTCGACAGCAATGGCGAAAGCGGTCCGCCTTGCGGCACTCCCGCTTCCGTTGCCCGCGCCAGCCCGTCTTCCATTACTCCGCTCTCCAGGAATCCCCGGATCAACTTCAGCACCCTTTTGTCTCCCACCCGCCGCGCCACTCGGCCCATCATTACGTCATGGTTGACTCGGTCGAAGAATTTCTCCAAATCGATGTCAACCACGATCGCATATCCTTCCCGAATGTACTCCTGCGCCTGCTCTACTGCCTGATGCGCGCTACGCCGCGGCCGGAATCCATAGCTGTGCTCCGAAAACGTCGGGTCCCACTCCTGCTCCAGCACCTGCGCCACCGCCTGTTGGATGATCCGATCCACCACCGTCGGGATTCCTAACTTCCTCTTCCCGCCCCCGGCTTTCGGTATCTCCACTCGCTTCACTGGCTGTGGCTTGTAGCGCCCTTGCAACAGTTCTTCCCGTATCGCTGGCCAATGCTCCTTTAGGTATACCCCTGCTTCCTCGACCCGCATGCCGTCGATCCCGGGGCTTCCCTTGTTTCCCTTCACTTGCTTCCACGCCTTGATCAGGTTCTCGCGCTCACAGATTCCCTCCATGAGCTCCGTGCTTCTCGTCGGGCTTTCAGTTCCTTGCTCCGCTATCGGCGTTTCGGTCCCTTCCCTGGCGGCCTTCCGAGTTTCACTCTTCTCCGCCCCCATGAAGGCCAGTTCTTGCTGCCCCTGCTTTTTCTGCCGCTCTACGCCCATAAGTCGCTAGTCCTACTCCCCTCTTCTTTCAACCCCCTATCCCAAGGGGGGCCGTTTCGGACCTTCAGTGGGTGAGGCTTCCCTACTTTCTCGGGCTCGTTTCCTCCACCTACTATGTCCTATGCTGACTTCTGCATGGCGTTCGGCTTACCTTTCGGCTCGCTCAGTCCGTCCTTGCGGACACCATGCAGACCTCCCGAGGTAATCTCGTACGCCTTCCCTGCATCACCGCCGGATCTACGCCGCACCCGCTTGATGGATTGGGGACTTCGTGG
>Ga0207112_1228_pt1 | contig 11388 bp, 6 predicted proteins | sample Alteio_BWMinHeat_72_FD_153549 | JGI IMG/M metagenome (GOLD analysis project Ga0207112, IMG submission 153549) | Enriched cells from forest soil in Barre Woods Harvard Forest LTER site, Petersham, Massachusetts, United States -... | ecosystem: Environmental > Terrestrial > Soil > Temperate forest >...
CAGCACGTTGATGACGAACATCACGCACACGACAACGGGAGCTACGGGGATCGGTGCAGCTACAGGATTGCCAACGGGCGTAACGGCAGCATGGGCAACGAACACGATCACGATCAGTGGTACACCAACAGCATCGGGAACATTTAACTACAGCATTCCGCTGACCGGAGGCTGTGGTGCAGTGAATGCCACAGGTACGATCACAGTAAACCCCAATAATACAATCACATTGACTTCGGCTGTCGGTACGAATAGCCAGTCTGCGTGCACTATACCAATCACGAACATTACTTATGCTACCACAGGAGCCACCGGTGCTACATTCAGCGGACTTCCTTCAGGTGTAACGGGGAACTGGGCAGCGAACGTAGTCACCATTACCGGTACACCAACAGCCACAGGCATTTTCAACTACACGGTGACGATGACCGGGGGTTGCACGGGCGGAACGAACACTGCTACAGGGACAATCACAGTCAGCCCTACTCCTGTTACGTCAGCGATTACAGGTAGTAATTCAGTTTGCAGAAACACACTTGGTGTTACCTATTCAGTTACTAACACTGTAGGTAGTTCTTATGTGTGGACAATCACGAAAGGAACACAAGCAACTGGAGGAAACACTAACAGCATTACAGTAGATTGGACTGGATCATCAGGTGCTGGCAATGTGCAAGTAATTGAGACGAACTCAAATAATTGTCAAGGGGCTGCAGTTAACTTACCGGTAACTATACACGCGTTGCCAAGAGCGAATTTTACATCTGGCAATACAACTATCTGTTCAGGATCGTCAACAGATTTGAAAGTAAATTTTACAGGAGCCACCCCATGGGTTTTTACTTATTCTGATGGAGTAACTACGTCAGCCAACATTAATTCTGCTTTTAATACATTTGATATTCCAGTCAGCCCAATTGCTACAACTACATATACATTAATTTCTGTCAGCGATAATAATTGTGTTGGAACAATCATAGGTTCACCTGTAGTTATTTCAGTTGATACTCCTCCCAATGTTGCACTGGCAGTTAATGCGGCTGTTAGCCCACTCTGCAATGGTGGTAGCACAACTGTTGATGTTGCCAATTCCGAAAATGGAGTAAGCTATCAACTCAGAAACGGAGTAACATCGGTGGGAAGTGCAGTTGCAGGCAATGGTGCAACGATTCATTTGTCAACGGGTGCACTCGCCTCAACTGCAACATTTAATGTATTAGCAACCCACGGTGTTTGTACTGCCCTTCAATTGACTAACACAGCAACGGTGACTATTGCTGGAACTATCAACTCAGCATTAACGGTAACACCTCAAACCGCAGCACTTTGCTCAGGCACAGGTACCAATATTCAGGTTGCCGCGTCCGAAAATGGTGTGAATTATCAATTAAGAGATAATTCTAACAATGCGAATATTGGAGTTGTAGTTGCAGGAACAGGAGCGACCATCAATTTACCAACGGGCAATTTGAATGCCACCACAACATTTAACGTTCTTGCATCGAATGGAACATGCTCCGTTCAACTCACAACTCTGGCCACGGTAAACGTGGGCATCAATCCTAATCAAGGGCTTGCCGTGGGCGCATTAATCAGCCCATTGTGTACGGGCGGTTCAACCTCGGTTACAGTAACGGGTTCTGAAGTAGGAGTTTCATATCAATTGAGAGACAACGTTACCAACAATCCAATCGGATCCGCTGTAGCTGGTACTGGCGCAATCATTAATCTTCCAACAGGAAACCTTGCAGCGACGACGACATTCAATGTCTTGGCAACCGGGGGTGCAGCTTGTGCAGCCGTACAGTTGACCAGCACAGTCACAGTTACGGTCGCGGGAGTTATTGATGCATCATTAGCAGTTACGTCTCAGGTGCCATCGGTTTGCTCGGGCTCGGGAACAAATATTCAGGTAGCGAATTCAGATGCAACGGTAAACTACCAACTTAGAGATAATGCAACGAATTCAAATATTGGTGGCACCGTTGCAGGGACAGGATCAAGTATTGTTTTGCCTACCGGAAATCTGGCGACTTCAACAACCTTTAATGTGTTGGCAAATAATGGTACTTGCTCCATCCAGCTAACGGCATTGGCAACAGTGAATGTTGATATCAATCCTAATATTGGTCTGACTACAGCCGCCTCCATTGATCCGGTGTGTACAGGAGGAAGTAGCGCGATTACAGTGGCTAACTCTGAAGTCGGGGTGAATTATCAGTTACGCGATGCTTCTAATGCTAATGTTGGAAGTGCTGTGGTTGGTACTGGTGGTACCATCAGTTTGCCTACAGGACTGTTGGCATCCACTGCTACATTCAATGTACTAGCTTCAAGTGGTGTTTGTACTTCGGTGCAATTGACAAATCCAGTAACTGTGAATGTAGGTGGCAGTTTGAACACCGGACTAACAATAACGCCAGTTCCATCAAATGTATGCGCCGGATCAACTGCAATAATTCAAATTACAAGCTCAGAAATTGGAGTGGATTACCAGTTACGGGATAATTTAAATAACCCTATTGGAACGCCTGTTTCTGGAAATGGTTCAATAATAGGCTTACTCACAAACAGCCTCGCGGCAACATCGACATTTAATATTCTTGCATCTAATGGAACATGTTCAGTTCAAATGGCGACTACTCCGACTGTAACTGTAACGGCCGGACCCAATGCTGCCTTAGGAGTTGCAGCGCAAAATACGTCAGTGTGTTCTGGCACTGGAACCAACATCCAGGTTTCCAATTCGGAGATTGGTGTGAATTATCAATTGCGTGATAATTCAAATAATAGTTTAATAGGATCAGTAGTTGCAGGAACAGGTGCTACTATTAACCTTCCTACCGGAAATTTACTAGCAAGTACCGTATTCAATATCTTGGCAAGCAGTGAGGGTTCTTGCGTGATACAGTTAACCTCGACTGCCTCAGTTAATGTTTTATTACCGACCGATCCTTTGTGCACTGGAGGAGGCGTCACCAATTGTGGTGTATTTACCATTTCAGCAACAGATACAAGACCAACCTGTTCCGGCCAGGACGATGGAACAATTACAATTAGTGTAAGTGGAGGAACTCCAAACTATGTGGTTACACTCTCTGACCCAGTGCAGACTTTTAATCAGGCATTGACTGGCCCTGGCCCATTCACCTTTATTAACTTATCGCCCTCGTTGACATATACGTATACGGTTAAGGATGCTACAGGAAACACATGTACATTACCTTACAGTTTACCGATTCAGACAAATGTCCAGGCAACAGCGGCTGGGTTTGTTGACGCAAAATGTTTTAATCAGGCTGTTGGACAAGCAACAGTAACCGTTAATTCCGGAGGCACGTCTCCCTACGAGTATTCACTAGATGCCGGAACGACCTGGATTTCCTTTACCTCTCCGGTAACAATTACTAATTTGATGCCGGCTCCTATCCCTTATTCAATATTAGTTCGCGATGACGCATCAGACCTTTGTCCAGCTCAGGTATCGGTGACAATCAATAATGCTGTCACTGATATTACCGCATCGTTCACATCAACTGATGCGTCATGCAGCAACAACGATGGCACGATTCAGGTTGGTTCAGTTTCAGGAGGAACAGCTCCTTACACATACAGGTTAGACAGCGTTGATTATGCTTCACTACCAGCAAACAACACATTTACAGGACTTGCCGGTGGAACACATAAGTTTACAGTGATCGATGCCAACGGCTGTAACAAATATTTTAAAACCACGATCAATTTCCCTGGCTTAGTTAATTTCTTTTCGACTTTCATAAATCCCGACTGCTCTGGAAGCGGCACAAATGGAAGCGTGATAACAACCATAACTTCTTCGGGTACTTTTGATGTTGGAATTACAACTGATCCAACAACGGATCCGACTGTATTTCAAACCGTCATATCCGCCGGAGGAGCTCAAGTTACGTTCAGTGGACTATCGCAAGGAACATATTTTGTTGTAGCAAAACCAGTGGGGGCACTTTGTCCTTCGCGCTCATCACCAATTCCAATTAGTGGTGGTCCGGTAGCAGTTGATTTTAATATTGTACCAGAAGATTTTGCTTGCTTTGAGACGAAGGGAACCGTTAAGGTTACTGCCATCAAAGGATCAACTCTGGTTGATTATAGTTACGAAATAATTTTTGCTGGCAACATTATACAAAGTGGCACGATCACTCAACTTCAGTCCTTGCCACCAGATACGATTAATTTTACTGGTTTGGATAAGGGCAACTATCAGATGCGCTTGTTCCAGGATCAATCGGTTGCATCAAGTTGCGCAACACCCATTTCTTCATCATACAAATCGTTCTCAATTAATGGCCCGGCTGCATCACTTGATACACTCTATGTCAATCGCAAATTTTCTCTGCCTAATATTGCAACAGGCTCAATGTTGATTGGAATTCAAGAAAGTCAGGAACAACCTTACCAATTGATGTTGCATTTGGTTACGCCACATCTGCAAGGTCAACGGAACAACTATGCATTTGATTCAACATGGGTGAGCGTTACTCGCAATAGCCAAAACCTCATCATGGAGTTTAATGCTGCTAATATTTATGGTGGCGATTACAGGTTGTCAATTCGGGATACCTTGGGATGCACAAGAACGTACGACCTATCCCTTGATTTTGATAAGGACCTTTACGTGCCCAACGTGTTTACTCCTAACAATGACGGAAAGAACGATACCTTCCAGATATTGAATTTACCCGATAACTCTAAGTTGGTAATCACCAATCGTTGGGGTAAGGAAGTATATCATTCAAATAACTATGACAATACCTGGAATGGTGGAGCAGAGGTAGACGGTGTATATTATTATAGTCTTGTGGCTGGAGGGAAAACCTACACTGGCTGGGTAGAGATTATGCATCCATCTTATTAGAGCGAGGCTAGAAACGCCATGGTATCAACTCTATCGGCATAGTCATTCACCTCAGGAAATTGAGCATCCCCAAACGGGATGCTTTTTTTATACCAACCTTTTGCCGAAACTATGCATTGGATTTTCTCTTGATGTGAATTGAGTTTTGAAGTCAGATCATTCTGGTCCTCATAATATTCGTAGTAAACAACTGAGATGGGTGAAACCAGGTTTTGACTTTCAGTGAGAAGCAAAAAGCTACTGTCAAAATGATGTGTTTGGTTTACCAGCAATATTGATTTTTGATAATCGTAGTTGTTCGCATATTTATGATGATTGATAATCGGCTGAAAAGATTGTAGGTTATCGAGCAAAGGAATAAAATCGAAATTTTCAGGAACAAAGATTTTTGAAACGTTTCTACACCCGAGTCCGAAGTAATTGAAAATGTCTTTTCCTAGGTCACGAAATTCATCGGGAGTCTCTTCCCCAAAAATAATGCCACAAGAAGTTCTGTTCTTTCGAATGATATGCGGGATGTTTCTGAAATAATATTCAAAATACCGTGATGTGTTGTCACTGCCGGTGGCGATCATACCGTCCAGATTTTTCAATCGCTCTTCAAAAAATAATTGCTTCGAAAGCGCCGGATTAATTTCAATCAAACTGTCTTTAATAAAATTCATCAGTATAGAATCCTGAGAGCTAAGTTTTGCTACCAAATGATGACCTGACAAAAGAACACACATCAAATCATGAAAGCCAACCAGCGGAATGTTGCCCGCCATGGCCACTCCAATTTTCTTTAATGACGAATTCTTTAACGAATAATTGCTGCTCCATTTTCTTAATGCTTCTTTATCCAGAAATTTGGAAATGCCATGAAGGGCCATAATGACGTTTTCGGGGACGAACCAGGCGTTCTCATTCCGTACTTTGTCAGTCAAATCATTTAATTCATCAGCTGAAAGTCCTTTAATTTTGTCGCCTAGTTGGGCGAACACTTCAATTCTATCTTCTAAAGTCATCATTTTTGAACCTTTAGCATTTGTCTTTGTTTTTTGTGGGATAGATCCTTGTATAGTATTTTTGCAGCGAAATTACATGAAATCGCCATGTACTTCGCGCACCTAAAGAGATGATAATTGACCTGGCGATACAATGTGACCTTAAAAAAATGAATATTAACGCATGAAAACGTAGGCTATGGCCATTAAGATCACAGAAGAATGTATTAATTGTGGGGCATGTGAGCCAGAATGCCCGAATACGGCCATTTACGAAGGAGGCCGTGAGTGGACGTGGGCTGGTGGAACAAAACTGACCGAAGTTAAAGGGGAAGATGGTTCTTTATCTGACGCCAAAGCTCTTCAGCAACCTGTTTCTGATGAATTTTATTACATCGTTTCCGGAAAGTGTACGGAATGTACTGGGTTCCATGAGGAGCCCCAGTGTGCAGCCGTTTGTCCTGTAGATTGCTGTGTGCCTGATCCTGACCATGTAGAATCGAAAGACGTGCTGATGGCTAGAAAGTCTTATCTCCACAACGAGGAGCTACAAGCGTAGTTTCCAGCATCCTGCATCTGGTACTAGTACCCACCCTCACCTCATCTTCGCCCTCTTTATCAAATAAGCTTGCAGCACTTCAAAGTAATCCCTCTGTGCATTCGCTGAAATGAAATCAATTTTTAATTGATTGCATTTCATCTTCAATTCGGAATGAATCAGGTTTAATTGTTGGGTGAACTTATCTTTTATTTCTGAAGGATTTAATTTCAATTTCTCTCCACTTTCCAAATCGATAAACTCGTAAGGTCGTTCTTCGAAATTGAAGGCAAGTTCTGTTTCGTGGTCGGTGATGTGAAAGAGAAGTACCTCATGTTTGTTGTGCTTCAGGTGCTGCAAGGCTTTGAAAATTTCATTATGATTTTCTCCTTCAAACATGTCAGAGAAAATAATCACCAGCGATCGTTTATTTATTTTTTCGGCTAGGGTGTGAAGCACCTCAGCAATTCTTGTAGAATTTTGCTTTGGTTGATTATTTAGTTTTTGATCGAGCAACTTAAAAAGTTTATCAAGATGAGCGGGCGTCGATTTAATTGTTGTCAATTCCTCCACCTGATTGGAAAACAAAGCCAGACCAACGGCATCTCGTTGGTGGCTCAATAAATGGGCCAACGCAGCCGCTGAATAAATACTGAACTTGATTTTATTATTATTTGGCTTTGGGTAATACATGGAAGCCGAGCAATCGAGGGCTATCAGGCAACGAAGGTTAGTTTCCTCTTCGTATTGCTTTGTGTAAAGCCTGTCTGTTCTCGCAAAGACCTTCCAATCGATATGGCGGGTACTTTGACCTTCGTTGTAAAGCCTATGTTCAGCAAATTCAACAGAGAAACCGTGATACGGGGATTTGTGCAAACCAGTAATGAAGCCCTCTACCATCTGCCTTGCCAGCAGTTCCAGCCCTCCGGCTCGCCTCACTTCTTCAAAGTTAATGGGGGTCACAGTCGCAAAAATGATGAAATCAGCTCTTTTTAGAAAAGTAAAGCTAATCCATCAACCCTTTTAGGGGCTACCATTTGTAAAAAAAAAATTAAATAGTACCTTCGAAAGACCTAAAAACACATACCAAACAAACCTAAAGAACCGTGGAAGAGAACAAAAACAATGGCAGGGACGAAATTTTCTCCGAGAAAGTAAAGGCGGGCAAGCGCACTTATTTTTTTGATGTGAAATCTACCCGGGCAAATGACTTTTATGTTACGATAACAGAGAGCAAGAAGCGGTTCAACAAGGACAACGAAGGCTTCACCTACGAAAAACATAAAATATTCCTTTACAAGGAGGATTTTAATAAGTTTATGGATGCTCTTAACAACACGATTAACCACGTAAAGAACGAACTTATGCCGGGTGTAGATTTCGCTTCATTCGAGCATAATCATCATGAAAATCATGAAGGTAAAGAAGTTGTCGTGGAGGCAGGCAAACCTTCAGCCGACAACGAGCTTCGCTGGGACTAAAAATTTTATCTTTTACCTATACCTAACCTGGATTAATCCTGCCAAAAGCAGGATTTTTCTTTTAACTACCACCTTCGCCTCAGCCTGCCTTTTGGCATGGGAACCTTATGAACGTGGACCGCCGTGCTCGTGACGATCGTGCACCTTCATGCATCGGGACGTTATAACCATGGCCTCACCCTCCGAAACATCCTACGTGCCTTGATGCCTTGATCAAACCGGTTATCTTTGCGCCTCAAAAATCAATTCATGGGACTAAAGTGCGGTATCGTAGGCCTGCCCAACGTAGGCAAATCAACATTATTCAACGCTATCTCCAACAATAAGGCAGAGGCGGCCAATTTTCCGTTTTGTACCATCGAACCCAATGTCGGTGTGATTTCAGTTCCAGACCCACGTCTGAAAATATTGGAAGGACTGGTAAATCCGCAACGAGTGCTCCCTACTACCTTTGAATTTGTAGACATAGCGGGGCTGGTAAAAGGTGCCAGTAAAGGTGAAGGATTGGGCAACCAGTTTTTGGCTAACATCCGCGAGGTGGATGCTATCGCCCACGTTGTTCGTTGTTTTGAAAATGATAACATCATTCACGTAGGTGGTAAGGTCGATCCGATTGCCGATAAGGAAATCATTGATACCGAACTCCAGTTAAAGGATCTCGATTCAGTTGAAAAGAAAATCAGCAAAGTAGAGCGGACCGCAAAAAGCGGTGACGCCAAGGCAAAGAAAGAATTGACGACCCTTGTACTTTTCAAAGAAGCTTTATTGGCTGGAAAGAATGCAAGGGCAGTTGTCACTGATCCGGAAGACCGTAAAGCTATTGAGGATATTCAATTGCTTACTGATAAACCGGTAATCTATGTAGCAAATGTGGATGAAAAATCGATTCATACCGGAAACAAATTTGTCGATGCACTGAAGAATTTGGTAAAAGACGAAGCAGCCGATGTGGTGATAGTTTGTGCCGCCATCGAGGCACAAATTGCCGAACTTGACAATGAGGCTGACCGCCAGGTTTTCCTTGAAGAGTACGGATTGAAAGAATCTGGCCTCAACCAGCTGGTTCATGCGGCCTATCACTTGCTTAACCTAATTACATATTTCACCGCTGGTGAAAAGGAGGTACGGGCCTGGACAATCCATCGTGGTTGGAAGGCCCCCCAAGCTGCAGGGGTGATCCATACCGACTTTGAGAAGGGGTTTATACGGGCCGAGGTGATCAAAATACCTGATTATCAGAAGTATAAAACTGAGGTTGCCTGTAAGGAAGCGGGACGGCTGGCCGTCGAAGGCAAAGATTATGTTGTAGAAGACGGGGATGTAATGCACTTTCGCTTCAACGTTTAAGTCTCGAAAATGAAATAATCCTTACACTAAAGGGCTCAATTCGCCTGATTTTTAGTACTTTAGCCTTCCGCTGAATTGAAATTTTTGAAAGCGGGGTTTGGTTAACAAGTATTTTTTTACCCCAAATAAAAAAGGCAGTGAGGATCAGGATTGTTTTTTCCCTGAAAAACCGAGGGGCATACGTGCCGTTCCACCATCAGTTCTTGCTTGCACAAGCTGTTAAAGGCTTAATTATGCTCGGCGGAAAGAACGAATTCTTTACTTTCAATCAATATAATTTCTCGGGTCTCAAAGGACAAATCAAGATCAGCCGAAAGGGGCTTCATTTTTACTCGTCAAGAGTCACATTGGTGTTTTCGTCTCCAAGCAAAGGATTTATTGAATATTTCCTTTCAGCACTTTTTAGCCAAAAGGAGTTGTTGATAGGAAATCTTCAGCTTGTACCTGAGTCGCATGAAAATGAAGAGACCATGACGGCGGGCGAATCGATAAAATTTCTGTGTATTTCTCCGATAGTATTACTACCGGCCTCTTTCAATGATGAACAGAGTAAACGATTCATTTCGCCTGAAAGCGATGAATTCTCTGATTTACTGTATGATAATACCATGGCGCGCATGGAGGCAAGCGGCAAATTCCCATCGGATAAACTAGCTGATTTTTACAAATTTCAATTGGTGGCAGACCACGACTATCTCAATAAAATACAAACGACTCATAAAAAATTCGCTCGGATTTACCCACTTTATGATGCGGACGTCAAGTATGAAGTTCGTGGCTATACTTTTCCATTTACACTCTATGCTCCACAGCCAGTCCAGCAATTTGTATACGAAAATGGTCTCGGGCATTTTTCACACAAAGGTTTTGGCATGCTGGACATTGCCAATGCTAACTCCATTGCTAAAGAAGAAAGTATGGAGATGTATGCTTAATATCTTCGGCTCAACCTGCATTTGAGGATTGGGTGACCGCTCAGCCTCTTCATTGATTACTTTCTGTAAATCATTTTTTGGATTGCCTTTAATTGAGGTACTTTTTAAAGATTTTAAACTCCTGTCAAATGAAAAAAATATTCCTCTTTCTGTTTTTACTATTAGCCGTTAGTGATCAAATCTTTTCTCAAATTCAACCAAGTGCCCCCAATATCCTAATACATTCATTTGATCCCAACCATCACTTGGAACTGCAATGGTTGAATTGTCTTGCTGAGCCCCTGCAACATGATAAGGTACATGGTTTGTCGTAGTGACATGGTAGAATTGAGTAGTGATATAATCTTCAGCCGACCATGTTTTACCGCCGTTTACGGAAACAGTTCCTCCACCATCATTGGCAGCAATCATCCGTTGCGGGTTATTTGGATCAATCCATAAGTCGTGGTTGTCACCATGAGGAACTTCAATTTGCTGATCAAATTTTGCTCCACCGTCTGTTGATTTAAAAAAATCCACATTCAAGCAATACACTGTTTCGCGATCAAAGGGATCGGCATAAATCCTTGAATAATAAAACGCGCGCTGGCGAAGTTTTCGATCGTCATTAGTTTTCTTCCAGGAGGCACCAGCATCGTCGCTCCGATAAACGCCTCCATCATTGGCTTCGATAATTGCCCACAGTCTTCTGTTATCCGCCGGTGACACCGCGATCCCGATTTTTCCCAAAGGGCCTTCAGGCATTCCAGGATTTTTTGTCAACTCCGTCCACGTCTCGCCGGCATTTTCTGATTTCCATAATTTGCAATCCGGGCCGCCGCCCCACATCTTCCATGTCTTGCGGTAGACTTGCCACGTTGATGCATATAAGACCTTTGGATTGGTGCGGTCAATAATCAAATCGGCAGCGCCGGCTTTAGGGCTCACGTACAAAACTTTCTTCCATGTATTTCCGCCATCAATGGATTTAAAAACTCCGCGCTCTTCATTATCACCGTAAGGATGACCTAACGCCGCAACGTAGACTATATCAGGATTCGTTGGGTGAATGCGGATTCGCGAAATAGCCTGTGTTTCTTTCAAGCCTAATGATCTCCATGTTTTACCTCCGTCGGTGGTTTTATAGACCCCATCACCCTGAGTAATACTTCCTCTTAATTGTGTTTCTCCTCCACCGATGTAAACAATGTCAGGATTGGTTTCAGCG
>Ga0207112_1226_pt2 | contig 11347 bp, 9 predicted proteins | sample Alteio_BWMinHeat_72_FD_153549 | JGI IMG/M metagenome (GOLD analysis project Ga0207112, IMG submission 153549) | Enriched cells from forest soil in Barre Woods Harvard Forest LTER site, Petersham, Massachusetts, United States -... | ecosystem: Environmental > Terrestrial > Soil > Temperate forest >...
AGTTCGTTCAGAAGTGCATCCACGGTATCGAGAAAGCACCGATAGATGACGCAATGCTTAAATGGATGGAAACGGAATACCAGCTCTTCCAGTCGGCGGAGCGCGTGCTGTGTCAGGACGAGATTTCGCGGCTGTTCAAAGATGTTAATGACTTCATCAAAACCGCTGCCCGAATCATGAACAGACGAAAATCGCGGGCCGGCCGGTCACTTGAAAACCATGTGGACCATGCCCTGACCGTCGCGGGAATTCCCCATGAAATGCGGCCGGACATCGACGGCGAACCCGATATCGTCATCCCGAGCGCAGCGGCTTATCTCGACTCCTCGTACCCCGTCGACAAACTTCGGATTGTGGGCGTAAAGACAACATGTAAGGACAGGTGGCGGCAAGTTCTGAACGAGGGGAGGCGCGTTCCGCACAAGTACATTTTCACCACGCAGCCCGGTATTTCAGCGAACCAGCTGAACCAGATGCACGTCAGCGATATCTCCCTGATTGTTCCTCAGCGACTGCATTCAGAGTATCCGGCCGCGCACGCGATTGAACTTCTGAACCTTCAGGAATTCATTGAGGATACTCGGAGACTCACTGATGGCTGACGTTCACAGCCCAGAGGCTCGCAGCCGGAACATGGCCGCGATCCGATCGCGGAATACAAAGCCGGAAATAGCGGTGCGGAAGATCGCACATGCGCTTGGCTACCGCTTCCGCCTTTCCAGCAGACTGCCGGGAAGACCGGACCTCGTTCTGCCACGGTATCGAAAGGTGATTTTCGTGCACGGATGTTTCTGGCACATGCACGACTGCCGTCATGGTCGTGTTAAACCTGCAACACGACCGGAGTTCTGGCTGAAGAAGCTTCAACAAAATGTCGAACGCGATAACCGCGTGCAGAAACTGCTTGCTGCTGTGGGCTGGCGATCGCTCGTAATCTGGGAATGCTGGCTCGCCGATCCCGAGAAGGTGCGTGAATCTATACGCTCCTTCATTTCGTCCTGACGAACATCCTTCGCGACGGCACTAAGCGAGCTGATCATTACGCAGACCGGCGTGTCTAACGCGCTTGTTTTCAGTTGGATACAATGAGCATCTCGTTGGGCAGGCCTTGCGGAATACTTTTCGGTATATTTTCGGTTTATGATAGCCGTATGACTGCAAGTAAAGCCGCCACCGTCCTAGAGGAGGCCGAGCGAAAACTCCGAGAACTCATGGCCGCCGCGGCAGATGCCGGTGACTACGATGCTGTGGCTCTTATCGCGTCGTGGGCCAGAACGCTGGCCGATATGCGAACTTCGGTCGGTTCTCCGTCTGCGCGGATCCAACCCCGGACCGCAACAGCATCAGGACCATCATCCCGGGGTCCGCAAGCAGCCCATAGGAAACCCGGACGGCGGAGGGTGCGAGGCGATTACCCTCGATTCTTCAGGGGCAGCGACGAACTGGTCAAGGTGGGCTGGTCAAAGAAGGAACGGAAGGAGTATGTTCACCGGACTCCAAAAGAGGTCCTCATGAACGTCACTGCTGCGGTTGAGAGGGCAGGGTCGGAGAACAAAGTCTTTTCTGCTGAGTCCGTGTTCTCTTTTATTGAAAACGCGGGTGAATCCGCCCCGTCCTACCAGATTTATGTGGCCCTAGCTTGGCTTCGGGATGAGGAGCTCATCCAGCAGCACGGGCGGCAGGGCTATTCGATAACGACCGAGCAGCTTAGGACGCAGGCTCTCGCTAGATGGGAGCAAGTCCCTCTTATGCATAGAGGTGCTGTCCAAGAAGGAAGCAGGTAACGAATGGAAGATTCATGGGTTTTCAAGAAGGTTGCTCCCGGCGATACCACCCGTGAGCCCATCAACAGTGAATTCTTCGCTACGGAGGCGATTAACAATCCTGCTCAGGCTTTGGTCCGCGAGGGAGTACAGAACGCGCTGGACGCCGGCGATGACGGGCAGGTGCGCGTTCGGATCTTTCTTTCCGGTGAACGCGGACTCCCTTCCTCGTTGGCAAAGCGGTATTTTGTTGGCGCGTGGCCGCACTACATGGCTAAGAACAGCGGCCTCCGTGATATCCCCAGCGTTGCTGAGCAGTGCCGATATCTTGTTTTTGAGGATTTTGGCACCCACGGGCTCAGGGGGAATCCGGCACAATGGCACAAGATAGACGGCACGGCCAACGACTTCTTCAATTTCTTCCGCTCAGAAGGCCAGTCCGACAAGGGCGAACAGGACCGCGGCCGATGGGGAATCGGGAAATTTGTATTTCCGCGATCGAGCCGCGCCAGCTCTTACTTTGGATACACCATTCGAAGGGGAGACTCCCGACCGCTGCTCATGGGAAGGGCAATTCTCAAATCACATGACGTCCAAGGTGTCCGCTACGGTTCAGATGGATACTTTGGTTTTGAGAGTGCGAATCAACTAGTTCTTCCCGTTGCTGACGACACTCTGATCCACGATTTTCGCACAGACTTCAACCTGCATCGCACGACGGAGACAGGTCTCTCGATCGTGGTGCCCTGGTGCGATCCCGAGATTACCGAGTCCCTCCTTCTCGAAGCGGTCGTCCGTGATTACTTTTATCCGCTCATTGCGCGTTCGCTGGTTGTAGAGATCGAAACGCGCGAACGAAAGCTGACTATTGACAGCGCTTCTCTTCCCCGGGCGGTGAGTGAAATACGGCCGGAGGCGCAGGCCGAGCTCGAACCTCTGATTAAACTTGCACAATGGTCTCAGGAGCAGAACACTCGTTTCACAGTCACCTCGCCGACTGCCGGCGCACCGTTCTGGTCAGAGGAAGCGATTCCACCCGAGCTTCTAAACGACATGCGGGCGGCTTTCGTTCCGGGAGCTGCGCCGATTGCTGTGCGCGTACCGGTGTGCGTGCGCGAAAAACAGGACACGCCAAAGCTCTCGTATTTTGACGTGTTTCTGTCGCACGACATCGAAGATGGTGCCCATAGGCCCATCTTCATCCGCGAGGGCATCATAATCCCCGACGTGCGCGGCCCTAAGGTGCATGGTGTCCGGTCTATTGTAAATGTCAGTGACAAGGCACTCGCGACAATGCTCGGGGATTCTGAAGGGCCTGCGCACACTCAATGGCAGAAAGACTCGTCTAACTTTCGTGGTAAATACTCTTACGGTCCTCAGACTATAGCTTTTGTCACGCGCAGTGTCCGAGAGATTGTGAAGCTGCTCACTGAAACCACAGTGACTGAAGACCTGAACCTGCTTGCAGACGTGTTTTTCGTGCCGCTGGCGGAAGGCATCACTGTCCTGACTCCGGGCCCTGAACGGAGATCAAAACGCGGCGGTGCCACAGTCGGACCAGGTGGCGTACCCCCGAGGCCACAGCCGTTGCGGGTGGAGCGTGTAAGAGGAGGCTTCACCGTCCGTCCTGGAGACGGCAAAGTGCCCTCCGCCGTTGAGGTCAGGGTTGCATATGACACACGGCGTGGCAACCCTCTGAAACGCTATAACAGAGCGGATTTTCGCATCGATGAGGGCCCGATCACCACGACGTTTGAAGGTAGTTCGCTGCGCGAAGCCGACAGGAACAAATTGGTTTTCAACGTGATCAGGCCCGATTTCACTGTCACTGTAAAAGGATTTGATGAGAGGCGCGATCTTTACGTCCGCGCCGTACCGAAGGAGAACGCCAATGCCAGTCCGCAGGCTTAACTACACGGGACGAAGGAGGATCGGTCGAGACGACGTCGACATTCGCGTGAAGCCTGCAAGCCATGGCGCACCGGCCTCCTTCGATGCGAAACTAACGCTCTCAGAGTACGGTCTGCCGCAGGAAGCGAGGGTTTCTGTGGAGGCATACAGACAGACAGCTTTCATGCGCTTCGACTTCGGAACAATCGAAAGGACTCAGCAGCCCCGCTATACGCAACTTCATGCATTCGACAATTCTGAGGCGATCCTCTTCCGCGTGAAAGTCACATCCGCATCGGATCCTCGCGGCGTGCTGCTGGCTGAGGCCGATCGGATCCCGCTTTTGAGGGAGAACGAGCTCCAGAATGAGGAGCTGAAGTCACCACTCCTTCCGGTAAAGCCGGAGAGTCTCGGGGATGAGATCTGGCGACTCGACTTCACCGACAGGCCTCTTCTCCTTATAAACGACAAAGCATCAGACTGGAGGGCTGTCGTACGCTCGAAAGCATTTGCTTCTCTCGTCTATCCCGCTGTTCTGCGCGAGATCCTGATTCGAATTTTGCGCGTCGAAGCGTACAACGACACCGACGATGACTCAGACTGGAAAGCCCTGTGGCTGCGATTCTCTCAGCTCCTGCCGGGCGCCGGGCCGGTCCCACAGAAAGGTGAGAGCGATCAGTTCGATGACTGGATCGATGACGCAGTCCGGTCATTTGCGCGGCAGGTTAATGCACTTGACCGGTTCACTTCATTCTGGAACGACGAGGTGGTCTCGTGAAAATTCGATCATTCACCAATGAAGGAATCAGGGAGTTTGCAAGTTTCCTCGAATCTGTTCGCATCGGTCAGCTTGTATCTTTTCCGCAGGAACTGCTTACTGACCAGAGTTTCACGCGTGCAGGCGGCGATGCAGAGATAGATAGGATAAAGCTGACAACCCGCTTTCAGGCAGCCCGGTATCTCTCAGAGCGCTTCGCACGTGGCAACGTAAACACTGCCGATGTGGGCGTCTGGAGCTGGCTGGCAGCGTTCTTCTTTGATGACCTCTGCACGGTTGACGTTAACGGCAACCGTCGTCCCGGAGCTGAAGCGCGGTGGATACCTGCAGCCTCCGATTACCGACGGTACTACCGGCATCTTTTGGCGGGCCCATACTTGATTTTCAAAGCTCACATTGACAACCCGCGCCGGGCCATGGCTCTGCTCTGTCAGCCGGTGCACAGCCCGGGTGACATAGTCGAGCAGCTTGCATCGCGTCAGGAGCTCATCACGAACAACGCCGTCGTCGAGCTCGCGACCATCTTGTACGTAGACCCACAGACCGGTAAAACAAAAACGGGAGCGGGAGGCAAAGGACCCGGGAGCGCGCGTCGGCTCGCGGAGGTTTTCTCACAGTTTGACGTGACCTGGGACCTGTATGACATGTCTGCGGCCGATTTCGCATCCATGCTCCCGCAGGAGTTTAAGAAGTGGATTCCATCCCGCGTAAAAGAGCAAGCAACAACCGCTTCAAACGGCCGACTCGCAGCCTATGATCAGCGCTCATAAGAGTTCGCATGCCGAACGGCGACACCAACCAACGTCCGGGTTGGTCTAAGGAATTCCGGCGCATAGCCGCGGTGACGCTATGAGCCGGGCGGCGCTGATGATGTTGACACAAGAATAGGCGACGGTATGGTGAAGACGGCCGGCGGGACCTGCCAGATTGGCGCCAGTCAACGCAAAGCAACGTTCAATTCGCCAAGCTTGGACCGCCGGCCATCTTCCGACAAATCTCGTGGTTTGGGACGAAGAGCCCATATGGAATGTCGCTTAAATACATCACCTACAATTCAGTCGCGGTTCGCAGTCTTGAACAGCAGGTGCCAGCGGCTACAATGAAGAAACTCTGCGCAAATGGCAATTCCAAGATCACAACTTGATACATGGGCTAATCAAGGGGCACTGACTACTTCCGCAGCTGCTTACGCCAGCATCGACAGAGCTCTACGCGCGGCCAATGCCTCGTCGCAAGTGCGCGGTTCGGATATTTTTCTTCAAGGGTCATACGCCAACGCGACCAATATCTACGGCGAAAGCGACGTTGACGTCGTCGTCTTATATGGAGATTCCTGGCATCGCGATTTGTCAGCACTTACGCCCGAAGAGCAGAGGCTCTATCATCAGACGTACGACACGGCCACGTATGTCTGGGACGATCTGCGAAACGACGTTCTCGCCGCACTTCGGGCACACTTCGGGTATGCCGCTGTGGTGCCGGGAACGAAAGCAATGAAGGTAACTACAGGCCACGGGCGCATGACTGCTGACGTCGTGCCAGCTCTGGGATTCAGAAAGTACGCCACGTTTCTAGGAGACGCTAACGCGACCGCCCATTGTGGCATTCAATTCTTTGACTCTGCCGGCAATGCGATCGTGAACTATCCGAAATACCACCGGGTCCGTGGTGAAGCCAAGAACGATATATCGCGGACACGCGGGCAATACAAAGAGACGGTGCGTATATTCAAGAACTTTAGGACCTACCTGTATGATAACGGCCTCTTAGCGGATGGTTCAGCGCCTTCTTATTTCGTGGAGTGCACCCTGCACAATGTGCCGGATAATCTATTCGTTGGAGACTTAGACGAAACTGTGCCGGACATTTTGAACTATCTTGCAAACACATCGCCGTTGGGATTCTTATGTCAGAACGGCGTCGTGCCACTTATCGGTTCGGGGAATACCCAGTGGTCGGCACCGAGTCTTAACGCCTTCATCGTGGCCGCGATATCTGCTTGGAATAACTGGTAATGCACGCGTACTCGACCGATTCGGGCGAACGGCGGGTCTTACCGCTATTTGTGGCGGTCGCCGCGATCGGAGCCTCGATTGGCGCACTACACCTGTTGCGACTTGCTCGGATCGAAGTTCCGGGCTGGCTCAGTCCCCTGGATACCATGACCTTTTATGGCCTGCTCTACTGGGTTTTTGACCGGGTAATGTGGAAATGGCGTTGGATTCATAGCCTTTCAGTGACCCGCATCCCAAACCTCTCAGGAACCTGGCGGGGCGAAGTACGTACGACATCGGGCGAGAGCGCAGGAGCAACAACTGAAATTGAAATGGTGGTTCAGCAGAGTTGGACAGAAATATCTTTGCGCGGACACACGCGGCAATCGACCTCGCAGAGCTTGTCGGCGCATATGGTTGTCTCTGACGAGCGTGTCCTCAGCTACGAGTATAGGAACGAGCCTCTTGCGTCTGCGTCTACCACCATGCACGCGCATCGAGGGTCGGCGCGCCTTTGGATCGAAAATGGTGACCGCGTATTGAAGGGCGACTATTACTCAGGCAGAGACCGCCAGACCATCGGAACCATTCACTTAACACGAAAGTGATTCACGGACGCTAGGGACATCAGGAACACAATAACGAGCCTCTCATTGGCTGTTTGCGTTTGACCCCGCGCACTGGGTGTTCGGGAAGTTCCCGACCTTGACGAATCCAAAGGGTGTTGTAGAAATAAGGGATGCTACGCTCGGCAAAACAGGACCAAGTTTATATAACCCACGAGGAAGGTAACGAAGAAGCTTGGGTATGCATTTGCGGCAACACGCCATCCGAGGATGGCTTTTATCCATGCGACAAAGACGGAAATGAGATCGAGCCCGTCGAGGGATGGGAAGGTCTGTATGTATGCGACCGCTGTGGAAGAATCATCGATCAGAAGTCGCTTGAGGTTGTCGGTCAAAATCAAGCAAATGAAATTCCTCTATAAGGTCATCGGCATTCTGTTCTATCCAATTGGCCTTCTTTTACTTTGGGTTCATAAAACGGCCGGCTGTTCCTTTGTGAATGGAAGGTGCGATATCTGCGGGACAAAGCAGAGACGGCAATAGCTCTGCTGCCTCGCTAACGCGCGATCGGTTCTCGAAGTGCGCAGAAGCAGTTTGATCCTCAGTGATGAGCTTTTATTGCCTCGCCAACCACAATAGACGACAAAGTTCTCTTCTTATCAAACCTATCTAAAAATACAAGTACGGAAGCCATTAGGAAATAAATCGGATAAGTAATGACGTCAACGAGCTTAATCAGATAGGACTCCCCAAAGTAAAACCAGAAATTCTGAAGAATGGTTGCGAGGAACACGAAGTATCCACCAACATACTCCACCCGCGTAGATGTAAACTCCGCCTCGTCAAATAAGAGTCTTATCCCAAACTGTGTGGTATTGAAGTAATGATGCGGTTGCTGATGATCTTCAAAGGCAGGATTGGTAGTCAATAACAATCTTCCTCCTGGCTTTAAGACTCTGTATAGTTCCTTGAGAAGACGAGGCGGATGCTTTACATGTTCCAAGACTTGGGCACATAAAACGGCATCAAAGTGATTTGAGGGGATGGAGTCCATGTTCTCCAAGTCAACCACGAAATCTATCCCTCTGTAATTCCATTTGTTCTCCTCATAAGCTATATCCGCAGAAAAATACTCACAATGCTTAAAAAGTGGTTTGTGTTGCATCTCTCCTGCTCCGGCATCCAGAACTTTACTGCCCTTAGGCAAGGAATTAGCAAAGGATCGAATCTCTCTTAAGAACTTTTCTCCTATATAACCGGTAATTTCAATCGGGAATAACGATTTTAGGGAACCGACTAAGGAAAATCTAGTCATAACAAGATTATAAATAATCATCGCCACACTTCAATGTGGGGAAGAAGGCATTAATTTCCGCACAGCTTCCGCACACAATAGACACAACTGTCAAATTGTTGGTTTGCTAAAGTTTAAGCATGAAACAATTAATATGGGTTTTGTTGGTTGGTGCTCTATTAACACCAGTCGTATTTGCGCACGCGGCGACAAACATACAAAGTCTCAATGGAATTAGTGCAGCAGCTGAATTCCTTGTGGCAACAGGAACAGATGCAAATCTGTCTATAAAAATAACTTCATCTTCTCCAGCTACCAATTTTTTCCAACCCGTCTGGACAGGCACACTTCAACCAGCAAGGGGAGGGACTGGATTGAGCTCCATCTCACTTGGAGACATTTTGTATGGTTCTGCTACAAATACGTTGGCGACGCTCGGGATAAACACCACTGCAACAAGATACTTATCCAACACCGGACCATCTAGCACGCCTGCGTGGGCTCAAATCAATCTTACTAACGGCGTGACCGGTGTTCTTCCGGTCAGCAATGGTGGCACTGGCATAAGTTCCCTTACTAAGGGAAATCTGTTAGTCGCCACCAATGGGACCACGCTCGCTACGTTGACGGTCGGGCAAGACGGTCAAGTGCTGGTTGCGAGTTCAACGCAAGCCTCCGGTGTGGGTTGGGGGACACCGTATAACGCAGTTGAGCTTAACCGTTTGAGCTTGCGAAACAGCTCCAATCTCGTGGGGTATTATCGTCTCGAAGGGACCACGGACGAGCTGGGGCTGCACAATCTCACCAACCATAACAGCGTGGCGTTTGACGCGGCTAAGTTTAATAATGGCGCCGACGGCGGCTCCAGCAACTCTAACGAGTATCTCGACACCGGTAGCAACATGGGTATCGATGGAGGCAGTATAACGATTTCCTGCTGGTTTAAGGTAAACACAAACCCCTCAACCAACCTCACTGCGAAGATCTGTTCGCAGAATAGCGACACATCTAAAGTCCAATACTACATTGACATCTATAACAACAATGGGACCATGGAGGTGCGCGGAGGTCGCAACCGAGTCGGTTCATCGCAAGTCCTCGTATCACGAAACATTGACCTTAATGACGGCGTATTCCATAGTCTGATCCTGACTTACGACGCTTCTAGTACTAATCTGGAGTTTTTCATCGACAACGTTAGTGCCGGAATTACCTCAGACTCCGGCAATGGCGTGAACGCATTAGGTAACGACTTCAGCATCTTAGCCAATCCTAACGCAGCCGAATTTACTAGCGGGAGAGTTGATGACGCCGCGGTCTTCAATCGCGCTCTTAAACAAGACGAAGTATTTCTGATCGCGAAAGGTTTATGGTCAATGTAGTTTTCCCTCTCGTGAAGCGCTGCTAGACGGTTGGATATCAGGGATATCAGGACATTAGGGACATCAGGGACTTTAGGGACTACGCGGCGGAAGCCAGCCTCGTGGCGCCGACCGACTTCGCGAGGTGAGCAATACGGTTCCGCAGCGTTACGTCCGTTGAAAGAGTTCGAACATCGTCCACGACCGCCAGCAGTTCTGAAGAATTCGGTGTCGAGGACCACTCCCTGAAGGGTTTCGCCGCGGAAATACTGAGTTTTCTGTCAGTGAGGGAGAAGTTCGAGCCGACAGTTTCGACGATATGGCGCTTCAGATCGGCGTCACCATTCTCGAAAAGAAAAGCCGCGGTTTTGCTTAACTCGAACACGAGCTCCAGCAGTTCGAGCGGGCTTCCTTCGGTCGGGTCCTGCAGGAGCCCGGTCATCGCAAAGATCTGACGATCCAATTCAGATCGTTTCGCGGCGAATTCAGCATCCGACACTAGTTCGCGGAGCCGAAGCGAAAGCAAGGTGGCACGCTGCCGCTCAAGCGACCTAAGCGCCTGTTCTCGGGCGCCTTTTTGGGCTGCAATGGCTGCAGCCCGCGGTTGCAGCTCCGCCTGGAGCCTCTTAAGCGCGCGATCCGCAGTTTCACGTGGTATTGCCAGCCTCCGCAGGAATACTGCGATTTGACGATCAATCTCCTCGGCAGGAACAAACCGCTGTGAACAGCTATACCCGCTCTTTTTTTTGGTGCAGCGGTAATACGAGTATCGGGTGCCATTTTTCTTCACGTGCTCCTCGGCCGTAACGGAGAAGCCGCATTCACCGCAACGGATCATTCCGACGAATGCGAAACGATGGCGTTGACGCCGTGGCCTGCCGTTCCTGCCTAAGACTTCCTGCGCATGATCGAATTCGTCGGGGGTCACCATCGGGTGATGTTTCCCTTTGTAGACTGTGCCGCCCCATTCGATGATGCCTGCATAAAACGGATTCGTGAATATCCGGTACAGCGCGCTGCGCGACAGCGGTTTGCCGCCGGTTCGCTTACTTTTACGCGTCCGGAAACCCCATTCATGTGTCGCGACCTCCAGAATTCGCCGCGGGCTGTACGCACCGCCGATGAGCAGTTCCCACATCTGACGGACAAGGGGAAATCGTTCCTCGTCGATGACTATCGTTCCGGTGTTCTTGTCATTGAGGTAACCCGTAGGCGCCATGTTCGGCAACCATCCGTTTTCGAGCTTGGTCCGGTTCCCTCGCTTCACATTCTGGCTAAGCGTGTCTACGTAGTATTTCGAATTCGCAAAGATGATCGACAGCATGAACTTGCCCTGTGGCGAGTTTTCGAACGTGAAGGATGCGAAGAGCAAATCTTTGATTGCCGCCGTATCGAGCAGGTAGATGACGCGACCGCCATCTACGGAATTGCGTGCGAGCCGGTCTGGATGCCAGGCGATGACCCCTTCGGCTTCACCGTTTTCGATCCGCCGGATCATCGCGTCGAAAACAGGCCTTCCCGGTGCCTTCGCGCTCATTGATTCTTCAAGGATCTCGACGATCTGAACCTGGTCGCGGCCGGCGAATGCTCTCTCAACTTCCCGTTTTTGCGACTCAATGGAGAGCACTTGGCGGTCCTCGGCCTCGCTCGATTTTCGACAGTAAACGAAATACTTCATTGCGATGATTGGTCGCGGTCCGT
>Ga0207112_1230_pt1 | contig 11124 bp, 7 predicted proteins | sample Alteio_BWMinHeat_72_FD_153549 | JGI IMG/M metagenome (GOLD analysis project Ga0207112, IMG submission 153549) | Enriched cells from forest soil in Barre Woods Harvard Forest LTER site, Petersham, Massachusetts, United States -... | ecosystem: Environmental > Terrestrial > Soil > Temperate forest >...
AAACTTGACTCAGGCCAGAACGTGCTGGTGGAGTTGCTCCAGGGAGCCAAGCTGATTGACGAGGCGAGTCGGCGTGCCCCGAAGGCAGAAGGGACATCGCTGAAGGAATGGGCGGACCGATTCCAGTCATCGGATGTGCCGGAGTCAGGGCGGATTGAACAGGCCTTAGATATGGATATGGCCGCCTTGATGGCGAAGTATCCGGACCGACGCTTCGCGACGCTCTATGAAACAGAATTCGTAGTGGTCGTGGATCGAGAGAAGGCCAGGTTCAGCGCCTGGTACGAGATGTTTCCAAGGTCATGTTCCGAGAGGGGTAAGCACGGGACATTCAAAGACTGCGAAGAACGCCTCCCGTATATCGCCTCCATGGGGTTTGACGTCCTGTACTTACCTCCGATCCATCCCATCGGCGTCTCTTACCGGAAAGGAAAGAACGGTTCACCTACCGCCGGGCCGAGCGATCCCGGAAGCCCATGGGGGATCGGCTCACCGGACGGGGGACATAAGGCCATCCATCCTCAACTGGGAACAGTGAAGGATTTCCGGCAGTTTCTGGACAAGGCGAGGTCGCATGGGCTTGAGATCGCGCTGGACTTGGCCTTTCAGTGCTCCCCTGACCACCCATACGTCAAGGAGCATCGGGAGTGGTTCAAGATCCGACCGGACGATACTGTGCAATATGCGGAGAATCCGCCGAAGAAATATCAGGACATCTATCCATTGGAGTTTGACAGCGACCAGTGGCAGCCACTCTGGCTGGAGCTCAAAAGCGTCATTCTCTATTGGATCGAACAAGAGGTGCGCATCTTTCGCGTGGACAATCCCCATACCAAGCCATTTGTGTTTTGGGAATGGCTTATTCGCGAGATTCAAGAGGACCATCCGGATGTCATCTTTCTGGCGGAAGCGTTCACGCGACCTAAACCGATGTACCGTTTGGCGAAGCTGGGCTTTACCCAGTCCTATACCTATTTCGCCTGGCGCAGTACGAAAGCAGAGCTCAAGGAATATTTCACGGAACTGATCCACAGCGACGTTCGCGAGTATTTTCGTCCCAATCTCTGGCCCAATACGCCGGATATTCTGACAGAGGAGCTCCAACAGGGGGGCCGGCCGGCTTTCATGGCACGCTTCGTCCTGGCATCGACCTTAGGCGCGAGCTATGGGATTTACGGCCCCGCTTTCGAGCTATGCGAGGGCCGCCCGCGGGAGGCGGGAAGTGAGGAATATCTGGATTCAGAGAAGTACGAGATCAAGCAGTGGGAGACCGAGCGGGCCGACAGTTTGAAGGAGTTCATCAGCCTCGTGAATCGGATCCGTCGAGAGAATCCGGCACTTCATGGGGATGAGAGCCTGCATTTCCACCCGACAGATAATGATCAGCTGGTTTGCTATAGCAAGAGCACGCCTGATGGATCCAACATCATCCTGGTCGTCGTCAATCTGAGTCCGTATCATACCCACTCCGGCTGGGTTCAGCTGGACCTCGACCACCTGGGGCTCGATCTGGATCATCCCTTCCAGGTGCAGGATCTGCTGACGAATGCCTATTATCGCTGGGATGGGCCGCGCAACTACATAGAGATCAACCCGCACTCTGCGCCTGCCCATATTTTTCGCGTGCGTCGTTGGCTCCGCACAGGGCAAAGCTTCGACAATTCCCTGTAAGCGGCATGAGGCTGATCATGTTGGTTGTAAACGAACGTTGGGAGCGTATCTTTGAAGGTGAAGCCTGCGGCCATTTGGAAGCCTGCTTGCCCGACGTCCTGAAGTCGCGGCGATGGTTCTCTGGGAAAGCCCGCGCCATACAGTCGGTCCGCATCGTCGAGTCCCTACCTATACCCTGCCGATCGAGCGCAGTGGCCCTGCTCTTCATCCTGGTGGAATACAGGGACGGCACTCCTGAAACCTACGCGTTCCCTGTCACGGCAGCCTTGGGTGAGCAGGCCGCGCAGATTCAGAAAGACATGCCCGGTACCATAGTGACGATGCTGAAGGTCCGGACGAAAGAGTGCGAACAGACCGGCGTATTGTACGACGCGCTCTGGAACCCGGACTTTTCGAGGACGCTGCTGTCTGCCATCGGGCAAGGAAGCCGGTTCACTGGCGAGACTGGTACTCTGATCGCCTCCTCCACTCAAGCATATGGGAGGCTGATCAGCGGAGGAGTCGCGCTGGAACCAGCGGTGATGAAGGCGGAGCAGAGCAATACATCCGTCGCATACGGCGATCGCCTCATCATGAAGGTCTACCGGCGTGTTGAAAACGGAGTCAATCCTGACTTGGAGATCGGACGGATCCTGACGACGATGAACTTCCCTCATGCCCCTCCGGTGGCCGGATCCATCGAATATATTCGAACCAACGGCGAGACCATCACCATGGCCATCCTTCAGGGCTTCGTGCACAACCAGGGAGACGCATGGAAATATACCCTGGCGGCCTTCGATCGTTACTTGGAACGATGTCGCGCTCAGCCAACCGGGCGAGAGGATGAGTTGACACTCAATGAGCCTCTTCTTGAGATGGTGCAAAAAGAGATTCCCATTTTCGCGCGCGAGTTCATCGGTCCGTACCTGGAGTCAGGCGTCAGAATAGGACAGCGTACGGCAGAACTTCATGTCGCCTTGGCGAACGTCCGAAACAATCCTGATTTCACACCGGAGCCATTCTCATTGGAATATCGTCGGTCTCGTTATGAATCCATGTGCCGGTTGGCTTCGCAAACCTCTTCGCTTCTCAAGGGGCGACTCAACGATCTGCCGTCGGACACGGAACAGGAGGCTCGGCTGGTGGTAAACTCTGAGCCTCAGATTCTGGATCGATTCCGTGATTTTTTTGAGCTAGAGACAAGCGCGCTGCGGATCCGTTGTCATGGGGACTATCATCTAGGCCAGGTGCTCTATACTGGACAGGATTTTGTGATCAGTGATTTCGAAGGCGAGCCGGCCCGTCCGCTCCGCGAGCGACGAATGAAACATACCCCCATCATGGATGTTGCGGGGATGCTGCGGTCATTTCAGTATGCTCCCTATGCCGCACTATCACGCCAGCAATCAAAGTTGCTCGAAGAGGGCGATGGAGGAAGGCTCGATCCGTGGGTCCGGTTCTGGTCTGGCTGGGTCAGCGTGGTGTTCCTGAAAGCGTATCTCGCAATCGCGGGGCGAGCTTCCTTCTGGCCCGGATCGCAAGAGGAATTCCAAGTGCTATTCGATGCGCACCTTCTTGAAAAGGCTGTGTATGAGATTCGCTACGAACTCAACAACCGACCGGGCTGGGTAAAGATTCCGATCCGCTCGGTGCTGGATATACTGGAGACGACCTCACGTAAGGCAATTTAGGGAGCGAGGCACCAATGAAGAACGGTCAGACGGAAACAGTTGCATCAGACGAGATGACATTGATGAGCGATGAAGATGTATATCTGTTCAATGAAGGGTCACATTTTCATCTCTACCGGAAGCTTGGCGCCCATCCTGTCATACGCAACGGCATGGCTGGCACCTGGTTTTCTGTATGGGCGCCGGACGCGGAGCAGGTTTCTGTGATCGGGTCGTTCAATGACTGGAAAAAAGGCGCGCATCCCCTATGCCGCCGTGAAAAATCGGGTATCTGGGAAGGCTTTCTTCCGGGAGTCGTGAAGGGAACGCTCTACAAGTTCCACATTCGCTCCCGGTTTAACAGTTACGAGGTGGAAAAAACCGATCCCTTCGCCTTCTTTAATGAGATTCCTCCCAAGACTGCCTCGATCGTGTGGGACCTGGACTATACGTGGCGCGATGAGAAGTGGATGGCAAGTCGGAACCAACGCAATGCGTTGGATGCTCCGATGTCAATCTATGAAATGCACGTGGGATCCTGGAAACGTGTGATCCAGGAAGGGAACCGCTCGCTGAGCTACCGGGAACTGGCCACGACTTTACCCCCGTACGTTCAACAAATGGGCTTCACCCATGTGGAGTTTCTCCCCGTCATGGATCATCCCTTCTTCGGTTCCTGGGGCTACCAGACCACAGGATATTTTGCTCCCTCCGGATATTATGGTACTCCCCAGGACTTGATGTTTCTGATCGACGAACTGCATCGCCATAACATCGGGGTCATCTTGGACTGGGTCCCTTCGCACTTCCCGACTGACGGCCATGGACTCAGCTTTTTCGATGGCACGCATCTGTATGAGCATGCTGACCCGCGCCAAGGTTTTCAGCCGGATTGGAAGACCTTGGTGTTTAATTATGGCCGCAACGAAGTGCGCAGTGTGCTGATCAGCAGCGCGTTGTTCTGGCTGGATAAGTACCATGCAGACGGCCTTCGCGTTGACGCAGTTGCTTCGATGCTGTACTTGGATTATTCACGAAAAGAAGGGGAATGGATTTCCAATCGATATGGCGGGAGAGAGAACCTTGAGGCGATCGCTTTTCTCCGGCGCTTGAATGAAGCAGTATATAAAAACCACCCGGATGTTCAGACCGTCGCCGAGGAATCGACCGCGTGGCCATTGGTGTCGCGCCCGTCCTATGCGGGAGGCCTCGGCTTCGGCCTCAAGTGGGACATGGGCTGGATGCACGACAGCCTGGAATATATGAGCCAGGACCCTTATTTTCGAAAGTACCAACACTATAAATTGACCTTCCGCATGCTCTATGCCTTTCACGAAAATTTTGTTCTGCCTCTCTCGCATGATGAAGTGGTGTACGGGAAGGGCTCCTTACTCGGTAAGATGCCGGGGGATGACTGGCAGAAATTCGCAAATCTCCGCCTGCTGTTCGGATATATGTATGCGCAGCCGGCGAAGAAGCTGCTGTTTATGGGCGGTGAATTTGGTCAACGGCGGGAGTGGACTCATGATAGTACCGTGGAGTGGGACTTGCTTCAAGACGGTCGACACAGCGGTCTTCAGCAATGGGTGACAGACCTGAATCGTCTCTATCGGCAGGAGCCGGCGCTCCACGAACGCGATCTGGATCCGGCGGGGTTCGAGTGGGTTGATTGTAGAGATGCGGAGTCCAGCGTCGTGAGCCTTCTCCGCAAAGGAAAGTCCACCGATGATGAAATCTTGATCGTGTGCAACTTCACCCCGATTCCCAGACCGAATTATCGGATAGGTGCTTCCCGGGGTGGGTTCTGGAAAGAGGTCTTAAATAGCGACGCCACTCAGTACGGAGGGAGCGGATGGGGTAACCTGGGGGGAATCGATGCTGTCCCCATTCCGCTTCACGGGCGCGTTCATTCCATCACTCTGACACTGCCGCCCCTTGCGGCTCTTTTCTTCAAGCATCCTGGCCGTTCGTCGTGAAGAATGATTGTGCGATATCCTCAAACCTGACCACTTCCTGCCCCATTCTCGCGACCGCGCTTTTCGATGAATTCATTGACTCGGTGCAGATCTATCCCCCTGGACGCGCAAAGACATCACGAAAAATCGCCTTTGGATGCCCCGCCCCTCAGGGCGGGGATGAAAAAGGCGTGTCGCCTCCGACAGCACTGGTCCTGAACGTTGGGGCATGGCGATCCGGCAGGGCAGCCAATGCGTCTATAACACGCGCTACCATCTGGTTTGGGCGCAGAAGTCCCAAATACGGGTTGTCCAGGGAGTGGTGCGCGAACGAGTTTGCGAGTTCCTTCTGGAGATTGCCCGACGTCATGGGTTCGAGATCAAAGATTTGGAAGTGGATACGGATCATGGCCACCTGTTTTTGAGTTTTCCGCCGAAGTATTCAATCGAGCAAGTGGTGGGGGCAACGCGGTGAGTGCGCGAGAGACTCGCGGGGCATAACTGGGAATGCGCAAGCAACTCTGGGGTGCAGAGTCTGGGGAGGACGGGTATGTTGTGCGTACGGTGGGGGATCAGGTGACGGCTGAGGTGAGCAAGAAGTATATTCGGTCTCATGAGGCGAAGAAGTGAGGAGCTGAACAATTGGACCTCTTCTAGCAGGCTGCGGAAAAACCATTTTGGCACGGCAGAACTTCGATGGCCCGCATTTCTAGCACTAGAGGAAAATATCCTGTGGGATGCTCAAAAAGACTGTCCAGCAAGGCCGCAGCAAGCGAAGCGGCGAGTTCGTACGCTTCGGTACGTTGACCCTCTGAGCGACGCGAGAACGCCGCTGGCGGACTTTTTCAGCATCCTGCTAGAATGCCCCGCCCGAAAGGGGGGTTCTTTACTCGCGCGTTGGGTTTAGCCGTTCCCCTAGGCTACCTGTGCCAAAAGGTCCAGGACCGCTTCATTCCATCCTACCGGCCCTATTCCGGGCGCACGAATCATTCCAGACAGGTGGAGATCAGGGTCATAAGATCCGTCTGGTTTCTGGACGAGAATTGGATAATCCACTATGGCGAGCAGGGGTGCGTCATTGATGCTGTCCCCGATCCCAACCGTTTCGATTCGCTCCGTTTGCCCCCTCATGCGTTGTTGGCGATGGTAACAGCGCAGGAGCACGGAAGCAGCAGCCCCCTTATCGTTCTCCCCCATCAGATGAAATAACCGTCCTCCTTTTGTCCATCGAAGGCCCCGGGTGATGATTTGCCGGCAGACTTCTTCGATGAGCGCCTGAGGGCCTTCCAGTAGATAGGGCTCGTCGTATTCTCGTTGCTTGGCCAGTATGGCGTCGGCATATGGGAGCCCGGTCACCTGCATAATGGATTCTACCGAGAGGTCGCCAAAGCCCTGTAACGGCGTTTCAACAGCATCTTCGATTTGTTTCAGTACCTCTCGCAGCATGTGATAGGGAAGGCCTAATTCGATAACCTGATAGGGAGACTTGGCCCGCATGCGTTCCAAGGGAAAGTCGAAGAGGCCAGGAGGGATAAAGACCGCGCCGCCGTTTTCGACAATGAAAGGGTCATGATGGCCGAGGCGATGTCGAAGTGGTTCCATTTCCGCGCGCGTTTTACTCGACACCAATACGAGCGGAATACTTTGCTCGTGGAGCGCAGTGAGGGCTGGTGTGGCAGCCTCGTAGGAATAGGTCGTGCCGTCCAGGAGCGAGCCATCCAAGTCTGTGAAGACGATCAAGTTAGGCATGGGGTTACGCCGTTACCAGTGATGTAGATCATCGACCTTGTTGGATTTTGATCGGGCCACCAGCCGTCGTTCCATGAACTCTTTCGCGAGATCAGCTGCACCGAGTCCGAATGCAATCGCTCCGGCCAGCACGATTCCTCCCCAGGTAATGCCGAATCCCACGACGACGATGTGTTGGGCAATGCCGAGTTGCTCTAGCGCCATGGCCCCCGCAAGGGCTTGTATCCCCCAGCGGGAACAGGCTGCGACGAGTCGGGCGGGAGGCAGTCCGGCGTTGACGGCGGCGATCAGAACGGCCTGGGATACAAAGTTAGAAAGAAAGTACCCAGCCAGAAGAATGACCGCTGCCGTGACGAGATGGGGCACATAGGCCAGCAGTGACTGGGCGAACTGGTTGATCGGAGTCAGGTTTAGGGCTCCTAACGCCGCGATCGATGCCAGCATAAGCACCGTCCAATAGATGCTGCGACCGACAATGCGAGAGGGATCGGTCTTGACCCCTCCACGCAGGAGCGCCGCATTCATTCCCAGCCGATTACAGAGATGGTCGAATCCGATCACGCGAAACAGCCGTTCAGTGAAGGAACCGAACGCCCACGCGGTGAAGAGGCCACCAACCAGGATAATCCCCATGGCGAGTACATAGGGGAGCTCGGTTAGCACCTGGCGTCCGAGCAATTCCAACGGCCCTAGAAGCGCTTGGTTAATGAAGTCATTCATGATCACCTCCTGCGTCGGTGTTCGTGTGGTGCAACAGGGCCGGCGCTACGGGTTGCAGCGCCGCCGGTTGCCACCGTTCAACCAGATAGGGTTTCATGCGTTCGAACGTGTTGCACAAGGCTTCGATCTTTTGTTCTGCCTCCGTGGACGTCAGACCTTGGGTGGCATCGGCGAACGATGCGGTCCGACCTAAGTACAGGGGGGTTAGGGCTTTCAGGAGGTGATCGCGCGGCATGATTCGTTTGCGGTACGCGGTGGCCGCATCGTAGACGACCTGTACCCACAACTCATCGGGAATACGACAGTCGGTGCCGGATGTCCCCTGGAGGTTGCGCAACTGAGTGAACGTGCCGTCGGCCAGGATCTGTCGCCAGATGGGTTCAAGATCGGTGAGGCCCTGTCGATAGTGCGACACCATCCGCTCCACGTTGACATGGACCGGTTCGACTCCGACCTCGTAGGGAAATCCAAAGAGTGGGACCGGCTGCGATCCCTTCTGACGGGACCAGAGGCCTTCGTGCTTTTCCATTAAGGCAAAGAGCGCTCCCATCACTTGCATCAACATTGCAGACAGGTCGGCAGCAGGGTCCTTCGGATTATGGATTTTTGCGCCAAGGAAGCTTTGGCAAACCCGTGCGCCGCTGGCAATGGCCTCCGTCGTCATCCAGATATCGATGCCGAACCGAGCCACTTCCGATTCCCAGACATGTTGGTCGAGATAGTGGGCCGCAAGTGCACCGGAAAAACCAAACTCCCCGCCGATGGGTTGGCGGATCCGTTGCCCGTAGAGCGCCCTGGTGAGTGGATAGGCGAGACTGTTCGTGATCGTCCCGTCGTATTTGTGGCGCAGATAGTAGGGTGCGACGTAGTCGTATCCCCCTTCCATGATTGGGCGAAGTAACAGTTCGATCCATTCCGGTGAAATGCTGCGGACATCCGCGTCTACGACTGCGCAGGCCCTGGCCTTTAGTCGTCGCGCAATCTCGAAGATCGTCCGGAAGGCACTGCCTTTTCCGGGAATGCCATGGTAAGGCGTGACGATCCGATGTAGGATGCTTTGTTGGTCGGCGATGAAGAAGTGTTGGAAATCGATGGCGGTACGGGCGACGATGGACGGCGTCTCATCGGAAGAGCCGCCGTCGGAGTTGACCAGGACGGCCCGATGACCAGGGAAGTGTTTAGCGAGGCCCACGCTTACGGCCCGCACGACATGCCCGACTGTGTCCGCGTTGTTGTAACTTGGAATCCCGACGAGAATCTCCGTCGAACCGATATCCTGAAGTCGTGCTTCAGTTGGTGCAGTGAGCGGTGTGAGACCGTTGTTCATGACGGGGTGGCTGCCGGTTCAGACGTGGGGTCCCAGGCGTGATCCGCTTCGACGGCGTCGACCAGGCGATCGAAAATATCGGGCACGGCATGGGTCACTCGACTCCAGTTGGAAATCATGGGGACACCAAGCGGATCATCGAGGAACCCGTCGGTGGCCAGTTTCATGCCTTTCAAGAAGACTTCAACGGCCGTCCGTTCTTGGTGGCGGTCGAACGTGAGGCTGTTGATAGCCGCGTCGTTTTCGTAGCGGCTGATCGCTTCCTGCGCGGCTTGCAAATACGTCGCCCGCAAGGTCTTGAGGATCCCGTCAGATAATATGACGCCTTCGCTCGCCAGGTTTCTGAAGAGCGATTTCGTGATATCGACGCACATCTTGAGGAGGCCGGCATCAGGATTGTGATCCGAGAGTTCCTGATGTTTGTGGTCATAGGCATCCGCAATATCGGCTTGGCAAATGCGGCGCAAGGCGCAGTTCCGATAGACCTCCGCCAGGACACCGATTTCGAGACCCCAGTCACCTGGAATTCTGTTGGTCCAGGCCAGGTCCCGCACCATGGCGAACTCGCCGGCCAGAGGGTAGCGAAAACTGTCGAGAAAAGTCAGGAGCGCGTGAGGCCCCACAAGCTGTTGGAGGCTTCGGATCATGGGGGTGAAGAACAGACGTGTCACCCTACCATGGAGACGGTCGGTGACGCGACTGTAATAGCCTTTACAGAATTCATAACCGAGATTCGGGTTGGCGATGGGATAGCAGAGGCGCGCCAGATATTCCCGGCTGTAGCTTGTGATGTCGCAGTCGTGGAGCGCGATGACCTGGCTGTGGTTTCTGGCCAGCACATACCCGAAGGCTGTCCAACAGCCTCGTCCCTTGCCCTGCAGGCCGATATCGAGGTTGTGATCGACCAAGAGCTTAAGGATGGCTTGGATACGCGCGCCGTCATTCCAGATGAGCCGCACCCGCTGAGGGAGTACGGAAAAGAATTGCTTAGCCAGGCGAAATTCCAAGGCCGAGGCGCGATCCAACGAGATGACGATTTCATTGAGGTACGACATGCTTTTCAGAGTTTCCACGATGGCCTTCAATGCCGGGCGTCCCAATTCTGCATAGAGGGAGGGGAGGACCAGGGCGATGGGATTAACCCGCCCATAACGCGTCAACTCTCGCTCCAGTTGGTCGACGTTCGGCTGTCCGAGGCGGTGAAGCACCGTGACGACACCATTTTGGTAGAAGTCTGACATTGGGGCCTCCGATGAGCGAGTCGCCTGCAGGCCTGGCAACGATATGCAGCGGGATCACAAGCGGACGTCAAAGACGTGCGCCGCGTTCACCATAACAGTAGCGTTGCTTCAGTATATTACAGCAATTGTGCAGGTGATGTCCCAGTAGAGATTGCTCCAAACGTTGGATATTCTGGGAGCGAACCAGCGTGGGGGGAGGTGAAGAGGGTGATGGCAAAAACCTTCACTTCCAGCAGTCTCATGTACATCCATGAGGTTTCTGGCCCCTCAGCCCGCTCAAGTACACGTCCACCATGGCAGCGTGAGCGTATGCTTCAAGCATTGACTTTAGTCCGTCAGTTGCAATGCGACCGAGTTGCTGCCAAGAAACTAGGGTACTCGACGCTCATTGAGCCGTTGTGGATCGCGGCAGTGCGGGCTTCAATCCGAGCTGTGTGAATGGTGCGGAAAACACTGTGGATTGGTTTTCCCTACATGGTGAGGCCGCCCAAGGCGGCATGGCTCGCAGCGTCCAAGTGCTCAAGACCTAGTCGGGCTTGGGCCACGTAATACCGATAGCGTGGTTGCGGAAAGTTTGTGATGACCATGTGGAACATCTCTCGTGCAACGTGCGGGCGTCCCATTTCCTGTGCAGCCTGACCAGCATGAAGGGCACAGGCGGCAGCCATCGCCGCTGGATCGGCCGAGAGACGGACGGACGGTCCTAGGGGAACCGGTTCATTACTTTCAGCGGGGATCGGACCTTCGGCGGAGTCGATCATGTCTAACGCTCGACTCAATCGTTGTGCATCAATACGCATCGCATCAAG
>Ga0207112_1232_pt1 | contig 10988 bp, 12 predicted proteins | sample Alteio_BWMinHeat_72_FD_153549 | JGI IMG/M metagenome (GOLD analysis project Ga0207112, IMG submission 153549) | Enriched cells from forest soil in Barre Woods Harvard Forest LTER site, Petersham, Massachusetts, United States -... | ecosystem: Environmental > Terrestrial > Soil > Temperate forest >...
CTATTTCAGTCAGCTCATTGAGATGCGGAATAACGTCGAGTGTCGACGAGGCTGCGCGCCAATATGGGAGCCACCCCGTGACCTCAAATGAAGATGTAGTGGCAGCCGAAGCGCTAAACGGAGCGATGAAAAAAGCGGCCAACAGTAAAAAACGCAGGTATTTCATATCCGTTTAATTCTAGACGAGTCAGTATACCAATTCTTGCACGAATTGTATGAAGTTTCCGGCGCCTAGATATTTTCCGCGCTGTACCTTGCGATGGAGCCGCTTCTGAGTGCAGAGCGATGGATGCGCATATAGAAGAAGAACGACGCCACAAGATACACGCATGCGAGAAGTGCGCTCAAGACGAGATTGTGCGTCGAGAATTGTCCCTGTAGCAGGGCGTCACGCATTCCTGCAAACACGTAGGAGGGCGGCAGGACATAGGAGACGAGCTGCATCCAGTGCGGCAATACCGAGACCGGATACAATACACCGCAAAAAGGCTCGATGACTGCCGGTATAGGCCAGATGAACCATTCAGCCGAGGGTCCGTAGCGGGTTATCATTGCTATTGCAAAAATGCCCATCGCGATGCCGAAGCAAAACAATATAAGCAGGAACGGTGCAAGCATAAGTCCGAGCGAGAAGAGTGAAAGTCCGAAAAAAACGAGCGCCAACACAAGTACGAGAGCAAATCCCAAAATACTGGTGATGATGCTTGCGGCCGTGAGTCCTGTTATGTATTCCCCTATCGTGAGCGGAGAGGAAAAATAATTGAGTAGATTGTGCGACCACGTGTCCTCGAGTGCAGGCGTCGAGATGCCCTGCTGTGCGCGGATGAGGAACGACCAGAGAATGACGGCTCCAAGGAGGAGTGGCGTGAAACTGAATGTCGCGTTGCCGACGTCATTGAGATATTTCGTGATAAATCCCCACAAAACGACGTCAATCGTCGCCCATACAAAAATCTGGAAAAAGCGCTGCGGATTGCTCTTGAGAAGCAGGAAATAACGCAAATAGACGGCGTAGATACGGGTGGTATTCATAGAGTTATTCGGCTTCGAGCGAGAGCGGCTCGCGCGCCACGGTGATGAATAATTCCTCAAGGTCTTTTTTACCGTATTCCTGCGGCAGTGTTTTCGGGTCACCCTCAAGAAGAATTTTTCCGTGCGACAAAAAGAGCACACGGTCACATACCTCGGCGACCTCATGCATGTTGTGCGAGGTCCAAAGCGCGCCGCTCTCGCCCGTATTCATGAGTGCGCGGATTTTTGCGCGAATGGTGCTTGCGGTCGACGGGTCCATGGAAGCCGTAGGCTCGTCGAGCAACAAGAGTTGCGGGCGGTTCAAGAAAGCTTTGGCGAGCGAGACGCGCATCTGCTCACCGGAGGAGAGCATGCCGCACTTCGCATCGCGAAACCGTTCGAGTTCGAATTCCGGCAAGACTTCATTGATACGCCCGGTGATATTTTTCACACCGTAGAGCAAGCCGAATATGCGCAGCGCCTGCGAGACGCTCAAATTACCAGGCATTTGCGCGTAGACGGCGGCGAAATTGGTGCGCCCGAGTGCCTTAGAGCGCTCGCGCGCCAAATCGATGCCTTGCACCCGAATCGAACCTCCGCTTGGCTCCAAAATACTCAATAACATATTGATGGTGGTGGTCTTCCCCGCCCCGTTGGGCCCGAGCAATCCGACTATCTCATTTTTGCCGACCGAAAAAGAAATATCGTCTACCGCAACGGTAGCTCCGTATTCTTTGCGCAAATTTTTCACTTCCAGCACAGGCATTGAGGCATCATAACAAACTGCGAGTGAAATAGTCGTCAACAGCGTCAGGCAGTTCAGCGGGTGCGTTTAAAATGCGGAATGGTATTCCCTTCTCGAGTGTCTCGCGCGGGTGGACTCCCCAGCTTGATGCAATTGTTCCCATACTGTGCGCCTGCGCTTCGCGCATATCGCCGAGCGTATCGGTAATGTAGACGCACTGTTCTGCCGTTACATCATATTTTTCAAAAATCATCCGCATTTTTTCTACCTTACTGTGATGTGAATCGCGCCCGAGTATGTCGGAAAAATAACCGGTGAGGGTATGAGATTTCAAGAACTCAGTGATACCGCTCACGGATGTGGAAGAAATAATAGCGAGCGTGTAGTTTTCGCTCAATACTTTGATTGCATCGTCCATACCTGCGACGAGCCGTACCTCTTCTCTCATGCGCGGTTCGAACCTCTCCTGATACTCCTCGGGAAGCGTATCGCGCCAGCTTGATAACTTTTTCAGCGATTCGAACACGTTATCTTCGTAGAGAGCGCGGTATTTTTCTTGGTCCAATTCGGGACTGAATTGCACCGAGAGTTCGTAAGAGAGCGCCTGTGAATCGGCGATGACGCCGTCGAAATCAAAAAGGACGAACCGCTGTTGAGGCATCGTCCCATACTATCAAATTCAGTATAGCGGCGTGACGGTTACAGTCGTGCTCGTCTGTGCACTTTCCCCTTGGTCATCGGTCACCGTAAAGGTGGCGGTGTACGTACCGCTGCGTTGGTATGCATGCGTGAATGTTGCGGATGTCTGTACCTGCTGCGGAGTTGGAGCCATTATTTCTCCGGCAGGGTTCACTTCATCGCCCCAAGTTACTGAGTAGTGTAACTCTCCGGCGGTGTCTGGAACACTTACATGGACGGTCCACGCGCCCTGCTGACCGAGAGCGAGCGATGCAGGAGCGTCGAGTCCGGTTATAGAAAGCGGTTGCGTGAGACCTCCCGAACCGGTTACGGTGAATGAGACCGTGTTGCTCGTGCCGTTGGAATTCTGCACAGAGACGTTGTATGTGCCCGGCGTGATGAGTTGCATGAACATAGGACACGCGGTACCGGGAGCACAGTACGGGCCGACCGATTGCGGAACGGTGAATGTAAGCGTCTGCGAATATGCGCCGCAGCCGCCGGTCGAGCCGGCAGGCATCATGGGACAATTAAATACAGCCGGAGCCGCCGCAACATGCGCTATTGCGCCGCCGCCGAAATGGATGATGTTGTCTGAAGTGAATCCGTTGCCCCCGAGCGTAACGGTCGTGCCGACCGCGCCGGAAGACGGTGATATGGAAATGATTTGCAGCGGTTGCGCCGTTGCGCCGGTCACCGTGAAAGTAATCGCGTTACTGGTGCCGTTGCTGTTTTGTACCGATACCTGATACGGACCCGGCGTTGTCATGCGTGACGCGATGAGGCAGCGTGGTTCGCTGTAATAGCAGGCGGGATTAAGTGCAGCCGGCACATCGAACTCGATTGTTTGCCTGATACCGGGAATACAGCTCGGGTCGGTCGTGCAAGCGACAGCGATAGAAGAAGATATTGGTACATCTACAATAGCGCCGCTGCCGAAACGGATAGTGTTATCGCTAGTGAATCCGAAGCCGGTCAATGTAACGTGCGTACCGACAGGACCCGAAGAGGGCGTGATGGCGCGTACGGTGATATCACCTACGGGACTTGGCGTGGGTATGTGTACCGGAGGAGTCGGAGCGACGGGAGAAACCGGACACGCGGCAAACGCACAATCAGGTCCCGTGCGTCCTACGAATGAGCCGTCAGGGCACTCTTTGGCTTCCATGGTGCAAGCGATAGGTTGTGTCGAACTCGCGATAGGATTTTGCATACCGTGAAAACCGAACCACGCCGAAAAAGCGAGGAGCGGGATTGCGAACCATGCTGCGATGTGTGAGCCGAACCATTGCATAGTGCTTATGACGGAGGCGAAGCAACTCACTTACGCGCATTCACCATTCCCTCATGACTTCATGATATCGTATTGGGAATGGGAAAAATGCTATCTGTTCCGGTTTTGGGTGAACACCTCTCTGTATATGTCGCCCGTCCCGAAGACGACAAGGTGTATCCAGGCCTCATTCTTATAGAAGAGATTTGGGGAGTGAACGACCATATCAAAAGCGTCTGCGACCGCTATGCGGCTGAAGGATTCGTCGTCTATTCGCCTGAGCTGCTTCCCGGAGGCACGCTCGAAATGATGACGCCGGAGATGAACGTAAAACTATTCGACCCGCAGATGCGCAACGAAGTACAGCCGCTTTTGCGTGAAGCGATGGCGCCGATGCAGCAGCCGGAATTCGCAGAGCGGACGATACAAAAACTACAAAGTTGCGTCGACGACCTTATTGCGGACCCGAAATGCAACGGCAAGGTGGGCGTTATCGGTTTTTGTTTTGGAGGCACCTACTCATTCCAATTGGCCATACATGACAGTCGCATCAAAGCCGCCGTGCCGTTTTACGGCCGGGTGCAGCAGCCGGAAGAAGTCGCCGCGGGAATATCCTGCCCGGTGCTCAATTTCGACGGAGCAAAAGATGAGGGCGTAATGGCGCAAGTGCCCGCGCTCGAAGCAGCGATGAAGAAAAACAATAAGGAGTACACGCACATCGTCTATCCCGACGCTGGTCACGCATTTTTTAACGACACCAATACCCGCGCGTACAATCCGACAGACGCAAAAGATGCGTGGGAGAAATCGCTCGCGTTCCTGAAAAAGAATCTCGCATGAACACGGTCAAGCTCAGCAGCGGCGCGGAAATGCCCGTACTGGGCTTTGGCACGTGGAAGATGACGGATGAGGAGGCTGAGAGTTCGGTACGAACGGCGCTTGAGGCGGGTTACCGGCATATCGATACCGCCAAACTCTACGGCAACGAGGGCGGCGTGGGTAAGGCGGTGCGCGAAAGCGGTATCCCACGCGAAGAGATTTTTGTAACGACTAAACTCTGGCCGACGGATTTTTTCTCGCCGCAAGCTGCATTCGACAAAAGCCTTGCGGAATTGGGTCTCGACTACGTCGACCTGTATCTCGTCCACTGGCCTATTCCTCTAATGCCGAAAACGGTGTGGTACGGGATGGAAAAAATATATAAAAGCGGCCGTGCAAAAGCCGTCGGCATTTCCAACTACGGTATCGGGGATATCGAAAAGCTGCTCGACTACGCGACCGTCGTACCGGGGGTCAATCAAATAAAATTCAGTCCTTTTGATTACGACGCCGACATTCTGGAATGCTGCCGTTCGCACAATATCGTCGTCGAAGCCTATTCGCCGCTTACCCGCGGCTCGCAGCTCGACGATGCGACCGTCGTAGGACTTGCAAAAAAATACGGAAAAACTCCCGCACAAATAATGTTGCGTTGGTGCATCGAACACGGAACCGTGCCTCTGCCTAAAACTACTCACGCCGAACGCATGAAAGAGAACGCGGAAATCTTTGATTTTAAACTTACTCCGGAAGACGTAACAGCGCTCGATAATCTCAGCTGAATTAGTACCACGTACTCTCTCCGTCACCCGTGATTGGAATCGCAGGGCCGAGGTATTTTGGGGTCCGTCGCGTCACCACATCCCATATCGCCTTGAATGTTGCCGGAATTTCGCGGATGTAATCCGAGGATGACGTCGTCGCGCCAGGTGCGACGACACCATATGCGGTGAGGCCGAGCGCTCGCGCTATCCAGAGCGCGCGTGAGACATGAAAATCTTGTGTTGCAATGATGAGCGATTGGACACCGAATACAGCGTGAGCGCGGTACAAGCTTGAATACGTATCAAAGCCAGCGTGGTCGAGAAAAATGTCGGCGGGCGGAATTCCTGCAGCCAGCAAATATTTGCGCACGGGAGTTACCTCATCGTGCGAGAGCGCGCCGTTGTCTCCAGTGACGAGTATTTTTTGTACGGTGCCTGCACGATAGAGCGCTATCGCGACGTCGGCGCGCTCAGCGAGAAGCGGCGACGGCTCGCCGTGTACGACTGATGCGCCCAACACGAGTGCCACCTGTGATTGTGGAGCGGAAACCGCCGGCACGATAAAGCGCTCCACCGACAAGCGCATAAGAAGCGGAACGACGAGAATGACCACTACAAAAGCGAGAGTAGTGATGAGAAGCGCGTAGAAATGCTTCCGGATGAACTGCATCCCGCCATTATGCATATATCCCCACCTCAAGCGAGGAGGCTTTATCTTTATTGAACCTGGAATGAGAGCGTCTGGCTCGTGCCGTATTGGTCCGTTACCGAGACGTTGTACGTGCCCGGGTCGACGGGAACCGGAACCTGTCCGCACGTCAAACCCGGCGCGCAGTAGATGCTGACGAACGAGGGAACATTGAACGTGAGCGAGGAACCGTTCGAAGAAATATTCGGGATGGTACCGACACCGAAGTTAAGCGTGTTGTTCGTGGCGGCAAAATTTGAACCGTAGATGGTCACAAGCTGCCCCGGGTACCCTGAACTCGGGGTGATGTAGGAAACCGATGGAGCGCCGTTGCTACCCGTGCCCGAGACGTACACCGTTTCAGTTGTCGTGTTCTGCTGACCATTCTCATTGGAGACGGTGAACGTGACCGTGTACGTGCCCGCCGCAATGTATGCATGCGTGAAGGTCAGCGTGCTCGCTCCCTGCGCGTAGGTCGTTTGCGGTGCGGCCTGATTGACGTAGCCGTTACCGGTATCGCCCCACGTGACCGAAGTCGTTACGTACGAGCCGGTCGGATTCTGGATGTTGAGACTCCAGGTACCGATGGCACCCACCGCAAGGGATGTCGGACCGGTAACGCCGGTGATGGTAGGGGCGCCGGTGCCGCCGAGCGATGTAATGGTGAAGGGCATTGAGTTGCTGCTTACACCCGCGCTGTTGGAGACGGAAACGTTGTACGTGCCCAAGCCGACCGGCTGGTAGCCGTAGCCGGAGATGGTGGTCGGAACCGTGAAGGAAAGTGAGCGTCCGTCGGAAGACAAGAGGTTGCCGATGATGCCGTTGCCGAAGTGCACCGCGTTCCCCGTCGTGCTGAAGCCCGAGCCGAGGACCGTAACCGAAGTGCCTACGCCGCCGGAAGTCGGTGTGATGTAGCTGATTGTCGGAATGCCGGTATTGATGCAGTTGGAGGTGTACGGATATCCGTAGCCGCATGGAGATGTCGGATAGATAGGATACGTCGGCGTACCGCAGTTGGTGTACGGATACACGCCGCAAGTAACGGTGCCGGATACACTCAAGGTGAGCGCATTGCTCGTGCCGTGCGAGTTACCTACGGAAACCGAAACCACATTGCTTGCGTTCGCAGGAACGGTGAAGACGAGCGATACGCCATCGTACGACGGAATGCCGGAGAGGGTTACGCCACCGACATACACTGTGTTGCTGACCGGGTCAAAGCTCGTGCCGTAGGCGGTTATCTGCATGCCGGGCAGTGCGGAAGTAACTGAGAGCGAGGTAAGCGTCGGCGCTGAACCGTACGGATTCGTGCAGGTAGTGTAATACGGATACACGCCGCAGCCGGTGTTGTAGTTGTAATTATAGTTATTGTTGTAGTTGGTCGGGTACGTGTAGGTGTACGGTGTCGTGATGTACGGATTGGTGTACGTGTACGGATTCGTCTGCGTGTAGGTGTAAGGAGTGGTGTACCCCGTGCCTCCCAAGCCCGGGAGATACGAAGTGCCTCCGCAACTATTAATCGCGGCAAGTGTCGAAGAGTCGACAGAGCCCGTCTGAGGCAAACCGTGTGCCTGCTGGAAATCGCGCACCGCAGCCGCTGTCGCCGTGCCATAGAAGCCTGTCACCATCCAGGACCCGCCGCCCGGATAATTCTGTGCGACGAGGAAATTCTGGAGTGCACTCACCTGCGTACCGGTCGAGCCGTACGAAAGCGTCGTCGTAACATTCCCGCATGAACCGGAGGAATACGAGCTCGTGTACGAGGGGGTGTACGACGGATAATAGGTCTGCGCGGATGCAGCTGTAGCTCCGAAGAGGCTTACTGCGACTACTCCTGAGACGACGATTTTGCTGATAGACATAGCTAAAATATGGCTTAAAGGCTTGACTTAGGCTTAATAATGATGGCTAATTCCCTCCTTTATGCACCAGAGTCGATTTTTATGCAAGCTTTTCGATTTTCCGCAATTTCAACCGGATGCCGCAGATTTTTCCGAGTGTTGACAAGATAATATTGCCGTGATACCTTTAGCACATCAAAACGGGGCCTGATCCAGAGAAGTAGGATCGAGCTTCAACTCCAGTCTCCTGTCTTGATTAAATTACAAGAACTATTTTTTCTCTTGCTATGCAAACAGGAACAATCGCCCGTCTCACCGACAAGGGTTTCGGGTTCATCAAAGTCGAAGGTCGCGAAAAAGATCTCTTTTTCCACTCCAACGAGCTCGTCAACGTTAAGTTCGACGAACTCCAGGAGGGCGACAGCGTCAGCTTTGAAGTCGGCGAGTCTCCGAAAGGACCGAACGCCGTCAAGGTCAGCCGCGTATAAACCTAACGGTTTAACAAACAACAGCGCTCCGCAAGGGGCGCTGTTGTTTTTGTTACGTACGGGATTTTATTAATTTAACTTTTTCGCTTCGCGGCCAACTCTTTATTTCCGCCTCTCTCCTGAGCGCAGAAGAGCGGTCGGCATGTTTTTCTCTGTATACCATCTTTACCGCTTTTCTTGCACGGGTGTAATGGCTGGCTGTTCCTTTTTTGTGCTCCGCAAACCTGCGCGCGACATCAGTGGTGATACCGGTATAGAGCGAACCGTCACCGCATTTGAGTAGATACACGAAATACATATCGCACTGGTTGCCGGACTTGGATTCGAACCAAGATACTCTCCTCCAGAGGGAGAAGTCCTACCATTAGACGATCCGGCAATGTTGCACAGGATAGCCGAAAAAGGTCTCTTACTCAACAGGACAAGTGCGGCGGTCGTGCTGGAGTACGACCGGAATTTCTTTTACGCTCTGCACGCCTGCTTTATCGAAACTTACTTGGAGCATAAGACCATGCGTAACGGCGTCGTCCCAATACTGGTCGAAAATAAAATTGCCGAGTGAATAGTAAATATCCGCGCCTTTGTATACCTCGTGGTCTTCGACCACGTGCGGATGCGAACCGATTACTATCGCGGCACCCGCGTCGACGAATTCGTGCGCAAGTACATGCACATACGCCGGTGAAGTGGTGGCGTATTCAATGCCCCAATGAGTGTACACGAGCGGAATTTCACCGGACGCTTTTGCTTGTCGTATCTGTGCAATGGTGGTCGACGCGGTACTCGACGGTTCGAATTCGTTATAGTTGATGAAAGCGAGCGGAATACCGTTCACGCTCGTCGTAGCGACGGTTTGCAAAAGAGGGTCCCCGAAATACTGTACGCCTGATGCGCTGAGTGCCGCTTCGGTGGAGCGGACTCCGTCTGAGCCGAAATTGAGGATGTGATTGTTGCCGAGATTAACCACGCCGATATGATGCGCGGCGAGAAGTACCGCAGTCGTAAGGGGGAAAGTGAATACGTAGTTATCCGGAGCGCCTATTGCGCTCCCTGCGCTGCGCGATGAGATTGCGGTAATCGGACCTTCAAGATTTGCGACTACCAGGTCGCTTGCCTGCAGGGTGGGGTCGATGCAAGAAAAAATAAAATCACCGCCTTTTTGGTCGATGGTGGTGCGAATCGTGCGGTCAAACATCATGTCGCCGCCAAACAGTACGGTCGCCTGCCGTTGAGAAATTTCAAATGATGGTAGCAGCGTCCATGTTGCGGACGAAACGTGCACTGAAAAAAATGCCGCAACAATTGCGAGTAGCGTTGCTACGATGTTACCCCAACCTTGCATCAGTTTATTTTATCGAGGAAAGCGAGTGTGGTTTGCCTTCGGCAATAGCGGCGTGCGTGATGCGGATGAATTGTGCTTTCTTTTCAAATTCGGGAATGGTCTTGGCACCCACGTATCCCATGCCGACCTGTATGCCTGATGTGAGCGTCGCGACGACCTCATGGAGGGGTCCTTTATAGTGCACCATGGCTTCGACGCCCTCGGGTACGGCTTTGCGGCCGTGGGTGAAATAACGCTCAGAGCCTGACGCACTTTTTATAACCGCCTCGGAACCCATACCGCGGTATTCTTTGTATTTTCTTCCGTCTTTTTCAACGATTGCACCCGGTGCTTCTTCGGTACCGGCAAAAAGATTGCCGAGCATGACGGCAGAGGCGCCTGCTGCGAGCGCTTTCGCGATATCTCCCGAAGTGCGCATACCGCCGTCGGCGATAACCGGCACTTTGTATTTTTTGGCGACCGCGACGACTTCCAACACTGCAGAAAGTTGCGGAACACCGACTCCGGAGATAATACGCGTGGTGCAAATCGAGCCGGGTCCGACACCGACTTTGACCGCGTCGACGAATCCGACGACGGCTTTCGCAGCCTCGCCTGTCGCGATGTTGCCGAAAATCATTTTGGAGTGCTTGAGCGTTTTTTTTATTTTCTTCGCGCTCTCTACGACATTGAGGTTGTGTCCGTGCGCACAGTCGATGACTATCGCGTCGCATCCCGCTTCGTCGAGCGCTTTTGCGCGGTCTGCTGCAAACGGCCCGCATGCCGCAGCCACTTTCACGCCGGCCGCTTTTGCTTCTTTGACCATCGCCACTTGCTGCTTGATAGAGCAGTTGCGGTGTAATACACCAAGCCCGCCGAGTTTGCCGAGTTCTATCGCAAGCTTGGCTTCGGTAACGCGGTCCATCGCCGCACTCAAAAACGGCACCGATAATTCGATGCCTGCAACGGTAGTTTTCAGAGATGCTTCCGCGGGTTCCATCTGGCTAGCGCCAGGTCGGATGAGTACGTCGTCGAAGGTGAATCCTTCTGAGATAATTTTACCTGCCATGGCCTATTATACTCTGAGTGCAGAGAATGTCAACCGTTCGCAGCGGATTTTATTTCGCCTCTATCGCAGCTTTGATGAATGCATTGAAAAGCGGATGCGGTGAGAGCGGGCGGGCTTTGAGTTCGGGGTGGAATTGCGTGCCGAGCATAAAGGGGTGCTCGCTTTTCGGAAGCTCGGCGATTTCCATGAGGTGACCGTCGGGAGAGCGACCGGAGAATACGAGACCGGCTTTTTCGAGTTTACCGATGTATTCGGGATTTACTTCGTAGCGGTGACGGTGGCGCTCGGAAA
>Ga0207112_1220_pt1 | contig 10971 bp, 13 predicted proteins | sample Alteio_BWMinHeat_72_FD_153549 | JGI IMG/M metagenome (GOLD analysis project Ga0207112, IMG submission 153549) | Enriched cells from forest soil in Barre Woods Harvard Forest LTER site, Petersham, Massachusetts, United States -... | ecosystem: Environmental > Terrestrial > Soil > Temperate forest >...
TAATCCCCTACCAAGATTATGTTATTTGGTCATCCTATGATAAAATAATCGAAAAAATTATGGACGTATCGAATAATTACGAATACTATTATAATCAAATATTTGGAGGATGTAATGATTTATTCACAGAAATACATAAGTCAAACATAGAAAATTTGAAAAATAGAATAGTCCATCTATCAGTCCAGTATCAATAATATTAAAACTTGTCATCAGATGAAGTGAATATAGCAGAAATAACTTGCCTAGAATATCGTTCATTGGAACTTCCACGCAATAAATAACTCGTGAATTTATTGCAAATAATTAACACCATCTCCTTCAGAATGTGAATGGTTTTAGCTGATTAGGGATAAACCATTCACCATTTAAATATTGATAAACATTATTGGCATTATTTCTATAGAACATGATCCATATCGAACAGTTCCCTGATCCACAGACAATAGTATTACACTTGGACATAACGATTGTGATTGCTAAATAGTATTTTGAAAAATAATAATTTCTATCTTTATCGCTTAAATTCATGACATCCACTTGCGCACTGTCATTTTTTCTTATATGTCTAATCTCATCTTTGAAATAAAAAGAATTGGAAAATTCTTGGGTCATTAATTCAATGAATTCAGTTTCATCACTTTGTATTAAAAATATAATATCAGGGTTTTTTGTTTGAATGGTTCTTGCTTTTTCAAGAATTTCTCCATAGCCACAGAGTTGTGTTTCAGTTATTTTATCATTACCTCGGTAAAATAACGCACAAACATTTTTATAATCTATCACATTATATTTATCTTCGAGAAACTCGACAATTGTTAAAATTTCAGGCGTTGGGGTGAAATATTTTTTTATAAATGGATGCAATGCTTCATAATCCAATTTTTTATAATTCGAAAATTGATCATTCCAATGATGATGATCGATATTTTTGAAAAAAGATATTTCATCAGTCGTATTATTCTCAAAATAATCATACGTGATATCGCTATTGTTTTTTTCTTCGTGCTTATACCAACCAAAAGACTCGGAAGAATCAACAAATTGAGGCAATTGTTTGTTTTCGTTAAAATAGCTAAGAATTGCACATAATCTAACAGAGCAACATGAGAAAAATCCGTAATTATGATTTACCTTCAAAACAGAATTCGCATTGCATTTTGAAACATTGAATTGTAAAAAAAATATTAGCGCTAAAATGATTCGAATTGAAATATTCATGATTATTCTTTTAATCTACTTAGAATTTTTTCCAAACTTGATAAAACTCATTGAAGCAGGGAGGCCAACCACCAGATTTGTTGTAGACAAGATGAAACCCGTGTGTGATAAATTTAGTCCTTACATCCTCATAACAAGCTTTATCAGTATAGTCATTTTCTAGAATAAGCATGCTGACATCATCTAAAATGCTTTCATCATCTTGAAAAAGATGATATAAAGCCCCTTCGCAGTCAGCGACTAAGACATTAAATGAAATCTTATATTTTTCTTTCAGTTCGGTGTACAAGATTGTTTTTACTTGAAAATATCCGGAGGGAAGTACAATTGCTTGAAAAGAAGTGATTCCTCTTCCCTGCATAAGGGGAACTTGCGAAATAGCAGAATCTTCAACATGAAAAAACAAACCGTTACGATTACGATTAGCAATTAAAATAGAAGCAGCTCCTGGATCAGATTCTGTAACAACTAGATTTTTTGGATCATTCAATAACGATGCAATCACACAGCTATTCCTTCCAATATTACCTCCAATTTCTAAAACTTTGTCATCAGGTGAAATGAACATAGCAGACATGACTTGTTCAGGATATTCGTCGTTGAAGCTTCCATGTAATAAAGAAAATCGTGAATGGATATATCGCAAATAATTAACAGCCTCTCCTTCAGAACGATTGGGTTCAATAGACGCAGAACAAATAGAAGAAGCAATCAGAACAATGAATAGTTGAATATAAAAATAAATGATTCTCATGAATACTCCTGTAAATTCCTCAAATAATCCATAGAACATTAAACATCTGAATCAAGTGAAAGAAGATGTATTTGAATCTTGATCTTGTATCAAATCAACCTTATTTACTCAACAGGATAATGAATGTTATTCGGTTAAAAGGTCATCCACATTAGAAATCAAAACATAAAGTCCAGTTGCTAGAAGTGGAAGACCAAGCCACAGACCGCGCGCATCGCATCGGCAAAAAAAATGCCGTCTTTGTATATAAATTAGTAGTTTCAGAATCTTTAGAAGAGAAAATTCTGGAGTTGCAAGCTCGTAAAAAGGGCTTGATTTCATCCATGCTCGATGAAAACACAAATCTAGGACAAAAACTCTCTATGGCAGATCTTGAAGATATTTTTAAACCTCTACCACAGCCTATTTAAAATATGGACCAAAATAGCCTGCTCCATTCAATCTCCCTCTTTTTTTTTAGGAATCAGTTTGTTTCCACCAGTCGATTGTTTCGTCAAGTCCTATGTCTAAAGACTTCTGAGGAGTCCATTTTAGTTCATTTTTCAAACGACTAATATCTGCAATGATTTGTTCAGGGTCATTAGGAGGCGAATTGATTGCGCCATAGTGAATGTGATCTGGCAGTTGAAATTTGGAGGCTATCTTTTCAATGACTGTTTTTAATGTGACGGATTCTCCGGAAGCAATGTTGATGGCCCCTTCAAGAGTACTATCTAAAAGTGTTACAAACGCATTGGCAACATCACTGACATGCATGAAATCACGTCGCTGCTTCCCATGTGTGCACTTGGCAACTTCTTGTCGCATTAGACTTTGAATAATTCCTGGTACAAGTCTGGTGGGGTATTCGTGTGGACCATAAAGCATGAAGATCCGTCCCCATGCAGAGCTAAGACCAACTTCCTTCGTATAAGCTTGCATGATTTGATAAAGAGCAGCTTTACAGGCGCCATAAAGGGTGGAGGGATTAAGCGGTGTTTTTTCTTCATGACATACCCCTTGGCATATCCCATGGCATATCTGTTGGCTCCAATCATATTCAGCGCAAGTACCCGCCATGACCACTCTTTGACCACCATATTTATGAAATACCTGAAGCAAATTCAGACTAGCTTGAACCCAGTTAAGATTCATGGGGGAAGTCCAATAGCGACCAGGAGCGACATACCAAGCAAAATGCAATAGATGAGTTGGACTGACTTTCTGAATAAGATTTTGTGTCTGAATGGGATCTAGGAGGTCACATTGATGCTGATGTATATCCAAGAATGGAGAAGGTGTCTGTGGACTACTGGATACAGCATGAACTTCATACCCTCTTTCTAAAAGGGGCATTATCGAGTGCCTTCCAATAAATCCGGTTGCACCGGTGACAATCACGCGCTTCATCAATGAAAATCAGCATACTGCTGATCTTTTTCCGAAATCAACGTGGGTGTAGGTTGTGGCCAAATGATTCCGAATTGCGGGTCATTCCATCTAATGCCTTGAGCATATTCTGGCGCAAAATAGGCAGACATTTGATAAAAAACTTCTGAATCATGTTGCAATGTCTGAAAGCCATGCGCAAACCCTTGCGGAATGTAATACATCTTTCTATTTTCGCTGGAAAGCTCGGTTCCTATCCATTGTTTAAATGTTGGAGATTCCGCGCGGAGATCGATAATGACATCATAGATTGAGCCCTTCGTGCATCTCACCAATTTAGCTTCCCCTTTATCTCCTGATTGGTAATGCATTCCTCGAAGAGTCCCCTTGGTCTTATTGAAAGAGATATTGCATTGCACTAACTGAGGATCAAGTCCTTGTTTTTCAAATTCTCGCGCGCAAAAACTGCGGGCAAAAAAGCCTCGCTCATCTTCAATGCAATCGAGTTCTATCAAATAAGCCCCCAAAAGGGGTAAGGGAGTGTACTTCATGACAATATTTCAGTATAGGGTATTGGTATCACAAATTGTCCACCCCAAGAGCGGATTTCAGCCATTTGTTCCATGATTTCTTCTTTAAGATTCCATGGCAAGATGAGTAGGTAATCGGGCTTAGTACGAGAAATCATCTCCGGTGTTTGAATTGGAATATGAGTTCCTGGTAGGTAACGTCCTTGTTTATGAGGGCTTCGATCCACTGTATAGGCGATCAAGTCTTTTCTCACTCCGCAGAAATTGAGCAAAGTATTCCCTTTTGCTGGTGCTCCATATCCCACAACTGTTTTCCCCTCTTTCTTGGCTTTTTCAAGAAATTGAAGAAGGCTTTCCTTCGCCTTAAGCGATTGTTGTTGAAACGTGCGATAGGTTGCAAGTTGATCAAGTCCATGTATGCTTTCTCGTTTTTTTAACGCGCTGACGCGATCGCTGACCACTCGAGTCGAATTTTCTGTATGCCGTCCATAAATGCGAAGTGATCCTCCATGTGTAGGAAGCTCTTCAACATCGAATAAAGTGATCCCTTGTTTAGCAAAGATTTTTTCGACTGTTAAAAAAGAAAGATAAGAGAAATGTTCATGGTAAATGGTGTCGAATTGATTTTTTTCCATCAATTGCAGCAGATGAGGGAACTCCATCGTGATGATGCCATCTGCTTTTAATATGAGTTTCATGCCGGCGACAAAATCGTTGATATCAGGAACGTGCGCAAGGACATTATTGCCAAGGAGTAGATCAGCCATGATCCCTTGCTTGACTAATTCTTTAGCTGTTTCAACGCCGAAAAATTTCAATAAAGAAGGGATTCCAATTTTTTCGGCCGCTGCAGCGACGTTAGCGCAAGGTTCAATCCCTAACACAGGAATATTTTCTTTGTGGAAATATTGTAAAAGATATCCATCATTGCTAGCGACTTCAATAACCTGACTCTCTTCATTATAACCAAAACGCTGGATCATTGATTTTACATATGTCTCAGCATGGCGAAGCCAACTTGTAGAATAAGAAGAAAAATACGCATATTCATCACTAAAAATTTCATCAATAGCTTCAAATTGTTTTAGCTGCACAAGGAAACACTGATCGCACACATAAACATGAAGCGGATAATATGGTTCATTTTTAGTGAGATCTTCATCTTTCAAATAAGCGTTAGATCGAGGACTCTTACCAAGATCGCAAAAAGTGTGCTCTAGAGGGGTTTTGCAAAAATTGCAGTGATGATTTGCCATTAATGAGCTCCTGCGAGGAATGTTTCATACCATTTGACCGTCTCTTTAAGTCCATGATCAAGCGTGAATACAGGTTTCCAATTCAGAAGCCTTTCTGCTTTTTTAGAACACAACGTCTGATCTTGAATTTCTGCTTTTGCCTGGTTAAGAATGATGGGCTTTAAATGTTCACGATTCATTAAGCGCTGTAGTGATCCAACGATGTCAATCACATTATAAGGGCGATTCGGACCAAAATTAAATCCATTGCCTTGTATTTCTTTTCGATCAATTTCTTTAGCCAATGTCAAATACGCTTCTACCACATCTTCTACGTAGATATAGTCGCGGGTAAAAAGACCGTTACTTCGAATTTCAGGGGATTGTCCTGAACGTAGACAGCGAATAGTTCCCGGAATAATACGGCTCCAATTTAGATCACCTCCACCAAAGATATTACCACAACGCGCTATTGCAACTGGTAATTGATAGGTATTACTATAAGTCATGGCAAGTAGATCGGTACATGATTTAGAAACATCATAGGGGTGTTCCCCTTTAAGAGGCATATCTTCCGTGTAAGGAAGCACGGGACTTGTTCCATAAGCTTTGTCGCTAGAAGCCACTACAATGCGTTTAACCAGACTCTTATGTTGTCTACATGCTTCTAGAAGATTGTAAGATCCTCTGATATTGGACTCAAAAGTTGAAAGAGGGTTTCTAAGTGCTGTTCCTACAATGGTTTGAGCGCCTAGATGAAAAACGGTGTCTACTTCATGTTCATTAATCGCTCTTTCGATCGAAGCATATTCCTCCAATGACCCATTGACTACCGTTGTTTTGAGAATATCTCCACTTCGAATTAATTCGCTTTGAGGATCGTAATCTCTGATAAAAGTGACCACACGACTATTTAATTTTATTAGTTTTTTGACTAACCAAGATCCAACTAATCCTGTTGCTCCTGTCACCAAAACGCGTTTTTCAGACCAAAATTGATTCATTTTTCATCTCCCAAATATTCCATGGTGCATTTCCAGACTGCCATAATGACTCTAATAGGTTATATTCTCTAAGCGTATCCATTGGCTGCCAAAACCCTGAATGACAATAAGCATTTAATTGATATGCTTCGGCAAGATATTCTAAAGGCCCTTTTTCCCATACCGTTTGATCATTCTCAATCAAATCAAGGACGGAGGGTTCAAGAACGAAAAAGCCACCATTGACCCATCCTTCCTTCGATTGGTTTTTCTCACTAAATTCAACGACGCTATTTCCATCCATGATCAGTCCTCCAAAACGCGCTGAAGGGTGCACTGCAGTGACTGTTGCTAGCTTGTTATTTTGTTTATGAAACTCAATTAATTCGGTGATGTTAATATCGGAAACGCCATCGCCATATGTCATTAAAAAGGTTTCATCTCCAATCCAGTCCTTAAGTCTTTTAAGGCGACCTCCTGTCATGGTATTCAGTCCTGTATTCACCAGGTGAATTTTCCATTTTGGCTGTTTACCTTCGTGAATGGTTGTCATACCGCTGGTTAAGTCAATGCTAATGTCATTGGTAAACGCATAGAAATTAAGAAAATACTCCTTGATCACTTCTGCTTTATAACCGAGCGCAATAATAAATTCAGTAATTCCATGATGAGCATAGATATTCATAATATGCCATAACATGGGCTTTCCACCAATTTCGACCATTGGTTTAGGGATTGACCCGGTCACTTCGGATAATCGCGTTCCGAAACCGCCGGCAAGGATGACTGCTTTCATAAAAAACTTGAGGTTGAAGAGTTTCTGAGTAACGGACTTTTAATGAGGGAAACATAACACGAGAAATCTTTTTATTCCAAGGTAATTTCTACGTGAAATTCCCGCTGAGCCCATTTTCCTTCGAAAAATGGGCTCAGCGGAAATGACTTTACGGCCTGTTCACCTTTATAAGGAAAACTTCTGGTCAATTTTAGTACCGTCCTTTCAGGACTCGATTGTTATTCGACTACCTAGGCCTGCACTTCGTTCCGACCTAGGCTGTAAACTGACGGCCTTTCAGGCCTTAAGCACTATAAATAGTTTTTTGGCTTAAAGAAGGTTATTAAGGCCTGTTTTCAAGGCCTGAAAGGCCGTCAGGTTACAGCCCTGGTCGGAACGAAGTGCAGGCCAGGGGGTCAAAATAAAAATCTGAGTCCTGAAGGGACGACACTTCCTCATGAAAATTGACCGATGAAATGAACAACGCCGGCTTTACATATGCATATGCTGACAAGCTTGTAATACTTGTAATAATCGGGGCTTTTAATTGCACCCGTAACAATCTACGTGTTTTAATTTTTTATTGACATTCTGATACGACTATTTTATGGTGAGAAAAGTAGTTCATTTTTTATTTAGAACAATTTTTTGAGGAGAAAATATGCTAGGTACAATATTAATTGTCATTCTGATTTTATTGCTTATTGGTGCCTTACCATCATGGCCACATAGCGCTCACTGGGGATATGCTCCTAGTGGAGTTTTAGGAACTGTATTAATTATTCTTCTTATTTTGTTATTGTTAGGCAGAATTTGAACGAAAAGAAGATGATGATCTTTAGTCCTGTTAGAAATCATAACCGCTAGTTACAAAAACATTAAAGGAGAAAAAAATGAAAAAATTATTTACTTTAATTGCCTTAGGATCTGTTACCTTAGTGTCTGCAGGTCAGCAATATCAACAGCAAGGAAATCAGCAATACTATCAAAATCCAAATCAAAATCAACAATACTATCAACAGCAAGGAAATCAGCAATACAATCAAAATTCAAATCAGAATCAGCAATACTATCAACAGCAGGCTAGTCAGCAAGGAAATTCAAATCAGCAGTATTATCAACAAGGTGAACAAACATACAATCAAAATAGATCATATAACCAACAACAAAATAATCAACCCTATAATCAAGATCAACAGTATGATCAATCACAAGGTCAGCAATGGGGTAATGATAATAATTACGCATATCAAGCAAACGCTGGTCAAAGAAGCGCTTCTGATCAAGAGATTTATAAAAAAGTTCAAGACACTTTGGGCTCTGGTTGGTTTTCAAAAGGATTTCAAAATGTCTCTTTTGATGTAAATAACGGGGTTGTTAATCTTACAGGTTCTGTTGACACAATTGAAAATAAAAACAAAATTGACGATAGCGTGAAAAAAATTGATGGTGTTAGACAAGTCAACAACCAACTTGTAGTCGCTAAAGAAACTCAAGGTGATAACTACTCTGAAGCTCAGTTGCAAGATTCAGAAAAGAAATATCCTCAAGATGTTGCTTCTAATGCGCAAGATAGACAATTAAACGCTAGAATCCGTGCTAAATTAAGTAGTGGTTGGTTTTCTAAAGGCTTTGAGAGTGTGGTGATTAGAACTACAAATGGCGTTGTTACTATCAACGGCGTCGTTGATAAAGCTGATGATGTCCAAAAAATTGTTGACCAGATTAAAAGTGTTGAAGGCGTTAGATCTGTTAATGCTCAGCTAACTGTCAAAAATAGATAATTTTTTTGGGAGAAGCTGCTTTTGGTAGCTTCTCCTTGACAATTACCGCCGCATATAGCCTTCATCGCTGTTAAGCATGAGGGAAATGTAAGATTCGTAACGCAGGTGCGAAATTTCCCCGTTATCGACAGCAGAAATGACTGCGCACCCTTCTTCTTGCAAATGGGAACAATCCGGAAATCGACATTGACGACCTCTAGTGAATATTTCTGGGAAATATTGTTCGAGCTCTTCTTTTGCTAGATCCCAGACCCCAAAACTTTTAATTCCCGGGGTATCGATGCACCACCCTCCAAATTCAAGACGCAATAACTGAGCTGTTGATGTGGTATGGGCACCTTTATTAGTCTTTTTAACCATGCCACCAATGCGTAAGGATTGTCCTGTCACCTCGTTGATCAATGATGACTTGCCTACACCCGATTGCCCTGAAAAGACAGAAGCCTGATTAGCCATTTGCCGCTTGAGAAGATCTATCCCTTCACCAGTAACACTACTTAATGAAATTACAGGAATGTTGGCCATCTGGTAAGCTTTGAGCAGTTCTTGATAGGTATTAATCTCTTTTTCTAAAAAAACAGGATCAACATCCTTCGATTGCAATAGATCAATTTTGTTAATGACGATAATGGGATTCATCCTTCCCTTCTGAGCGGCAATAATATAGCGATCAATGAGTGAAGGCTTAAGAGCAGGAGAAACCACTGAACAAGTGATGAGTACCTGATCAATATTTGCAGCAATAAGTTGTTCTTTGCGTCTAGAAAGGTTTTCCGCCCTTGATAAAACCGTTTTGCGAGGTTCGACAAAAACGATCGAGCCTTCGCTTGGAGAACCCGGTTCAATAAGGACGATATCTCCCACAGTCACGAGATTTTTATACTGTGTTTTCTCTTTCTTTAAAGAACCCCGTAACATACACGTTAAAAATTCACCATTAACATCGACAATCACTCCTTGAGAGGCAATTGAAAGAACCCTTCCTTCTACATAATCCTCTCTATTGCCCTTAAAATCTTTTGGTTGATTCGACTCTTTTCTCTGATCCGTTTTTTTATATTTTGAACGATCTTTAGCCGAAGCCTGTTTTCGAGCCAGTTTATCTGCTTTTCGTTCTTCGCCAAAATACTCATTTTCAATCTCACAACCGATCCAATGTTTAGGTCGATGATGGTATTTTTTATCTGTTTGATCATGGTCCACTTTATCTATACCCTCTCATTTGGACGTAAAGCATACATCATAATGCTACCCGCTACCCCGACATTTAACGACTCCATATCGCCGGGCATAGCAATTGTCAATGATTGTCCAACCTGCCTAGCTGTTTCAGATGCGCCACGAGCTTCATTCCCTAAGATTAGTAAAATATTATTCGTAGCAGCAACATCGGCAAGATCGCGACCCTCTAAATCGGCAACAAAAGGAGTCAATCGATTGATTTCAATCAACCTTTTCAAATCATCCCAGCTCCCCCAAGCTAACGGCAAGCGAAATGTAGCTCCACGAGAAGCTCTCAGAGCTTTATCATTGAAAGGGTCACAGCTTCCCTCTAAAATAAAAGCGCCCTCCCATCCTAACGCCAATGCAGATCGCAACAGCGTGCCCATATTTCCTGGATCATTTAACCCGTCAAAAACGATGATATAGTGCTTCCCTTCTAGAGATGTTGGTTGCGGCATGGCTATTTCGGCGATGATCCCTTCCGGAGTCTGGACACCGGAAATCTTTTTCATCACACTATCATTGACGATAAGAATATCCTCTGCCTGAACCCCAAGCGGGATGAGCAGCTCATCTAAAACAACAATGCGTTTATATTGCTTATTACTCCGCATCTCGGTAACAAGAGTGATCCCTTCGATTAAAACACTTTGTTGATCATAGCGGTAATCGCGATTTTGGCGAAGTTTTACAAGATGTTTCACGATGGGATGTTGGACACTAGTAATATGGCGCATATATTTATCAATTCCAAATAGATGTTTTCTTTGCCTGGTTCAAATGTAGGTAACACTACTAGATAGAGGTCAGGCGTGACATTCTGCCATTCAGGGGGTGGTCCTCCTTAAATATCTCTATCTAAGCCCCTGAATGACAGAATGTCACGTCTGACCCCTATCCATAGTGTTACGCATTTTTAGCCATTTTTGAACCATGCCGTTTTCTTTAATAATTCTAAAAGAGGACCAGTATGAGTTAAATCATGTATAATTGCCAAACGTTCAGCTTCTCTCAACAATAATCCCATGGTTTTTCCAGGGAGGATACCATTTTCCTGCAGCATAGACGCAGTCATCAATGGTTTCTTCTCTCTATGC
>Ga0207112_1235_pt1 | contig 10842 bp, 3 predicted proteins | sample Alteio_BWMinHeat_72_FD_153549 | JGI IMG/M metagenome (GOLD analysis project Ga0207112, IMG submission 153549) | Enriched cells from forest soil in Barre Woods Harvard Forest LTER site, Petersham, Massachusetts, United States -... | ecosystem: Environmental > Terrestrial > Soil > Temperate forest >...
GAAACTGATTTGTAGAGCATGGTAGTCCGACGTCGCCGAATTGTCGGTCACGCCCACGGAGAGGAAATTCGGATTTACATTAAACAGATTGAACGCCCGAAGAAGATCGCGCCCAATGGCGCCGACATACGTTAAGGATAAACTCTGGGCGCTCCCGATCGACTGTTCTATCGCGACATTCCATTGATACGTCCGCGGGAGCTTTAGATGACGGTCGGCTACAACAATCGTGTTAACCGGCGGATTGGTGGTAAGGGCGGGAGGCGCGGCATTCTGGGGACTCAGTGGAAACGGGACCAGCGAAAGATTTCTGGTGGCGCTGTATGGAAAAGAGCTCGACGCTGCTCCGAGCGATCCTTGCCCCAGGTCGTAGAAGATGCCGAAACCCGCGCGGAGCACCGTAGCCCAATTCGGCCTGTCCGCGAATTGATACGCAAGTCCCACTCTAGGCGCCACGTTTCCATAGGTTGTCTCGTAGAGCGGAGCGCCGCGAGGCGCAAGGGCAATCGTTGGCGGATTATCCAGGCCCGTCACGGTGAACGGATCGTCGGACGCGTGCTTGCCCTTCAGCGGCGGATTGACGTCCCACCTCAATCCATAAGTCACGGTCAATCGGGGCGTGATCTTCCAGGCGTCCTGGCCGTAGAACGAGAAGTTTTGCGACAACAGCGAGTTGGTCTGAAATGTGGCGGGTTGGGCGAATGATGCCGTTCCGGAAAGCGCCCCTCCCGGGGCAGCGTTTATTCCCGTGAAGTCCACAAATGGCCGGTAAGAGAACGGGCTGGTGAAAGGGGCAAGCCAGCGATAGTCCACGCCAAACTTTAGTTGATGGCCGCCTCTGGCGAGCGCTAGATTGTCGATAATATTCACCTGGCGTTGCTCGTCCGTTCCTCCTTTGCCCTGACCATACTCGCCCACTCCGATGATGAGCAATAGGTAGGCGCTAGTGGCAGATGTGAGACCGGGTGGAAACAGGAGGGAATCAGGCAGCGGCACAGCTCCGCCGAAATTATCCACGGCGAATTTAGCGGCAACTCTCTGGTTGCTGTAGTTCACCCGCACTTCGTTGCTGATTGCCAGCGTGATCGCTTGTGTCAGGCCAAGCGTGAACGTGTGAACGGTGGATGAGATAGAGTCCACTGTGCTGAGTGCGGGCGTGGTGAAAGGAGCACCCCGCTGGTCCAGGCTCGACGGAGAGTAATTGGAGCGCCCAAACAGATTGAGCTTCGAACTGACGACTTGATCCACGCGAATGCTGTAAGCGTCAAGGGAGGATGGGTTCGAATAGCTCGCGTTGAACTGCGCCATGGCTGGTCCCGCCGCCGGGCCGTTTGCGACAGGAAATGCGTTCAAAAACGGACGCATCCCGGCTGGAGCCTGCTGCCGCGACGCGGCGTCCGGGACGACCGATTGCTGGGTGAACGGCTGGCGCAACCGCAATCCCTCATAAGAGAAAAAGAAGAACGTCTTGTTTTTGATGATTGGGCCATCAAGAACGCCGCCGAAATCGTTCTGGTGCTCCTCGGGTTTCGCCAGATGATTGAAGTTTACAAACCAGTCCCTGGCGTCGAGGTCGCCATTCCTGAAATACTCGAACAATGCGCCATGAAAGGCATTCGACCCGGAACGAGTAACAATGGAGACCTGCCCGCCGGGGGTTCGTCCAAACTCGGGAGCAAACGAGGAAGTTTGGATGCGAAACTCCTGCATGGCATCGACCGACACGAGGCTGTTCGTCCCGCCGGAAGCGGTGAGCGCGGGCAGCGCTCCGCTGGCGGACTGGTTCATGGCAAGGAAGCCGGTGACGCCGAAATTGGCGCTGACCCCATCCACTGAAAAATAGTTCGCATCCGTGCGTTGGCCATTAACGCTGAATTGGCCCTGGTCGGATAAAGCTGTAGGGGTCAGGACCACGCCTGGGGTGAGCGCTATTAAGGTTTGAAAAGTCCGGCCATTGAGAGGGAGGTTTTCGACGAACCTGCGATCGATTACCGTGCTGACGGCTGCCGACTCGCTATTCACCAGCGGTGCGCCGCCTTGCACCGTGATGGCCTCATCCAGCGCCCCGACCGTCATCTCGAAGTTGATTTCGAGAGTATCCTGCACATGAAGGATCACATCCGGCTTGATCAACCTTCTGAAGCCGGACTTCTCGATTTCGATGCTATAGGCGCCGGGACGGAGACTGGCCAGGTAGTATTCGCCTGAGGCGTTGGTCATTGTTTCGAAACGGGCATTTGTGCCCGCGCAGATAGCGGCAATTTTGGCATCGACGATGACGGCGTTAGAGGGATCTATGACGCGGCCGGTGAGCGAGGCATTCGTGGATTGGGCGCGAAGAACAGAAGTAAACGAAACAAGGAGCAGGACAGCAAGTAAGGGAGCTTGGCGCATAAAACCCAATCCGACGCCGAAAAACGTGGGCCTAAGTCTCTCGCGGACTCGGCGCTGTGTCAATACCCAAATAGGGTGGCAACTCAATCCCCAAATCGGGCCGGCGGCGGAGTTTCTGGGCAGGATCTATCGAGCGTGACAAATCTTGAGGTAAGATGTCCGCGATATGGCGACAGCGCGAGCAGGACGAGGCGTTATCGCGCCCGGCATGGTGCTGGCAGGCATTCTACTGGCCTGCTGCCCTTCTGCGTTCGCGCTGAATCCGGCGCTGGATGTCAGCCAGTACGCGCATGCGTCGTGGAAAGTCCGCGACGGCTTTACCCAAGGTCCAATCAAATCAATCGCCCAGACGCCGGATGGTTACTTGTGGCTCGGGACGGAATTCGGGTTGGTCCGTTTCGATGGTGTTAAGACCGTCCCCTGGCAGCCGCCGCCGGATCAGCATCTTCCTTCCAGCATCATACTGAGCTTGCTCGCGGCGCGCGACGGGACTCTTTGGATTGGCACCGACAAAGGTCTGGCAAGTTGGAATGGAAGCACCTTGACGCAGTACCCTGCGACTGCTGACCAATTTGTTTTTGCGCTTCTCGAGGATCATGACGGCGCGGTTTGGGCGGGCACGTATTCATTTGCCCCCAGCGGGAAACTCTGCGTGATTCATAATGGCAGTGTCCAGTGCTACGGGGAGGATGGATCTCTTGGCCGTGGAGTGTTGAGTTTGTATGAGGACACGAGGGGCAGTCTTTGGGCCTCAGGAGAGAACGGGCTGTGGCGATGGAAACCGGGTCCGCCAGAATTCCTTCCCATGCCGGGTGTGTCGCGCGGAAAAGGGAACCTTGCCGAAGACGTTGACGGAGCACTCTTGACCCTGACGGAGAGCGGGGTCAAACGACTCATCGGCGGGAAAACCGAGGCGTATCCTCTCCCCGGTTCTGCGCGACAGTTCCCAACCAACCGATTGTTTCGTGATCGTGATGGTGGTCTGTGGATCGGGACCGTCGGCGGCGGCATTGTGCATGTCCACCAGGGAAGGACAGATTTGTACTCTAAGTCCGAAGGGCTCTCAGGCGATTCCGTTGTCACTCTCTTTGAGGATCGTGAGGGCAGCATTTGGGTCGCCACCAATAACGGCCTCGATCGCTTTCGCGAGTTTGCTGTCCCCACGTTTACCGCGGACCAGGGTCTATCAAATGCCGCCGTCAATTCCGTCCTGCCTCTGAAGGATGGAAGCATTTTGCTCGCCACTGCTGGTGGCTTGAGCCGATGGAATAATGGGCAGTTTAAGATCTACGAGAGTGGCGCCGCACGGGCGCAGCAGAGCTCAAACGCCCCGAACTCTCTGTTTCAGGATGCTCGCGGGCGAATTTGGGCCGTCACTCAACGCGAGTGCGGCTATCTTGAGAATGGCCGGTTTATCCCTGTAAGCGGGATTCCGGGCGGAGTTGCTCGTTCCATTGTTGAGGACACTGACGGCAGTCTGTGGATCGCCAACCAGAATCTCGGTCTGTTTCATTTGCGAGGGAGCCAAGTCGTCGAGCGGATTCCCTGGGACAGACTGGGACACAAGGACTTTGCTTCGGCTTTAGCGGTTAATCCATCGCAGGGCGGCCTATGGATCGGATTTTTTCAGGGCGGCATCGCTTATTTTAAGGATGGCATGGTACAGAAGTCCTATGGCAGCGCGGACGGGCTGGGAGATGGCCTCGTCGGTGACGTTCGAGTTGATCCGGACGGTGCGCTCTGGGCTGCCACTGCGGGAGGGCTCAGCCGTTTGAAAAACAACCGCATCGCCACACTGACCCGCAAGAACGGATTGCCATGCGATTCGGTTCAATGGCTAATGGAGGACGACGGCCATTCCTTCTGGCTGTACACGACATGCGGTCTGGTGCGGATTGCTGGCGCCGATTTGGACGCGTTGGCCGACGCGGTCGACGAAGATAAATATGCGAAGCGTGACATTCCAGCCATAGTCTTCGACGTTTCGGACGGTGTAACAGGCCGTGTCTATCCAATCGGCTGCAGCCCGCAAGTGGCCAGGTCCGCGGATGGAAGGCTATGGTTTCCCGCTTTGGACGGCGTCAGCGTCGTCGATCCGAAACACCTTGCGTTCAACAGCCTTCAACCGCCGGTGCACGTCGAGCAGATCATCGCCGACCGCAAGACCTACGATGCGACTTCTGATGTCAATGGGCGCTTGCCCCTGCCCCCTCTAGTGCGCGATCTGCAAATCGACTATACGGCGCTCAGCCTCGTGGCGCCGGAAAGGGTGCTCTTTCGCTACAAGCTGGAAGGCCACGATAGCGATTGGCAGGATGCTGGCAACAGGCGGCAGGCGTTCTATACCGACCTTCCCCCCCGCAACTACCGCTTCCGCGTCATGGCCTGCAACAACAGCGGTGTGTGGAACGAGGCCGGCGCCTTCCTGGACTTCTCCATCGCTCCGGCAACCTACCAGACCACCTGGTTCCGGGGGTCGTGCGTGGCCGCTCTTCTGATACTGCTGGCGGCGCTCTATCAACTGCGCCTGCGGCAGGTGGCGCGGCGGTTCAATATGCGCCTGGAAGAGCGCGTCGGCGAGCGCACCCGCATCGCCCGGGATTTTCACGACACCCTGCTGCAAAGTTTTCAAGGCGTGTTGATGAAGTTTCACGCGGTGACGCACCAGTACCCGGACCACCCGGCCCAGAAGACTCTGGAGAGCGTCATCGAGCAGGCTCAGCAGGCGCTCAACGAGGGCCGCGATGCGGTGCAGGGGTTGCGCTCTTCCACGGTTGTCGCCAACGACCTTGCCCGCGCGCTCAGCGAACTCGGGGAAGAGCTCGCCGCCGGCCGAACAGGCCGGGCGGGCCAGAACTGTCCCGGCCTTCACGTGCACGTGGAAGGCAAGTCAAGGGACCTCGTTCCGCTTATCAGGGACGAAGTTCACCGGATCGCAACCGAGGCGTTGCGCAATGCCTTCCGGCACTCAGACGCTGGGCTGATCGAGGTGGAAATCCGCTATGACGAATGGCGGCTGCGGTTGCGGGTCCGGGACGACGGCAAGGGCATCGACCCGAAGGTTATTGAGGAAGGCGGGAGCGCCGGACACTACGGCCTCGCCGGCATGCGCGAACGGGCCGAACTTGTCGGTGGCAAGCTGGCTATCTGGAGTAAACCTGATTCAGGCACGGAGGTCGAGCTGACCGTTCCCAGCCGGCTTGCATACGCGAAGTCGAATGTGGCGGGCAGGTCGGCGCCTTTTTGAAGAGCAACCGGATTAAAGAGTAGTGAGCAGCAAGCACAGACAACTAGTCCGCCACGGTGTCGTGGCAGGCGCTCTGGCCATTGGCGTTGTGCTAGTGGGATGCCCGAGTGCGTTGGCGCTGAATCCGGGGCTGGACGTCAGTCAGTACGCGCACACGTCGTGGAAAATCCGCGACGGCTTTCCGAAAGGCCAGGTCAGTTCAATTGGGCAAACACCAGACGGTTATCTCTGGCTGGGAACGGAATTTGGCTTGTATCGCTTCGATGGTGTGAAGAGCGTGCTTTGGGAGCCGCCTGGTGATCGGCATCTCCCTTCCGACGTGATTCTCAGCCTCCTGGCGGCGCGCGACGGAACTCTTTGGATTGGCACTTATAATGGACTGGCAAGTTGGAAGGACGGCAACCTCAACCAGTACCCGGAACTTGCCGGACGCTTTATTTTCAAGATCCTTGAAGATGGTGAAGGAACCGTATGGGTAAGCGGGTTTGCGCTTACCGTAGGAAGGCTGTGCGCGATTCGAGATGGCCGCGTCCAGTGTTACGGAGACGACGGAGTTCTTGGGCGTGGAGTATTCAATTTGTACGAAGACAGCAAGGGAAATCTCTGGGCGGGAGTGAAGGACGGGCTGTGGAGATGGAAGCCAGGTCCTCCGCAATTCTATCCGCTGCCCGGCGAGACGGACGGCATACAAGGCCTGGGCCAAGATGATGACGGCGCGCTCCTGGTTGGTTGGCGCGGAGGAATCAAACGATTCGTCGATGGGAAGACCGAGCCGTATCCGCTCCCTGGTAGTGCGGGGCAGTTCTATGCCCATAGGCTGCTCCGCGATCGCGATGGCGGTCTCTGGATTGGAACCTCGGGCCGGGGCCTCGTGCATTTGCACCAGGGTAGGGCCGATGTTTTTGCGGAGTCTGGCGGGCTATCAGGCGAATTTGTGAACTCTCTCTTCGAGGATCGCGAAGGTAATATCTGGATTGCTACTTCGGATGGGATCTACCGCTTTCGCGACTTTGCCGTGGCAACGTTCACAATTAAGCAGGGATTGTCGAATGCTGGGGTCGGGTCCATTCTAGCTGCCAGGGACGGAACCGTCTGGATCGGCACTTATGGCGGCTTGAACAGATGGAGCAACGGGCAAATCACGATCTTCGGCGGGGGCAAAGCGGATGGAAAACTCAACGGACTCCATCCGGCTTCCCTTTTTCAGGATGATCGCGGGCGAATCTGGGCCTCAACGAGTCGTGAGTTCGGTTACCTGGCGGATGATCGTTTTATCTCCGTTAGCGCTGTTCCCGGCGGAGTTGTGAACTCCATCGCGCAGGACACTGAGGGGAATCTCTGGATAGCCAACGAGCATGTCGCCCTCCTTGAATTAACACCGGGAGGCAGCGTCCAACAGATTCCCTGGTCCAGGCTGGGACATAACGAACCCGTTAGCGCTCTGGCTGCCGACCGCTTGCATGGCGGCCTGTGGATTGGATTTGCTTTTGGCGGCGTCAGCTATTTCGCCGGCGGTCAGATCCGCGCTTCGTACACCGTAGCCGACGGGTTGGGCCAGGGCCGTGTCAACCGCCTCCGGCTCGACTCGGACGGCACGGTTTGGGCGGCGACCGAGGGCGGGCTCAGCCGCCTAAAAGATGGACGGATCGCTACCCTCACGAGTAAGAACGGGTTGCCCTGTGATGGCGTTCATTGGGTGATTGAGGACAATTCTCATTCGTTCTGGCTGTATACGCCGTGCGGCCTGGTGCGCATTGCGCGGCCGGAGCTCGATGCGTGGGCCGCCGCGGTGGACCAGGGGCCGAGCCTCACGATTCAGGCCACCGTTTTCGACAGCTCCGATGGGGTGAGGAGCCTCGCCACTGCCGGCCACTTCAGCCCGCTGGTCGCCAGGTCCCCGGATGGAAAGCTGTGGTTCTTACCCGGCGATGGCGTCAGCGTGGTCGATTCGAGTCAACTTCCGTTCAACCAGGTTCCACCTCCGGTGCATATCCAACAAATCACCGCCGATCGCAAGACCTACGACGTGGCTTCCGCGGCAAACGGGCCGTTGCCTCTGCCCGCGCTTCTACGGGATCTGCAGATCGACTATACGGCGCTCAGCCTCGCTGCGCCGGAAAAGGTGCTCTTTCGTTACAAGCTGGAAGGCCACGATACCGATTGGCAGGACGCCGGTAATCGCCGCCACGCGTTTTATAACGACCTGCCTCCGCGGAACTATCGTTTCCGCGTGATGGCTTGCAACAACAGCGGCGTGTGGAACGAGGCCGGAACATTCCTGGATTTCTCTATAGCGCCCGCCTACTACCAGACCGCCTTGTTCCGACTGTCATGCCTGGCTGCGTTTCTGCTGTTGCTCGGCGCACTCTATCGACTGCGGCTGCGGCAGGTGGCGCGGCAATTCAACATGCGCCTGGAGGAGCGGGTCGGCGAGCGTACTCGCATCGCGCGAGAGCTGCACGACACCCTGCTGCAGAGTTTTCAAGGGGTATTGCTGAAGTTCTCAGCAGTGCGGTTCCTGCTCCCGCCCGGCGCCGATGAAGCCGAGAAGACGCTGGAGAAAGCCATCGATCAGGCTGAGCAAGCGATCGCAGACGGCAGGGACGCCGTGCAGGGGTTGCGCTCGTCCACGGTTTCGGCTCACGACCTGGCCCGGGTGATAAGCGCCCTCGGTGAAGAACTCGCCAGTAATCAATCGGGCCAGAATCGACCAGCCTTTAGCGTGGATGTGGAAGGCGCGCCGCAGCGTCTGGCGCCGCTGCTTCAGGACGAAGTGCACCGGATCGCGGTAGAGACGCTGCGCAACGCCTACCGCCACGCGGGGGCGCGCCGGATTGAGGTGGAAATCCGGTATGGCAAGCGGCAGTTCCGGTTGCGGGTGCGCGACGACGGAAAGGGAATCGACAGGAATGTTGTCGATGCAGGCGCGCGCGAGGGCCACTTCGGCCTGGCCGGCATGCGTGAACGCGCCGAGCTTGTTGGCGGCAACCTAACGATTTGGAGCGAACTTGATTCGGGCGCCGAAATCGAGTTGACCATTCCCGCTTCGGTCGCCTACGCGAAGCCGCCAACCGCGCGCCGGTCGATCTTTCTCGGGAGGAGGGCCTGATGGAATCAATGCCTGCAAGAGTCGTCCCCAGAGACCCCCGATTCTAATCGGGGGAGCTTCAGTTTCAACCTAGCACCGCAGGAGTCGTCCCCAGAGACCCCCGATTTCAATCGGGGGAGCTTCAGTTTCAACCTAGCACCGCAGGAGTCGTCCCCAGAGACCCCCGATTTCAATCGGGGAGCTTCAGTTTCAGCCTACCGGAGCACGCGTCGGCAAAGAGACGCCGTCTCTCTTCGCAGGGCGACAGCGCTCTCTTTCGCGCTCCAGAGCAGGTCAGCCATGCCTTCGTGTCCCCCGACTCTCCGCGTCCGCCCGTCTAAACACCCTAAAGTATTATTCCGCATCCACCCTATAGAGGCTGTCGCCAACATTCCCGAATCAGCTACCCTCCAGGAGCGAGGATATGTGCGACGACTGTTCTCCACATTCGCGCGCGGATCGCCCGGGGTGGGTCTTCTGGTCATGCGGCTGGTTGCGGGGACCGGACTAGTTGTTCATGGAGTACTGAGACTCTCGACTGGGCCGTCGATCGAATCAGGTATTCTGACCGTGCTTGCGGTTGCCGGCGGAATTCTCTTGCTCATAGGCTTATGGACGCCTGTTGCTGGCGCGCTCGTGGCAGTCCTGGGGGTGTGGTGCGCCATTTTTCAACCTCGAAATCCTTGGGCAGACATTCTGCTCGGAACCCTGGGTGTGGCCCTGACGCTGCTCGGGCCCGGCGCCTGGTCAGTTGATGCGCGGCTCTATGGATGGAAGCGCATCAACGTTCGCGAACGAGAACGCCAGCCCTGTGATTGCAACATACCTCGATAGTGTCCTCACCTCGCACTCTAAATAGCTATCCCAAGCCGGTCCGATGTGGGGTTTTCAAATCGCGAGACTTGCCGCACAATCGGCGTGGTTAGCAGGCAGGGGATGCCGCAAATCAGGATCTTAACGGCGAATTTTCGGCGCCCGAGAAGACCGAGCAATCGCGCGGCAATCAGGCTCGATGTTTTGACACAAGGAGATGCCAGTTATGAGCGCAGTTTCAGCGGTTCGTCTGGGGTCGCTTCCTAGTGGTTGGGTCGCTACGCCGCCCGCAAGCCACAGCAAAAACACGCCTGAAGAGGCTCCGGTTACACAGATACGCGAGGTCCCTGAGGACGTCCCATTGCCCCGCGGCTTCGAGGGGATTATCGGCGATAGCCCGGCTCTGCGGGATGCTCTGAAACAGGCGGAGCTTGTGGCCCACACCGACTCGACGGTGTTGATCGAGGGAGAGACGGGCGCCGGCAAGGAGGTAATCGCCGATGCGATCCATAATCTCAGCACCAGGCGCCACAACAGCATCATCAAAGTCAACTGCGCGGCTATCCCCGCGGGGCTGCTCGAAAGCGAGCTGTTTGGGCACGAACGCGGCGCTTTCACGGGAGCCGTCGCGCCGCGCGTCGGACGCTTTCAGCTTGCCGACAAAGGAACGCTTTTCCTGGATGAGATCGGCGACCTGCCGCCGGAATTGCAACCCAAGCTCTTGCGCATCCTGCAAGACCAGCAGTTTGAGCGACTCGGCAGCGGCAGGACCGTAAAGACTGATGTCCGGCTGATCGCCGCGACTCACTGCGATCTGGCGAAGTTGGTCGAGGAGGGCAAGTTCCGCGGCGATCTCTATTATCGGCTGAACGTTTTCCCGATCATGGCGCCGCCGTTGCGTGAACGCGGCGAGGATGTCTCGTTGCTTGCGCGCCATTTCTGCGACCAGTACGCCCGCCGCATGAACAAGCGGATCGACGATTTCCCCCCGGAAGTGCGGCGGGCGCTGCTGAACTATGACTGGCCCGGCAATGTGCGAGAGCTACAGAATGTGATCGAACGAGCCGTGATCATGTCACAGGGCGGCGTGCTGCGCCCCCAGATACCCGAATCAAAGCGCGGCGTCAGAAGGTCCTCTGGCAGTCCGAGGACGCTGGAGGAGGTCGAGCGCCAGCACATCCTAGACGTGTTGGGCGAGGCCAACTGGGTCGTCGGCGGCCGTGAGGGCGCAGCGGCGATGCTAGGGCTCAATCGCACCACTCTGACCTTCAGAATGCAAAAGCTTGGCATCTTTCGACCA
>Ga0207112_1239_pt1 | contig 10757 bp, 6 predicted proteins | sample Alteio_BWMinHeat_72_FD_153549 | JGI IMG/M metagenome (GOLD analysis project Ga0207112, IMG submission 153549) | Enriched cells from forest soil in Barre Woods Harvard Forest LTER site, Petersham, Massachusetts, United States -... | ecosystem: Environmental > Terrestrial > Soil > Temperate forest >...
CGCGACGGAACAGCGCCTCGGGGATTGGTTAAACCAATTCAGGCTGGAGCTGGGACTGTTTGGCGGGCAGGAAGAGGAACCCGCCTGGAAAGCTTTTTCGGAATTCGTCCTCTGTTGGGACCGCGAGAAAAGCTCCACCGGACTACTCGAAGAATTTTTGGAATATTTCGGTTATTTCGAGGAAGCAGGTGGGACGATCAATCTGCCGGAAGACGATGGCGATTCGCAGATGCTCGGGACGACTAAGCCCGCCCTGGGCTTCCATGCGCTCTCCGTGCCAAGCCAAGGCGCGCTTTGGGAAAACCCCGCTGAAGATGATTTGCTGGGCAAGGTAAAACTCATGACGGTGCATGCAGCCAAGGGCCTGGAGTTTGAGCACGTGTTCATATTTCATTTGGTTCGGGGAGCCTTCCCGGTGCGGAACCGGCATCCGCTGATTTCATTACCCGCCGCGCTTTGGAAGAGGCCGCTGCTCAAAGGAGACTTCCACCTCAAAGAGGAGAGGAGGCTTTTCTACGTGGCGCTGACGCGCGCTAAAAGCACGCTCACGCTCTGCACCACCTCCAATATCCGGCAGAAGCCCTCCGTGTTTCTGGAAGAATTGCGCAAGAATCATTGCACCGAGTTGGAGTGGAAGAGGCTGTCTCTCCCGGGGCAGCAGGCAGCCGGAGACTTCCCGCAGTATCTTTCCACTGCCGCGCCGCGCCCAGCCTCTTTCCTGCAGTGCTCCGCTGGCCCCTCTGCTTTGGCGGAGGATTTGACCCTCAGTGCGTCCGGTCTGGAGACATATCTCGAGTGTCCGTTGAAATACTATTTCAGCTATGTATGGCAAGTGCCTGTGGTTCCTTCTGCCGCGTTGCGGTTCGGCTCGATGATGCACGGCGCCGTAAAGCAGTTGGTCAACACTCTGGCCCATCACGTGGAAAATATCCACGCCGAGAAAATAGAGGTCATCCTCCGCGAGCACTGGTCTCCGACCGGCTTCGCCGACCCTGTACAAGAGAAGGAATATTGGAAGACGGGTCTTAAACAGTTGGAAGGACTCTGGCGGGCATTCTCGGCAAATCAGTTTAAACTCTTATACCAGGAAAAATCTTTCCAGTTCCTTTGCGGCGGAATAAAGGTGGCAGGGAGGATCGATCAGATCAACCGCATCGCTGGGAAAGAAGTGGAACTGATCGAATATAAGACCGGACGGGCTCAGTCGCAAAAGGACGCCGACCGTAGCCGCCAATTGACGATCTATATCCAGGCCTGCCGAGAAGTACTGGGTCTGGAGCCCGTATCCATTGTTCTTTACAACCTCGCGACCCAAGAGGCCCTGAGCACCAAACGGAAGCCGGATGACTTCCGGAATCTGGAGGAGAAGATTCGTGAAACCAGTGCCGGTATTGCTTCCGGGAGCTTTGTTCCCTCTCCGGGCTACCACTGCCGGTACTGCGACTTCCGGCCAATCTGCCCCGCTCAAGAGGACTCCGGCAGCACTAGGGGGTAGTACTGGGGGACCAAATGGAGAATGAGACCGGAAGGCTATTGTCCTAAGGCTCCGAAACGGTTAAAAACTAGACTATAGACGGCGAAAAGGGCCGCGGAAGGTGGTTTTTGATGAAATCAACGGATAAGAGGCGGGGCCAGCGACTGCCGATGGTGCTACCGGTTGCGGTCCGGTCAAATGGCTTGCCGAAGGAGAGTGCCGCGGGTCGTACGAGGGATGTTAGCTCCGGCGGCATTTATTTTGAATTTGCAACTTCTCTTGCTATCGGATCACCGGTCGAATGTCTCCTTACTTTGCCGGAGCTTGTCACGATGGGGAAGTCAGCAGAGGTTCGGCTCCGTGGCAGGATCGTGCGAATTGATGATGGTACTAAGATGGGTATACCGATTGGCTTAGCCGCTACGATTGAGCATTGGTCTTGAGGTTAAAATTCTGGCGACCGCAGAGCCAGGGGACTCCATGCGCGGTGAGGATGGCCGCCGTGCAGAGCAAATCGGGACGGTTTCATCTTCGTGAAGCCGGAAGGGGAAGCTTAGGATAAAATGTGGGCCAAGCGATTATGGTGTTATGATTGGTCCCCGCGGATGAGGAGTCTGACATAAAATGAGTGTTATGAGCTCAGGAGACAAGAGGCGCGCGCAACGCTTCTCCATGGAATTGCCGGTTGCTGTCAAATTCGGTGAGACGCCCGACGCCGAGACGACTGTCAAGACGAAAGACATCAGCTCCGGCGGCGTCTATATGGAATTTACCGCTCCGATCGAAGTGGGATCGTCGCTGGAGTTTGTTTTGACGCTGCCTGCGGAGATCACCAAGGGACAGCCCGTCCGGTTGAAGTGCAAAGGGAAAGTCCTTAGGGTGGACCGGGTATCCTCAGACGGCAACATGGTTGGCGCAGCCGCTACGATTGAAAGATACGAGTTCGTGCGGTAGCCGTGAGCCGGGAAAAGCTTCGACACCTGAATTTAGGGAGGGCGAGCGCTTGTTCCCCGGCTCGGAGTCTACCTTTCCAGATCGTTTAATTCCCTTCCAGAAAACCTGCGAACACTTCATTGGAAACCAGCAGCCCGCGGTCCGTCAAGCGCAGGCGATCGCCTTCCGTTTCGAGCCATTCGGCTTCACGGAATTCGCGGATCGGCTTCGCATACTTTTCCCAGAGTTCCCGCTGGGAGGGGGCGGTAACGCCTTCCTTCGCGGCAAATTCGGCGCTCAATCGCGCTATGGAAACGCCTTCCCGTCGCCGCAGCCCCAGAAAGAATCGCTCCTCTAATTTTTCCTGCGAACCAAGCGCTCTCAGTTCCACGACCGGCGGCTCGCGCCTCTCAACCATCTCCAGGTAACGAATGAGAGAATCCGTGGTTGCCCACCGGCGGTGGCCGTCGTAAGAATGCGCATCCACGCCAAAGCCGTAGTAGGGAGCGTCAAGCCAGTACTTTTCATTGTGGCGCGATCGCCTGCCCGGCAGCGAGAAGTTCGAGATCTCATAGTGCTCGAACCCAGCATTGCGCAGCGTCTCCATCGCCGTGCAGTAGAACTTTGTGATTTCCTCCTCGGAGGGAACCTCCGCGGCGTGATAGCGGGCGCCGTCTTCCAGGATCGCCCGGCCCAGGCGGCTGTCCTCGTCCACTTCGAGCATGTAGATGGAAAGATGGGCGGGGTTGAGTCCCAGCAGCCCGCGCAAAGAAGCCTGCCAGCTCCCAGCGGTTTGGTTCGGCAGGCCGGCGATCAAGTCGGCGGAAATGTTCTCAATGCCTGCCGCCCGCAGACTCGAAAACGCCTGCGCGACCGTCTCCGCGTCGTGCATCCGCGCGACCGCGCGCAACTCCTCGCGTACCATGGACTGCACTCCCAGGCTCACGCGGTTGATACCGCACTCGGCCCATGCCGCCGCGCTTTCGGGCGTGACGTTCTCCGGGCTGGCTTCGATGGTAATTTCCGTTGCGGATCCGAGCCGCGACCGAAGCCGGGGTCCCCCAAAGACGCCGCGTCTTTTGGGGTGGCGGGGCGGAGCGCTTGAATGTTGCCCCTCGACGGCGAACGATGCCCTGACGGCTTCCAGTAGATGCCCGAGTTGCTCACCGCTCAGAAGACCGGGGGTGCCGCCGCCCATGTAGATGCTATCCACCGGAACATCAGAAGCAGGGATGCCGGCCTTTTCCCAAAGCGCGATTCTGACGGTGATCTCTTCCGCCAGACAATCCAGGTAGCGAGGCAGCAGGGAAGCGGGATGAACATCCGAGGCAAAGTTGCAGTAGGTGCACTTCTGACGGCAAAAGGGGATGCTGAGATAAATGCCTGCCTTGTTCATGCGGCTTGCTCCGGACGCGGCCAGTGGTCCTGTTCCGTAATTACTAGTATAGCCCCGTTCTGCGGCCCCCTCCACAGTCCGGTTCGCGCGGTTCCCTCTGGGAAATCGGAATAATTTCCTAGCATTGGTCGTACCGCCCAACCATAACAGGTGAGGGAAGCAGGCAATGCGGGGAGAGAGAACGGCGGTGAGGATTGGATTCCCGGAAATAAAACCGACGTCTTCTTACACTGCAACGCTGCGCCGCCAGCAAGCATCAGGAAAACATTGGAAGGTGAGGAGTGGGCGGAGGTCCGTTTCCGGTTTGCCGGCTATCCGTTCCATGAACGGATGAGCAAACAAAGCGGCGTCAATCGCGATCTGTCCCAGCGAGAGCCCGTTCACCATGAACTTCCTCGACGGAGGCTTAGGGACCGCTTTCATGACTTGTGTGGGCACACAGAATTCGTTTCCGAATGCGCCGTCACTCGGGCGGAACCAATGTTCGGCTTTTGCGGTGCCCCAGCCCTCCACGACAAGCCGCCTCTCGAATTTTGGGCAAATTCTGATCGTGAGCAATCTTGAACAGACACTGGCTACGCTTCCTCCTATTCTGTAAATGTAATCTCAGGCCAGACTCCGGCAGATTACAAAGGTACGTGCGACTTGCTGCGGGGCGAGAACCAGAGTGCCAGGGGAGTAGCGGCAGTGATGGGAAACACATTGTCAGGGAATCAAACACCTAATGGGGAGAAGGATACCAATATGAGACGCATTCTAGCGGTCGGAGGGGCTACGGCAGTTTTGTTCTTGCTCTTGGGAACCACTGCTTCTGTTTACGGACAGGAGGACCAAAACAAGGACCAACACAAACAGCAGGACAAGCCTGAACAGCAGCAACAAAAACGTGCCCAGCAGCCGCAACAGCAGGACAAGCCCGCACAGCAGCAGCAGCAGCGAGCCCAGCAGCAACAACAGCAGGATAGGTCCGCACAGCAGCAACAGCGAGCGCAGCAGCAACAGCGAGCGCAGCAGCAACAACAGCAGGATAGGTCCGCACAGCAGCAACAACAGCGAGCTCAGCAGCCGCAACAGCAGGACAGGTCCGCACAGCAGCAGCAGCAGCGAGCCCAGCAGCAACAACAGCAGGATAGGTCCGCACAGCAGCAACAGCAGCGAGCCCAGCAGCAACAACAGCAGGATAGGTCCGCACAGCAGCAACAACGAGCTCAGCAGCAACAACAGCAGGACAGGTCCGCACAGCAACAGCGAGCCCAGCAGCAACAACAGCAGGACAGGTCCGCACAGCAACAGCGAGCCCAGCAGCAACAACAGCAGGACAGGTCCGCACAGCAGCAGCAACAGCGAGCTCAGCAGCAACAACAGCAGGATAGGTCCGCACAGCAGCAGCAACAGCGAGCTCAGCAGCAACAACAGCAAAGCTATGCCGTCCAACAACGCACCCAGCAACAGGCACTCGGGTGGCAGCAGCAGCGCGGATGGCTACATCAGGGCGGCGGTTGGCAGGGGCAAAGCTCTTGGCAGCAGGATCGCGCCCAGCATTGGCAAACCGATCACCGCACTTGGGACCAGCGCGGCGGCTATGGTGGCTACTACATTCCCCAAGACCGTTTCTTTCTCTCTTTTGGTAGCCAACACTCGTTTCGCATCCGCAGCCGCCCCATCATAGTGGATGGGTATCCGCGTTTTCAGTATGGCGGCTTTTGGTTCATGCTGGTTGACCCGTGGCCGGAAAGCTGGTCAGATAACTGGTATGATACCGACGACGTTTACGTTGGCTATGACAACGGATATTACCTATACAACAGTCGAGATCCCGGCTACGCGATTGCAATCAGCGTCATGCTCTAGTTACTTTTCGGCGCAAAACGGGCTAACCGGGGATTTGTCGAGTGAGGAAATAGAGTCGCTCATACAGATAAACGGGAGATGACCGCGCATCCCGTCGGTAGAGCAGCGGTTCGATCCGGGCCTGTTACCAACTGCCAACGCGATTCCGGGCGTATCGCCGCCGATCCGGAAAGTTGGAACCTGGAGCAAAGGAGAGATCCTGAAATTAAATTCATTCGTAATACATTGCGATGTAAAGCGTTATACTACTCCGGCCAGCAATTGGTGACGGAGATACGCTACGCAGCCTTATGCCTTGCCTTTTGGTGATCCTCCTTTTGGCCTTTCCCAGGATCGCACTCGCGCTCCTGTTCTTCTTCTCGAATTATTTGGAGCGCGCATATCATGGGCTAATTCTGCCCTTGCTCGGTTTTGTCTTCCTACCCCTAACAACATTGGCCTACGCATGGATGGTGAATACAAGACAGCCTACCGAGGGCATTCATCTGCTGATTTTGGTTGTCGCTATTGTGATCGATGTGGGCGGCCTGGGTGGCGGCGAGTTTCATCGGCGCAGAAGTCTGTAGCGCAGGGTTGACCTATCTGGTCTGGTACTGCCTACTTCGGATGAACGCGCATCCCGTCGATAGGGCCAGAAAGCCAATCGATCTGGACCTATTGCCAACTGTCAACACGATTCCAGGCGTATCGTCGCCCACTTGGAAACTATCCCGAAAAATCGTTCTGGCAAAGAACTCCCTCCAGTCACCAGGCGTTAGGCATGATATCCCGGCCTTCAGGCAGCGGCCACCGGGCCGGGCAACGCCCATGTCGGAGACTGCCCCACCAGCACGCATCAGCAGCCCTTCGGAAGGAGAGGAGTGGGTCGTGGGTCCGTTCCGGTTTGCCGGCTATCCGTTCCATGAGCGGATTAGCAAACGAAACGGCGTTTATCGGGAGTAATGTAGACGCGTTCTTGCGCCTGCGATCTCGCGCGGGCAAGAGACCTTCTACGGACGGACGTAATATGGCCATTTGGCCGGTGGAAGAACTGTTGCAGGCGGCTGGGACTTTCTCGTGGAATAATGTGCTCGGAAGGCTTGGTTGGACTCAATTGGGTATACAATCTCAACTGCCGGAAGGCCAAAAAGTTAATTCTGGCTCAAATCATCCCAACGGGCAAAAAGTGTGATGACGGCTCCTATTCGGTGCGCTATTGGAGCATGACAGGCTCCCACCGGCGTGACGGCGTGGACAGTGTATCACCCCGATACGCCGAAGGGCTCGGGCGAGCACTGGCAAATCGATTTCTGCAATTGGGGGGCGGATGAGCAAAGCGCGCCCGAGGACGCGGGCCAGGGGAACCGCGGCCCAGCCCAAGCACCGCTCCGTCCGGGGCCCGTCGCCGGACTCCGCTCAGAGCCCGGCGTCCGGTTCCCCACTCTCCATCGCAAAGGCGGCTTTCTCCGGGCGGGCTCTGTGGGTCTCGCTGGCCCTGATCGCGGCCAACCTGATCGTCTATGCCCCGGTGCGACATTACGAGTTCGTTACATGGGACGATCCCCAATATATCTACGAGAACCCACATGTCTCCGGTGGAATGACGTGGCGCGGTGTGTCGTGGGCATTCACGACAGGATACTCCTTCAACTGGCATCCGCTGACCTGGCTGTCGCACATGGTCGACGTTCAGATTTACGGGATGAACGCCGGACCGCACCATCTCACCAGCGTGCTGCTGCACATCGCGAACACCGTCCTGCTGTTCGGGCTGCTGCATGGGATGACGGGCGCGCTGGGCCCGAGTGCATTCGTGGCCGCGTTGTTCGCCGTCCATCCCCTGCATGTGGAGTCGGTGGCCTGGGTGGCGGAACGCAAGGACGTACTGAGCACGCTATTCTGGATGCTCACCCTCTGTGGATACGTCCGGTACGTGCGCCAGCCTCGGCTGGGGCGATATCTGGTGGTCGGGCTGCTGTTTGCGTTGGGTTTGATGGCGAAGCCGATGCTGGTAACGCTTCCCTTTGTGCTGCTGCTGCTAGACTATTGGCCCTTGGGACGCATGTCTCTGGGAGATCTCCGAGCCACACGATCGATTGGACGATTGGTGCGGGAAAAACTTCCGCTGCTTGCCCTCGCCATCGCGTCCAGCATCGTGACCTTCGTGGTCCAGCGGAGAGGGGGAGCCGTAAGCGGACTCGATGCGCTACCACTGAACCGCCGCGTGCCAAACGCTCTGGTGTCATATTTCACTTACATCGGCAAGATGCTTTGGCCCACGCGCCTGACGGCGCTCTATCCCTATCCCCGGTCGCTGCCGGGATGGTGGGTGGCCGGGAGCATCCTGGGTCTGATCGGTGTTTCCGTCGTAGTGATTCGGGCAGCTCGTCACCACCCGTATCTTCCCACGGGATGGCTGTGGTATCTGGGGACGCTAGTGCCAGTCATTGGACTGGTTCAAGTGGGAAGCCAGTCGAGGGCGGATCGCTACACCTACGTCCCGCTCATTGGGTTGTTCATCATGGTGGCGTGGGGGGTTCCGGACCTCCTCGCCCGCTGGCCGTATCAGCGATATGCGCTTCCGACCGTGGCGGGTCTCGTGATTTTGGCATGCACGATCACCGCAAGGAGCCAGGTCCAATATTGGGAAAACAGTCTCGTACTCATGGGACACGCACTGGAAGTAACCACTGACAACTTTACCGCGCACAACCACATGGGGGCTGCGCTGGCGGACCGAGGGAAAGTCGACGAGGCCATTGCCCACTACTCCGAAGCCCTGCGCATCAAGCCCAACTTCGCGGAGGCGCACTACAGCCTGGGAAATGCCCTGGCGAGCCAAGGAAAGCTCAACGAGGCCATTGCCCACTACTCCGAGGCCCTGCGCATCAAGCCCGGCTCCGCAGAGCCGCATAATGGCCTGGGGTCTGCTCTGGCAGACCAGCGGAGATTCGACGAGGCTGTGGCCCACTACCACGAGGCCCTGCGCATCAAACCCGACTTCGCGGAGGCGCATAACAACCTGGGGAATTCCTTGGCGAGCCAAGGGAAAGTCGACGAGGCCATCGCCCACTACTCCGAGGCCCTGCGCATTAAGCCAGACTTCGCAGAGGCGTACGACAACCTGGGGCAGGCTTTGGCGAGCCAAGGAAGGGCCAGCGAAGCCATCGCCCGCTACTCCGAGGCCCTGCGCATCATGCCCGGCTTTGCAGAGGCACACATCAATCTGGCCCTCGCTCTGGCGAACCAAGGGAGATTCGACGAGGCCATCGCTCACTACTTCGAAGCCCTGCGCATCAAGCCCGGCTACGCCATTGCGCACAACGGCCTGGGAGCTGCTTTAGCGAAACAAGGGAGAGTCAGCGAGGCCATGGTCCACTACTCCGAAGCCCTGCGCATCAAGCCCGACTACGCAGATGCACACTACAACCTGGGGATTGCTCTGGCGAACCAAGGGAGAGCCGGTGAGGCAATTCATGAATTCTCAGAGGCGTTGCGGATCAACCCGGGAAATCCGACAGTTCGGCGGGCATTGGACTACCTGACGAGTCGAGACAAGAGATCCGGGACCGCCACTCAGTGAGCATTTGAGGAGACAGGCGATATTCGCCAGCATTCAACGTGCGGAAGCGGCTCAGCGAATTATTGTTCCGTTGACTCGCAGATGACCGGGGATTCCAGTTGAAGTATTGTTAGATTCCAGTGCTAACAGTTTTTTGAAACGGAGCATCATGAACAGCCATCTTGACCGTTTGGGTACAAGGAGGTATGGAGCCGACGTGCTTTTGCGCGCGGCCCATCCCTGATCCGTTACTTATGATTTGGCAGATCGATCCTGCCTAGTCGCCAACCGTTTAGGCATGGTTACCCGGCCTCAGGCACCGGCCACTGAGGCCGGGTAACGCTCATGCCGGAGACTGTCCCACCGTGGGCAGTGGGCAGTGCTAAATCTGGACAAACGGCTGCCTGCTCGCTATCATAAGAAAGCGATTGAGTCACTTTTTAAGTCCGCAACCTTCGCGTTCGTGATAGGGGATCATCAAGGACGGCGCGGGGCGGGCTAATTTTCATCGGACCTGGGGAAAAAACATGATTACTGCCACCAAAATCGAAGAATACCTCGGAGAAAAAGCGGAATACCTGCTTGGTTTTGACAAACCCAAAATTTCCCGCGGCCGGTTACACCTACCGGGTCCGGACACGGTGGATCGGATTTACGCGATGACCGACCGCAATAACCGGGTCCTCATCAACCTGCAGCGGATTTTAGGCAACGGCCGCCTCAGCGGCACGGGCCACGTTTCGATCCTGCCGGTGGATCAGGGCATCGAGCACTCCGCGGGCGCGAGCTTCGCCAAGAACCCCGATTACTTCGATCCCGAGAACATCCTCAAGCTCGCCATCGAGGGCGGCTGCAATGCGGTCGCTTCCACCTTCGGCGTGCTGGGGTCCGTGTCGCGCAAGTACGCGCACAAGCTCCCCTTCATTGTGAAGATCAATCACAACGAGCTGCTGACCTGCCCCAATAAGTTCGACCAGATCCTGTTCGGCACCGTGAAAGAGGCGCTCGACATGGGCGCCGCCGCCGTTGGCGCTACCATTTACTTCGGGTCGGAGGAGAGTGCACGGCAGATCGTTGAGATCAGCCAGTTGTTCGCACAAGCGCACGAACTAGGGCTAGCGACGGTGCTGTGGTGCTATCTGCGCAACAGCAGCTTCAAGAAGGACAAGGATTATGCCCTGTCCGCCGACCTTACCGGCCAGGCGAATCACATGGGCGTGACGATTCAGGCGGACATCATCAAGCAAAAACTTCCGGAAAACAATGGCGGCTACAAGGCATTGAACGCAGACGGCAAAAGCTACGGCAAGTTCGATGAGCGGATGTACACCGAACTCTCGAGCGATCACCCCATTGATCTCTGCCGTTACCAGGTCGCGAGCTGCTACATGGGCCGCGCCGGACTGATCAACAGCGGCGGGGCTTCCGGCAAGAAGGATTTGGAAGAAGCCGTCATGACCGCCGTCATCAACAAACGCGCCGGCGGCATGGGGCTCATCTCCGGCCGGAAGGCGTTCCAGCGTCCGATGAGCGATGGCATCGCCCTACTGAACGCGATCCAG
>Ga0207112_1221_pt1 | contig 10734 bp, 7 predicted proteins | sample Alteio_BWMinHeat_72_FD_153549 | JGI IMG/M metagenome (GOLD analysis project Ga0207112, IMG submission 153549) | Enriched cells from forest soil in Barre Woods Harvard Forest LTER site, Petersham, Massachusetts, United States -... | ecosystem: Environmental > Terrestrial > Soil > Temperate forest >...
GATATGGAATATTTGCACTTTAGTTACTATTTGCGTGCCAAATAGGATGCAAATCGATTCCGAGGGACTACTCACAAACCGCTATATTTGTGTCGGGATTAACTTAATCGCTGAGAAACTTTGGCTCTTCAATGCCTTAAAACAGAGTCAGTAGTTTATTATTTCACTGGCTCTTCCCTGGCTGAACATCGACTAGACGCAATTCACAAAAACTTTGAAGCCTCTCAGGGCAAACAGTCAGCGACTGCTTTTGTAGCCTGGGTACTGCAGAACTCTCCGCTCAGAATAGTGGTAACGACCCAAGATCAAGATCCACTTTCGGTGGCCGCCTGCTTTGAGTATCCAGAGTAACAGGTCGACTATTCGCTGACTCAAATCGCTGGTGGTCAGTCCAGAAGCCGTGTTTCAAATGCGTGCTGGCCAGTGAATAGTATGCTACAAAGGAAAGTAATGTTTCTTTCGTGAGAGTGCCAAGTGAGCCACCGCAATTCAAACTTGACGGTAGGGCTAATGAAAGAGCGGGCTGTTAGGTCATGACAGCTCACTCTCTGATTTTCCGAATGGATTCTTCTACCTAATTCTGCATAAAATAAAAAAGGGCAGTCGACGTGACTGCCCCTTTGCTCGACATCGAGTCGCGTTAGCGAACGACATTGATCCGCTCCTGCGCTATCTCGCCTGGCACACTCACCGCAGCCGTATAACTACCGCTTGCGAGTTTGGAGACATCGAGCGGGATCGTGAAACGTCCCGCCGCGCGCTGCCCACAGTTCGCCCGGGATACGATACGTCCGGCTTCATCGAAGAGGATAACTTCGACTGGAGCGCTGGACTTCATTGTGATGCCGAGTTGCATGATCGAACTTGCAGGATTAGGCCAGAGTTTTAGCTCGAGACCAGTTGCAAGTGTAAGAGCAGGAGCAACGCCAACCGCTGCCGTCCCGCCGTTCCAGAATCCATATTGAATGACAGTCGTCCCGTTCGTTGCAACGCCAACTGCGGGTTGCGCGACGGTTGCGATCATCACTGTCTGCCCGTTCGCGGCATAGCTACCAGCAGACGAAACCACAGCTTTCTGCAGCATGACCTGCGCATCGGCTGTTTGTCCAGTGAACAATGCAGCGATGAGTGCTGCTACACATAGTGTCGTTTTCATAGTCACTGCTGATTGACGATGAGGTAATTAAACGACACGTTGCTCGTGACGTTGTTTCCGCCGACTGCCGCGACAGTAAATGTTCCAGCGCCCGATGAAGTCACCGTAAGTGGTACAGAGGTAGTTGCGCCGGAAGTGAGCGTCACGAAGATCATCGAATTCGCCTTTGCATAAGCGTTCGAGATCACGACAGAGTTCTGGCCAGAAGTGATCATGCCGGTGCCGATCGGTCCGACGAGCGAAAGTCCACCATTGAGTTTTGCGGCAGTTGCGCCAGCAGCGCTGTTTGTTACTGCAAGAGCAGCATTTGTTGCGCTGGATCCACTTGCTGTGATCGCACTATTTGATCCAGAAGTTGCATTGATCGCGGTTCCGAGAGTACTTGATGCATTGATTGCAGCGGCGCCACTTACTGCGCCTGTCGAACTTGCAACAAGTGCAGAACCAGTCGCAGCTACTGCGCGCAGAGCGTTGCCGAGACCCGTGTTTACAAACGCACCTGCATTACCTGCCAGAGCGTTCGAAATGCTGAATGCATCACCAAGTGCCAGACTTACTGTCTGCGAGAACGGCAACAAAAGACCTGCGCCACTACCGGTGAATCCAAGATTGATATTAGTACCGAGATTGTCGTGCGACGTCGCGACAGTCAGGTTTCCACCGCCCATGATGTTTACAGCTCCGTGTGCGCCATTCACGCTGGTCACGATCGAAGAATCAAGCACACTCGCGCTAAGCTTCCCGGAATTGTTCAGCGTTGCGAGAGAGTGTGGAAGTCCGAGCCCAAGTGAATCGACATGGAAGCCTCCAACTGCATTTGCGTTGAGTGCGGTGGTGGCTGTCGTCGCAGTGTTTGCGTTAAGCGCCGTTGTTGCAGTGTTGGCAGTAAGTGCAGTCGTTGCGCTTAGAGCGGATGCTGCGGTATCGGCAACCGATGCAGTGATGGCCTGCAGTGTTTTGCCAATTGAAATGTGTGGGAGCATTTCCGCTCCACCATCGACAGCAACGCCGATCTCATAATGATCGCGACCATTGATGTTGAGGTTCGATGAACCGGCTGAATTGATCATTGTCGAGAAAATACCATCAGCGGTCGTGACCGATTCCGTTTCGGTGAATGCAGCTTGGGTGACACCGGTCTTATAGATATTGATCGACAACTGATGTTGCCCGTTGGCAATAGCCGATCCGTCGGTCTTTAACAGGCGCCCTTGAAGGGAAAAACTGCCTGTACCAGATAGATTGGTATTCTGAGCCGTAGCGTTTGAAATGAATGAGGCTGAAATTACGAGCGCAAGCAATGCAGCGCCCGTGCTCTTGACACAATGTTTCATGATTTGGAATAGAATGTAGAATGTTACAGTACAGCCTTTGCTTCTTAGCATGATTGTGAGTTGCTCAGTGCAAAGGCAAATGAATGAACTCGAGTATCGGTGACGGATAAAGAAGTAATGTCATGCATAGTACTCTCCGCGGAATGCAGGTGAACGCAGTCCACAGTGCCCACCGCGTGATGTGCTCATAATCGCGATGGTCCGAAAACGCATGGGCTAATGGAGGACACAGTTTTCATGCCATCCCGGATATTCGTTTTCCTTCAGATCAAAGTGGCTCGCAGATCGAATGAATAATTTGAAAAGTGAAATATTGAATTTCCTTTTGATTGGTGACGACCCTTGATCAGGAGCCTGTATCAGTGCCTCCCGTTTTTGAGTTGCCGAGCTCGGTCAGTGCTGGGTTTGTCGAATCTGGCAGGCAATGAATACACATGCGAGGAGGATTTCCCACTGCCACCACCAGCCTAGATTTGGCACGTAAATCGTATTCGGAAGTGGAAGATTTTTTCTCCCAACATGAGACTCCACAATGACATCATTGTGGTTCGGGCAAAATCTGAAGAGCGGGCTGAAAACGAGCGGTCCGCTCTTCAAATGTCAAAAAAGAAAAACGTTTTCAGAATTCAGGAGGAGATACAGAGATGGGCGATGACTTCCCATCTCATCGCACCACAAAAGCGGCGCGACTAACGTAACAAACACACAAAAAGGAAGCAACCGAAAACGCGATGGTGGATCACGTTTTCGCGTTGGGTATGGCGTCCCGCCACACCTAAGTGGATCGATATCAATCCTGCATTGTGATTAGCGTTTAGCTTGTTCCCGCCCACCTTAGGTTGAGCGAGACGCCCAGCCCTTCGCGCGAACGTGTGACATGCAAATCCTAGGGATATTGCCTGCCTACCAACTTCGAAGTTAAAGGTTTACACGAAATTTTACCTGGGGAGAATTGAGTAAGAACGACTCATTGCGGAGAGAGGGAGATTCGAACTCCCGATAGCGATTGCTCACTATGACGGTTTAGCAAACCGTTGCCTTCAGCCACTCGGCCACCTCTCCAAACCGGTCTCCGCGCCTCATGGCTGGAAACAGCTAAAGCCTTTTAGTTAGACGATGAACGCTGCATCTTGATCGCGAGAACCGCGACGCAACGTCGGTCTACTTTTTTGGCTCGCTTCAAAACTCAGTCTCTGCTCTTCACGTTCCTATTCCGTCTTTTTGGGCAAAAGAGGGTTGTTGTACAAGCGGCTTCAGGCGTGTACCGATCAGCTCAATTGATTGCATCAATTTCTCGTGAGGCAATTCGGCGCTATCCATCTGAAACGTAAGTCTGACGATACCTCCAAGCGCGTCGGCATGACGGAGAATCTTTTCCGCTACCTCTTCAACATTGCCAACCAGCAGGGCACCTTGTGGCCCTAATTGAGCTTCGAACCGCGGTCTTGTCATAGGTGGCCAGCCACGCTCTTTGCCAACCTTGGTCATTGCCTCGGCATAGCCAGGATAAAAATCATCTACTGCTTCCTTGGTAGTGTTGGCGACATAACCGAGCGAGTGCATTCCTACGATCAACCTTTCTGGCGGATGCCCCGCTCTTACACCTGCCTCACGGTAAAGATCTACCAGTGGACGGAATCTGTGTGTTTCGCCGCCGATGATTGCGACCATCAGCGGCAGTCCCAAGGTGCCTGCACGAACGAAGGATTCAGGTGTACCGCCAACTCCCAACCAGATAGGAAGCGGATTCTGCAATGGCCTCGGATAGACAGGCTGGGTTTTAAGAGCAGGGCGAAATTTACCCGACCAGGTAACAAACTCGTTATCTCGAACCTTTAATAAGAGGTCAAGCTTTTCCGCAAACAGATCATCATAATCTACAAGGCTATACCCAAACAACGGAAACGCGTCGATGAATGAGCCGCGCCCAACCACCATCTCGGCGCGCCCATGGGAGATCAGATCTAGTGTTGCAAACTCTTGAAATACCCTTACTGGATCGGCCGCGCTAAGTACAGTCACAGCACTTGTAAGTCGGATGCGCTTTGTGCGGCCAGCAGCAGCAGCCAGAATAATTGGAGGCGCAGAATCAAGAAACCCCTTGCGGTGATGCTCCCCGATCCCGAATACGTCAATGCCTACCTGGTCTGCATGTTCAATTCTGTCAAGTAACTGCGACAGTGCATCCGCATCATTTATGGCTCTGCTGCTATTGCCACTGAACATGGCAGCAAAACTGTCAACTCCAATTTCCATTTTCTTAAGATGAGAGAATATTTCGGCACGTGTTAGCCTTATTCTAAGAAGTCGATTGCTTCGGTAATGGTTTGGAAGACTGACGAATTAATCTCAGTGCTGGGGCAATGGTATCTCAGCAGCAAAATGAGCGAAGTAAGGTTTCCCTCGCTGCAGAGAGGTTGCAGGCGAGGGAAATGATGTTATGGAACAAGCAGCACCGAAGTTTCAGTATTTAATTGCCCGGCTGACCGCAGTTCGGCCTCCGGTTTGCACCTTGACGAAGTAGGTGCCGGAGGGTACTCGAGATAAATCCAACTCGACCTGACGAGACGATCCAGACGATTTAAGAATCCGAGCAGGATACACCTGGCCAAGGATATCTGTGATTGAAATATTCGACGAGCCCTGCAACGCGCCTTCAATCTTGAGGCTTGAGGTAAATGGATTTGGGAAAAGAGAAATTTCATTTACGAGCGGAGCAACCACTGGCGAGACAGCGGCAGGAAGAAGCTGATTCACTCGCTGCAGGTATGCAAGGTAGTACCTGTCAGAATAATAGTAATAGAGGTTGCCATTCGTGTTGTAATAGCTCATTAGCGAGTCCTCGAATTGTGGAGTCAATACCTCTGACCGACCGACAAGCACGCGTTCGAGTGTTGCTGGTTTGGGAGAGATTTGCAGCGGAAGGATCTCGTCCGTCGTCATGCGCGGTACGATCCAGAAGATTCTCACACCCGGCGTTTGGAAATAGCTCGTCTTCCACGTGTCGAGCATTGCCTGCGCTTCCTTTTGATAGAGACCTGCCTTCACGAGAAACTGGACGAACTGGTCGAGTTGAGCCGCCAGTTCAGCGTCCGTCGCATCAACTGTATTTGGAGTGACGAGCTCATTCTCTTTCGCAGCAAGATGCCCGCTCCACCAGATGCGATTGGTGTTCGATCCTGTCCGCTCAAAGACCAGCGCATAGCTGATCGGGGCAGAAAGTGAGTTGAAGACTTCAAGTGCGCCGTTATTGAATCTCGGCACGATCGGCATCTGCAGATTTCCCACTCCGCGGTAGAATAGGAATTTTTCCACTTCGCCGCTTGGAGCTTTGACCAGGTTGGCATCCGTACCACGCGGAGTGGTCCACGTTGGGGTTTCGTCGTATTTATTGGTGTTGATCGTGTCGGTTGTTTCGGGCGACAGCACGGTGGCGTTCCACAGTATCCATCCTTTGTAGAGGCCGCTGAGGTCCAGCGTATCCGAGGTTGGCGGTGCCTCACCATCACTGCGTTGCGGATACCACTGGCTTATCGACCCATTTGGAAATCCCACTCGTACATTCACATCGATCTGCGTCGGGTTGTAGAAATACATCACGGGCGTCTCCATCTTCAGCGTTGCATCTTTGCAAGCGCGATAGCTCCCCTTTGAATTGAAGGGCTTGAAGCCAGGGTGGCTGTGCACAAAGTAAGGGATCTGCTCCTCTTCGTGGTAGAGTCCCTGGAGTTGCTGACCGTTGCTGCCGCTCAGCGTCGTAAATGTGCCCCACTCGTGGACCGTCATCTGAGCCGAAGCCTTCCCGACCAAAACGGAAATACCAAAGAGTATCAATAAAGCTTTCATGGCTAACCTTATAAAAGAAGTACGCTGAAAATACAGCAACGAGATTGGTGCTTTCTCAGGAGTACTTAACCCTTTGTGGGCAGGAGAATTCTCTACGGGACTACTGATTAAAGTACGTAGGGAAAGAATGGCCAACTTGCGAATGCTAACACTGAATTAACATTTTTTGCCACTTCGGGCGATTAAACCTTTCCTGAGATTGTGTCTCCTACAATGCGGCCTTCGATTGAGAGGGCGATTCAACATCCAGACACACTCATGGAACGTAGAACATTTCTGAAGAGCACGGGCGCAATGGCTGCGGGTTTGGCAGCCGGCCGTGCGATCTTATCCCCCGACACTGCCTCTGCGTTTGGTAAAACTGGTAAGTTCACTGCCAAAGAAAAGCTCAGTCATTTCGAGAAAGGCTTGTCAATGCCACTCGATGCCCAGTCGGCAGATCTTACTCCATATTCCGGCGCATGGACCGACACTCAGTTGCTGCATCTGCTTCGGCGCTCAATGCTCGGTGTTCCGTTTTCACAATTCACTGCAGCAAAGGCATTGGGTTCGATGTCGGCTGTGGTCAATAAGTTGACAGACCTTTCGGCCCCGCTTCCCCCGAAGCCTGCGAGTTATGTAGGGCAATATCTTCCCGCGGTTAAGAATGACCAGATCGCATCACAAAGCAATCAGCGATTGGAGCTTCTGCGAACGCAAGAAGTCGTTAACTGGTGGTTCGATCTGATGGTCCAGGAGAATCTCTCGATCCGTGAGAAGATGACGCTTCTGTGGAGCAATCATTTCGTCACGGGGACGGTAGCGGTTCAGCATGCCGGGTATACATATCAGTACAACCAACTGCTCCGTCAATACGCACTCGGCAATCTGAAGCAATTCGTGAGCGCGGTCTCGGTTGATCCTTCGATGCTTGTGTATCTCAACGGTAATCAAAGCTACACGAAAAACGTCAACGAGAATTATGCTCGCGAATTGATGGAGCTGTTCACCATCGGTCTCGTCGATCCAAAAACCGGGCAACCGAATTACACCGAAACAGACATCCAAAATTCAGCGAAAGCCCTCACGGGATGGGTGCCGACGACAACTCCTGCTGCCGCAGAGCCTTATTTCGCGGGCACATTCGTAGCAAGTCGCCACGATACCAGCAACAAGACTTTCATGGGGAAGACTGGAAATTGGGGACTTTCCGACATCGTCGACACAATCTTTGGTCTCGGTAATGGCTACAACGTTGCATGGTTCATCTCGCAAAAGCTCTATGCTAATTTCGTTTACTATGATTCGACATCTGCATCGAGCCTGGGTGTGATCGATGCGATGGCGAACCTTCTGGTCACGAGTAACTGGGAGCTAAAACCCGTGGTGCAGGCGCTGTTGTCGAGCGCTCACTTCTATGATCCAAATGTCATCGGATCACAATTGAAGAGTCCGATCGAATTCCTCGCAGGAACCGTGCGCGACTTCAGCATGACTTACGCTCCCTTCGATCCCACCGATCCGCCCGCTAATGGCGTTGATGGAAAAGGTGTCACGAAGTATACGGATCCGAATGTCTATCTCTCGGTACTCACGTATACCTACGGGGGCAATTTGCTTGGACAGCAATTGCTGAATCCACCAAACGTAAAAGGTTGGCCAGGCGGCGAGAATTGGATCAGCACCGGGACATTCCCAGGCCGAGAGTCGATCGCAGCGGGAGTCTTGAAAAGTCCACCGAATCCAAATTACAAGTTCGACGGACTTGCGTGGGCCAAGTCGTATCCAAATGCTGCAACAATGACTGCATCGCAGATAACTGCGGCACTGACGATTGCGCTACTGGCATTGCCACTTGGTCCGATCGAAACCGCGACCTTACAATCTTTGATCGACCCTAATCCGCAGGACTTCTATCTTGATCCAGGCTTCATCGCCAACTTCGCATCGGTACTCGCTCAGTTGCCTGAGTATCAATTAATTTAACATCACGCCAATAACGATCCACGTTCATAAGGAGAACTGAAAATGAAACGTCGTGACTTTTTGAAACAGGGACTTACGATTGGCGTCGCAGCGAATGCCTTGCCACTCATGCTCGGTGGCTTCCCGATCGCGGCTCTCGGGCGTTCACCGCTTCGCCATGCGCTTGAAGCACAAGGCGGGGCCAATAGCAATGTGCTTGTTATCATCCAGCTGCAAGGTGGCAATGACGGACTCAATTGCGTCGTCCCCTACAACAACCCGACCTATAAGACCTTGCGGCCGACACTCGGGCTTGACAAAACGGCGGACGGCTTGCTGGTACTGCCGGACCATGATACACTGGCACTGCATCAAGGCATGGATGGATTCCTCAGCCTCTATAATAACAAGCAGCTAGCGATTCTCCAGAACGTTGGATATCCGTCTCCAAACTTATCGCACTTCCGCGGTACCGATATCTGGAATACCGCGACGGATAGCAACATCTTCGCAAGTTCTGGGTGGGTTGGCCGATTATTGAGCGATCTGAATCCGAATTTTCCGCCATCACCGATACCTGCCGGAAGTTATCCGCTCGCGATCCAATTCGGTAACTCTCTCAGTAACCTTTTCCTTTCGCGTCATGGCGGTATGGGAATCGCTCTCAATCAATTTCCAACGAAAGCAAATCCGACAACGCATAACTACGACGCGCTGCCATCAAACCTGACGAACCCTTACAAGGAGCTGGGTTATGTTCGAGCGATCCAGGGCGAGACGGAAGTCTACACACAAACACTTGTTAATCGCACCGTTACGAAGAACTCTGTCGACTACACGACGCTCGCGCCAAACAATACGTTAGCGACGCAGCTAAGCTACATTGCGCAGTGCATTGCAAGCGGATTTACCACGAAGGTCTATCTTGTAACACTTGGCGGATTTGATACGCACAGTAATCAGATCTCGGATCAGGATAAACTTTTGCGAGAGCTTTCGCAGGCTGTTGCTGTGTTCCAGCAGGATATACAGGGCCTGGGGATTGCCGACCGTGTAGTTACCATGAGCTATTCAGAATTCGGCCGCCGACCGCAGGAGAACGGCTCGGGTACCGATCATGGTACCGCTGCACCGCACTTTGTCATCGGCACACAAGTCAAAGGTGCTGTCTATGGAGCCGATCCGAATCTGACGAATCTTGTTAGTGGCAACCTTGCTTTCGAATCGCTTCACGATTTCCGGAACGTCTATGCAACCATGATGAACGAGTGGCTGCTCGATGGTTCGCAGAACAATACACCCGAGATCAATAGCGTATTGACCGCATCCAACGGAAGCACCTATTCGACAAACTCGAATTGGACGAGTCTCGGCATCATCAAGCCTCAATCATCAGTCGCATACAACCAGCTCTCAGCAATGGGCTTGATGCTAATGCAGAACTATCCGAACCCTGTCGTAAGCTTCACGACGATCGAATACACACTGCCGTCTGCAGGCGCGGTTGAGCTTGGCGTGTTCAATATTTCCGGTCAGGAGGTTGCTCGTATTGTCGATGAGCGACAGCCCGCTGGTGCGCATCGCACCGAATTCCGAGCTGGTAACTTACCAAGTGGCATGTACCTCTACCGCCTGAAGACAGGTGCGGGAATGGTCACGCAACAAATGGTAGTCGAGAAGTAACATTCTCGGTTGCCTGACAAATAAAACAGGGTAGGCAGGTCGCAAGACCTGCCTATATTTTTTTTTGCCTGGGGATATCCCCCTTCTCGGAGATTGTAACTAAGCACACTGCACCGTGTTGTCATTGAGTGTTCAACTCCTCATCCAGAACCGTAATGACACCACGTCGAGCGTTCTCCTACCGAAGTCTGTGTACCATGAGCTTTTTGGTGCTGATGATCTGCATGGCGTCGAATGGCTACTCACAAACGATTGCGATTACAAGTGTTCCTGGTTCACATTTCTGCGTGGGTGATCCGCTGGCAGTAGCCTTCAATGTAACGGGCAAGTTTAACAGAAACAATGCATTCACGCTCCAACTTTCGAATGCATCAGGCGATTTTCAAAGCGGCTTCAAGAACATCGGCTCTCTCTCCGATAGTATTGCTGGCACATTCACGATCAACACTTTCGTCCCAGATATTTCATTCTCCAACCTGTACAGATTGCGCATCCTTGCGGCTTCCCCGTTCATAGAGAGTAGTGATAATGGAAGTAATATTACGATCGGTCGCCGCTCGTCTCCACTCTCATTTAGTGTGAATCCGGTGATTCCTGCAGTCGGCACCAAGATTTCATTCTTTGCATATCAAGCTGGCTCCGATACGATTCTCTGGAATTTTGGACCAACTGCTTCGCGCAATCAAGATGCAGGCGCGATTGTGGGCAATGTGCAATTTGCCACGGGTGGAGAAAAAACGATCGTCGTTACCCGTCAGGTTGCTGGAGGAT
>Ga0207112_1240_pt1 | contig 10700 bp, 11 predicted proteins | sample Alteio_BWMinHeat_72_FD_153549 | JGI IMG/M metagenome (GOLD analysis project Ga0207112, IMG submission 153549) | Enriched cells from forest soil in Barre Woods Harvard Forest LTER site, Petersham, Massachusetts, United States -... | ecosystem: Environmental > Terrestrial > Soil > Temperate forest >...
GCTTCTTGAAATTTGTAATGTGAAAGGAGGCATCAATCAACTGAAACTCGCTCAACAGAAATGATTCGATGAATTTCTTTTTGGCCTGATGTGCCGTTGCTGTTGAGTCTTTAAACGGCAGGAATATATGTGTGTTTCCTGCCAGCACTAACTCAACCTCCGGCTTTGTTATTGAAATCCTCTGAAGTTTGAGTTGGCTTTGTTCCAGTAAAGTAAAAAGCTCAACATTTTTCAATGTTAACCTTTCTGTTTTGAGGCGGAACGAGCTATTGATGTACGGATACGGATTCAATGGTTTTTCGCGAGGCAATATGGTTACTTTATATACCCTTATCGTGCGGTCGAAAATATTGACACTCAGGTTATCAAATTTCAATTCATACACATCCGACATGATGCTGGAATTAAAACTTCGGAAAAGGGCCTCCGAAAGCAGACTGTTAAAGTTGTTGTATAGCAGAATGAGGGCGATCGTTATAACTCCGAGTATCGAGACCGCAATGATTTTTTTTACGTTATTCTTTGGCGGTATTTTTTCTTTGTCCGTATTCATTCTATTGAAAGGGAACCCATTGTTCAAACCGTGGCGAGGTTTAAACCGTGGGTTGGGTATCAAACAATGACAATTGTATTTTATGTTTGGGCTGTACCTGTTTTTTGTTAGGGTGAATCGGATGTGGTAAGCCGTTGATGTGATAAAGTGCCGTCTCTTTTTTTCGCGGAGCAATTACGATTTGTGTTTCACTCGCGATGCTGTTGAATAATTCCTCGACAATTTCCGGCTTGTTATTGTTTGCAGACAAATGGGACAAAATCAGATGGCTCATGAATGGCGGACGATGGCTCAGAAATAATTGCAAGGCTTCCTTATTTGACAAATGACCAAACCCTTTGCGAATGCGCTCTTTTAAATGCTGTGGATAACCACCAGTTTCCAGCATCACTTCATCATAGTTGGATTCTAAAAATGCTGCGTGGCATTGCTGGAAATTTTTAATCAGGTTTTCGCAATGTCTGCCTGTGTCAGTAAACACACCCACATTGATATTATTGTGACTTACCATGAAACTATGTGGGTCGACAGCATCGTGAAACTTTGGAACAGCGGTGATAATCAAATTACCAACGGCGATTGGTTCGTAAGCTTGAAATGATTTCGAACGAATCTCCCTCCAGCCGCCTCTCATATTACTTCGCGTGATATCCGTCATGTAAACGGGGAGATAATATTTCTTAACCAGTTTCGGAAGCCCGTTGATGTGATCAGCATGCTCATGTGTAATGAAAATGGCCTTCACCATTTTAATAGAGAGGTCCAACCGTTTTAGCCTTCGTTCTGTTTCACGACAAGAAATGCCCGCATCGACCAAAATGCCTTCAGTAGCATTGCCAATGTAATAGCAGTTGCCGTTACTTCCTGAATTTAATGATGCGATGAAGAGAGACACGAAGGCAAAGGTACATCAAATTGAAAAACTTGTCAGGATTGCCGGAGGGTGATACCGGTTACCGGGTGCCAGTTACCGGAATTGTAGGTTTCAGGTTTCAAGGAGGAATGCGCGCTGAGTTGGGTGGAGGCCATAAACAAAAAATGCCGGGCTTTCACCCGGCACTCATTTATCACCCCTTAATTAAAATTATTTCTTCACTTCTTCGTACTCCACATCTTGCGCATCGCCACCACCGGTGTTTCCACCTTGTGAGGAATTGCCCGCATCTCCGGCATTAGGTTGAGCGCCTGGTTGCTGCGCACCGCCACTCGCTGCATACATTTCTTGTGAGGCAGCTTGCCAGGCGGCATTGAGTGCGGTCATCGCACCATCAATTGCATTCAGGTCTTTCCCGGCGTGCGCTGCTTTTAATTGCTCAAGCGCACCATTGATGGCTGTTTTATTACCATCCGAAAGTTTGTCGCCAAATTCTTTCATCTGTTTTTCAGTCTGGAAGATCAGCGAATCAGCCTGGTTGATTTTCTCCACTTTTTCTTTTTCGCGTTTATCGCTTTCGGCATTGGCTTGCGCTTCTTGCTTCATCTTCTGGATTTCAGCATCAGTCAAACCGCTTGAAGCTTCAATACGAATCTTCTGTTCTTTGCCTGTGCCTTTATCTTTGGCAGCCACATGAAGGATACCATTGGCATCAATATCAAAGATCACTTCGATTTGCGGAACACCGCGAGGAGCAGGAGGGATGCCGTCTAAATGGAATCTTCCAATTGTGCGGTTATCTTTCGCCATCGGGCGCTCGCCTTGCAACACATGTATTTCTACCGAAGGCTGGCTATCGGATGCCGTTGAGAACACTTCTGATTTCTTCGAAGGAATTGTTGTGTTCGATTCGATCAACTTGGTCATTACACCACCCATGGTTTCGATACCCAAAGAAAGAGGAGTAACATCCAACAACAATACATCCTTCACTTCACCTGTCAACACACCACCTTGAATGGCGGCACCTACCGCTACCACTTCGTCAGGGTTTACACCTTTCGAAGGTTTCTTGCCGAAGAATTTTTCAACTTCTTCTACAATCCTTGGTATGCGGGTTGAGCCACCTACTAAAATTACCTCATCAATTTGAGCAATAGTAACACCTGAGTCAGCTATCGCTTTGCGGCAAGGCTCCAATGTTCTTTTGATCAAATCATCACAGAGTTGTTCAAACTTTGCGCGGCTTAATTTTTTCACCAAGTGTTCAGGCACTCCATCAACAGAAGTGATATAAGGTAAATTGACTTCTGTTTCATTGGAGCTCGACAATTCAATCTTTGCTTTTTCTGACGCTTCTTTCAAGCGTTGCAACGCCATCGGATCCTTGCGCAAGTCGATATTTTTATCGGCTTTGAATTCATCCGCCAGCCAGTTCATAATGCGCATGTCAAAGTCATCACCACCCAGGTGTACGTCACCATTGGTTGACTTCACTTCAAACACACCGTCACCTAATTCCAAAATAGACACATCGAATGTACCGCCACCTAAGTCGTACACGGCAATCTTCATGTCTTTGTTTTTCTTATCAAGGCCATAAGCCAATGCTGCGGCTGTTGGTTCGTTGATGATACGCTTCACATCAAGTCCTGCAATCTGTCCGGCTTCTTTCGTTGCCTGACGCTCTGCGTCATTGAAGTAAGCTGGTACTGTGATGATTGCTTCTGTCACTGTCGTGCCCAGATAATCTTCAGCCGTGGTTTTCATTTTCTGCAAGATCATCGCAGAAATTTCTTGTGGTGTGTACAAACGATCTCCGATACGTACGCGTACAGTGTCGTTAGCGCCACTTTCCACTTCATACGATACCATCTTTTTCTCACCACTCACTTCACCGAATTTCTTGCCCATGAAGCGTTTGATAGAAGACACGGTATTTTTTGGATTGGTGATGGCCTGACGTTTAGCAGGATCACCCACTTTGCGTTCACCTTTTCCATTATCCAGAAAACCAACTATTGATGGCGTGGTCCTGCGGCCTTCGCTGTTGGCGATCACCACCGGCTCGTTGCCTTCCATTACCGCGACGCACGAGTTGGTTGTTCCTAAGTCGATTCCAATTATTTTTCCCATGATATCTTATTATTTAAAGTCTTTGGTTGCTTTTTTGAGTCAGGCTCTTGATAACAAGCTTTATGCCATGGATGTAATCTGCCAAAAAAGTGACAGGTTGACAGAAAAGGAGGCGCATTAAGCGAGCGAAAAAGGTAATTTGGGCTTGTTTATCAAAACCTGCGGAAAGTTCCTTTGGAGCAGATTCCAAGGCAAGCACTGGCTTTACGGGGATGAAGAAGCTTTATCTTTGGATAAAAAAATTTGTTCATGTTTTCTTTTACGAGCAACAAACGCGTTGCCATTGACCTAGGTAACAATAATACACTAGTAACAGACGATCGTCAGATTCTTCTTTCAGAGCCATCATACATTTTATTCGATGAAATGAAGCGTTCTTTAAAAGCAGTCTTTTCGCAATCAGCCGCTAGGATTGTCGCATTCACACCGCAATCGCATCGTATTTGTTGACGAGATTCGCATCATAATAAAACAGAGATGAGCGCGCAGAATGATTGCGCTATCCATGATTTCATTGGATGTTGTAATTAATACATTAAGCCTAAAATAATTTTAAGAATTGGTGTCCGGTATTTTAGTGGTAAAACTGTCTAAACATTAAAAACAGAAACAGATGAAAACAAACAAACTACTTTTTAAATCCATCATCATTTGGATGACCATCAATTCATATTCAAGCTTTGCTCAGAACGCAAAAGACAATATGAAGAACGAGAAGATCGTACGAGAATATTATGCCGCTTACGAGAAAAAAGATTGGCACATGCTAGACGTGATTCTTGCTGAGGGCTTTACCTTCACCAGTCCGGCTGGTGATGACCATATTAACCTGAAGCTATACAAGGAAAGATGCTGGCCAAATTCAGCTCATACCAAAAAGTTTGATATACAGAATATTCTCATTGATGGTGATGTTGCCTTTGTGTGTTATAACGGCTATACCAATGACGGCAAATTATTTCGGAATACAGAGCGCTTCAAACTTAAAGACGGCAAAATCATGGAGAATGAATGTTTTTTTGGAGCGGGTATAAATTTTCCAAACTCAGGGAAATAATGATCTCAGTCGCGGCCATTAGTATAAATACCAGTCAGGTCTTGCGCGTCAGGTCGGAAGACCTGACGCACACCAGCTCTTAAGCTCCTACAAGTTCCACTCCAGCAGTTGCCTTCGCCAACTTCAGTTGCATATCAAAAGGCACCGGAGCAAAGTCGGAAAACCGTTGCTTGAAACTTGCTCGTCCTTGAGAGAGCGATCGAAGTGTGGTCGAGTATTTGTCTAGTTCTGCAAGAGGTACCCTCGCTTTGATCACTTGATTATTTCCATTGGTATCAATGCCCATAATTAATGCCCTCCGAGTTTGCAAGTCGCCCATTACATCGCCCATGATTTCCTCTGGCACCATGATTTCGAGATCATGGATTGGCTCAAGTAATTGAGGCTCGGCTTTCATGAACGCATCTTTGAAGGCCATCATGCCAGCGATCTTAAATGAAATATCGTTAGAGTCAACCGGGTGCATTTTGCCATCATGAACCATTACGCGCACATCTCGTACATAAGAGCCGGTGATTGGCCCTTCTTCCATTTTTTCCATCACTCCTTTTAATATGGAGGGAATGAACCGAGTATCGATGACTCCTCCGACGATGCAATTATAAAACACAAGCTTTCCTCCCCATTCAAGGTCAATCACTTCTTTTCCTCTAACACTAAACTCTTTTGGCTCAGGCATTCCCTCATAATAGGGCTCGATCTTCATATACACTTCACCAAATTGGCCGGCTCCTCCAGATTGTTTCTTGTGCCTGTAGCTAGAACTCATTGGCTTGCGGATCGTCTCGCGATAAGAAATCCTAGGAGCTGCAAAGTCAACATGCAGTTTATACATGTTCTCCAAAAACCATTTGCATACCATCAGGTGTAGTTCTCCTTGTGCCGATAAAATCAGTTGTTTCAATTCTTTGGAGAAAGCAACTTCTATGGTTGGATCTTCCTGATGAATTTTGCTGAGGACTTCTCCAATTTTTTCATCATCATTTTTGCTTTGAGCGATTACGGCAAAATGAATTCGTGGTTCGGGAAAGACAATCGACTCGAGGGTTACTTCAAAATTTTTGGCATGAAGGGTTTGATTCGTGTAAGTGTCTTTCAATTTTAGCGTTGCCCCGATATCACCAGCCACTAATTTATCAACTGGATTTCTCGTTTTTCCATCCATGATAAATAATTGATGAAACCGCTCCACTGAGCCCGTCTGGCTATTGATCAATTCGGAAGATGAAGTCACTTCTCCCGAAATCACTTTGAAGAACGAAAGCTTGCCGAGATTGGGTTCGAGGTGGGTTTTGAAAATAAATAAGACCGCTGGTTGAGTACGATCGAATGGCAACTCTTTTCCTGAAGTAGTTTTTTCAGGTTTCGCCTCGAGCGGACCAGGTGCGACATTGTCAATGAAACCCATCATGCGGCCCGTGCCCATATTTTTCTTGGCCGACATCGCAAATACAGGAAACACATCGTGACGAATCATGCCCAACTTTAAACCTTCGCGCAATTCGTCTTCATCAAGAGTTCCTCTTTCAAAATATTTTTCCATCAGCTTTTCATCGTTCTCGGCTGCCTTCTCTACCAACTCATTGTGGAGGCGATTGGCTTTTTCTTCTTCTGATTTTGGAATGGATAATTTTTCAGGTTTACCCCCAGTAGCAGGAAATTTGTACATCACCATTTTTAAAAGATCGATGATGCTGTTAAAGCTTTCTCCCTGGTTCACGGGATATTGCATTTGAGTGACCGCATTTCCATAATGCTCTCTCAGCGAAGCAAGGGTAGAATCGAAATCGGCTTTAGGATGGTCCACCTGGTTAACCGCAAAGATTACCGGTTTCTCAAATTGATTGATGTAATTCCAAATGAGATCAGTGCCCACTTCAACGCCGTGTTGTGCATTGATTGCGACGACACAAGTATCGGCTACACGCAGGGAGGAAATCATCTCACCAGCAAAGTCATCAAAGCCAGGAGTATCGATGATATTAATTTTATAATCACGCCATTCGGTGTGCAAAACACTGGCAAAAACAGAATTGCCACGCTCTTGTTCGAGTTCGTGGCAATCACTTATTGTATTTTTTCCTTCGATGGTGCCTCTGCGGTGAACGATGCCGGCTTCGAAGAGCATGTCTTCAGCCATCAGGGTTTTGCCGGATTTGGGTGCCCCCAGCAACACAATGTTTTTGATGTGTTTGTCGTCATAGATTTTCATAGGAGTAATATTTTGAGGTTAACAACATAATTGTATCAACTCATTTGTCACTCCCTGAATACTGCGGACTGCAAAATTTGCTGGAAGTGTAGCCTTAGCCAGCCAGATGAATCGGTAATTGAAAGTAAGGCAAAAAAACGAAAATTGGAAGTGATGCAACGAGTCTTTTTTGATGATAAATGAGCGGTATTTTGTAGGTTTGAACGATTCATGAATCAGATGAAACTCCTTCACCCTTCTTCCTGGAATGACTACGAACTGCTTGACTCCGGCGATGGCGAAAAGCTTGAGCGCTTTGGAAAATACATATTGATTCGTCCTGAACCGCAGGCCATCTGGCAAAAGACAAAATCAGAAAACGAGTGGAACAAGATTGCTCATGCTTCATTCAGGCGTGAACAAAAGGATCACTTCCGTTTTGGTGATGATGTGAAAGGCGGTTGGAAAAAAAATCAATCCATGCCTGACAGTTGGAATGTCAATTATCACCAAGGTGAATTATCGCTCACACTCCGATTGGCTCTGACTACATTTGGGCATGTTGGTGTGTTTCCTGAGCAAGGTGAAAATTGGAATTTTATTTTTGAAACTATTTCAGGTTGGAACAAGAAAGACTCTCGCGTTTTAAATCTCTTCGCTTATACAGGCGCAGCTTCCATGGCCGCACGACAAGCGGGTGCAGAAGTTACTCACGTTGATGCTTCTCGTCCGGGTTTGAATTGGGCGAACCAAAACATGCAACTCAACCAGCTCGACAATATTCGTTGGGTATATGAAGATGCGCTCAAGTTTGTGAAGAGAGAAGCAAAGCGAGGCAACAAATACAACGGCATTATTATGGACCCGCCCCCTTATGGCCGTGGCCCGGAAGGGGAGAAGTGGACTCTTCAAGAAAAGTTAGATGAACTTGTTTCGTTGAGTCATCAGCTGCTCGAAGAGAAAAATCATTTTTTTATTTTGTCGATGTATGCCGTTGGTCTTTCAGCTACAATCGGCCTAAATGTAGTGAAGTCGCATTTTAAGAATGCAGATGCGGAGTTTGGAGAATTTTTTCTGAAATCAGTTCAAGGATTTGATTTACCAATGGGGACCTTTGTAAGGTTCAAAGGATAATGCAGGCGAATTGACGCAATTTTTTACCTCAGTGCTTTTTAATATCTCTTTTCACTGGCTTGGTAACTGAAGCTTTTCCGTAGGTAGGGCAATAATGACTGGCACAATTTGAAAGGAAGCCCAACACCACCACTAACAGAGTCACGTTTTTTAATAATGATATCACTTTTTTCATCGTGTTGGGTTTACGGTGAATTACATTGACTTGGTGGTTAAAGGAGGCGTAAATATTTTTCAATGTACCCAGGTAAACTGGAAAATCATTCAAGTTTTGAAAAGAATTTTGCTCAAATGTAAAGTTTGCCCATATTTGCAGCCCGGTTTTTAGGCCTCCCTACGTTAGAGCTTCGGGAGGCGGACGGGGCACTAGCCTGGAGAGAGTGCATCGTTTAAAAGCCTGAGTGGCGGAACTGGTAGACGCGCACGACTCAAAATCGTGTACCGTAAGGTGTGCCGGTTCGATTCCGGCCTCAGGTACTTGCCGGAAGATTCTTCACTTGAATAGTCTTCCGGTTTTTTTATTGCTACCCCAACTCACTGATTTATTTGTTATTAGCTTGAGGCAGTTGTTGATTCTATCGGTTCGAACCTAAATTCATAATTCTAGATTTGATGGGCATTGTAAATTTGTTTTGCACAAACAATTAATGGACGCTAACCCGCTTGAAAAGATCATTGAAGGTTCAATGGATCGAATCATTGCATCTATCCGAAGTTACCGTGATCGTCAAATAGAGGAGCTAATGATAGAGCCGAACCTAGTGGCTTTCCTTGAACATTACTATAATACTGTCGTTATCAGCAAGGTGAAAAAGGAATTCCTGTTAAAAGATTTGATTGAACTGAAAAAATCCTCTTTGGACCTTTCCCATTACTCTTCCCTGATTAAGCAGATGAAAGACACATCAACTTTCACAGTTAACACGAGTCATAAATCGTTTCTTTCCGAAGTGAAGAACATCTTTCAAAAATACGTTCCGAAAGGTTAGTGCGAAGCCAAGCTTGCAGAATTTCAAGCTGATAGAGTTATTTCAATTTTATCTTAACGTATCCCTTTTGGAGGGCGTATTTATAAAGCCCAACATTAGTCCTGGCCTTCGTTTTTGCCTTAATGTTGGCGCGGTGATTTTGTACAGTTTTCTCGCTAAGTTTTAGGCGCTTGCCAATTTCACTTGGAGGGACTTCCTTGCAAATGAGCAACAGTACTTGCATTTCCCGCCTACTCAAGGTAATAGACTTAGCCATCGTTTTTCTTTCTTATCTTCTCTTCAAAATTTAAGTCGGCGCTGTTAAGAGTTAAATCGTAATGTGTAAAATGCTTCTTGCTTTTAGCCAAGTTAGAGAAATAGCGGGTGACGGCTTAGTCCTCGCCCGAGAATCTTTAATGAGATAGCCCTAAAATTAATTGTCTTAGCTTCTTTAGCTGCCATCCCGATGAGTTGGGTATTTCCAGTTAGCTTATTTTCCTGTACCAGTGTCCATATGGTGGGTTGGCCAATAATTCTATTGTTGCTAGCTGCGGGTTTTAGTTTTGTGTGTATTTCCATAGATTCATGTAAGGTTAGGGGGATATTTTAAGCCTAAATCAGATGAATTATAGTGAGCCCTGGAAGTTGTTAGTGGTGGCAAACCTTGCGGCCTCTTTTTCTAATGCGGGTGCGGCCTGGCTGGCCCAGCTTAATTGGCAGCTTTGGAGATATGTTGGAAATGAACAATTTGAAGCATATCACGTCGCTTGGTGGCATGGAATCTGGTGGGCAATATTTCCTGTTGCAGGACTCGCCATTATTGGGGTTTGCCTTCAGTTAAAATGGCGACCACTCAATGTGCCCCCGATGGCTCTTTGGCTTGCGCTGATTTTGCAAATTCTTATTTATGCCGGTACGACACTATGGTGGGGCCCAGGCCAAGCTCGATTAACAATGATTCATTTGGCCGATGGAACACTAAATCCCGACTACTTGATCCTGACAAATACAAACTGGATTCGAACCATATTATTTAGTTTCAGCGGACTACTGCAAGGTTGGATTAGTATTAAATCATTGAGATGAAATACTTTCCCCTATCTACTTATAAGTCCCCGTTTGGTACCATGATTAAGGACACTTTACAGAACTCTATTTTCTATCCTCGCAAAATCATTAATCAAGAAATCATCACTATATGATTCTTAATAGCATAGATCACCAGGCCGGCTACATTATGTGAACCTGTTTTTTCAAGCAGATTGTTGCGGTGACCATTTACCGTCTTTGGACTAATAAAAAGTCGTTCCGCAATTTCTTCAGTTGTGAATTGCTGACAAATCAAATTTAATACTTCTTCTTCACGTTTGGTCAATTGTTCGGTCGTTGAAGTTATGCTACGCGATTTCGTTTTCTTCCCAATATTATTCTGAATTGCTTTTAGCGTTCGGGCATTAATGTAAGAACCCTTATGATGAACGGAAGCAATGGCATCGCGCACTTCACTGGGATCGCTATCTTTAACTAGGTAGCCATGTGCTCCATGTTCGATGAGTTGCGCAATAAAATTTTCGTCCTCATGTCCGGAAAGAATGATGATCTTGATATCTGGATAAGCTAGACGCAGAGCATCCGTAACTTCTTTGCCACTATATTCTTTCTGGTCTTGCGGGGGCAACGATAAATCAACCAGCATGACATTTGGAATCAACTCTTTGCTTTTTAATTTCTCGATTACATTATAACCCTCGGCTGATTCAAATACAACCTCCATTTCGGGCCAAACT
>Ga0207112_1241_pt1 | contig 10669 bp, 8 predicted proteins | sample Alteio_BWMinHeat_72_FD_153549 | JGI IMG/M metagenome (GOLD analysis project Ga0207112, IMG submission 153549) | Enriched cells from forest soil in Barre Woods Harvard Forest LTER site, Petersham, Massachusetts, United States -... | ecosystem: Environmental > Terrestrial > Soil > Temperate forest >...
GCCGGGTCCAATATTCCGGTTTCCTGTGACGGGGTGGAGGTGCGACCGGGTGATATCGTCGCCGCCGATGGCGACGGTGTCGTCATCGTACCGCGGGCTAAAGCAGGCGAAGTGCTGGCGCTTGCCCAGGAAATGGATTTCAAGGAACACTCCATGTACTCCATCATCGAAAAGTACAAATCCATTCAGGAAGCGGTCAAACGGTTTGGCCGCTTGTAATTTGGAACAAAAGATTGCGTTCGGATGGTTTTCGTTGGATAATGCGCGGTTCCATTAAATCGATTCAGTTAGGCAATGTGGGCGCCTACGGGCTCCAGGGAGATTCATCATGAGTGCGACATTCTTCAATCGTAGAAAGCTGATGACCTCGCTCGCGGCCGCAATGTCTGCCGTGGGTGCGGGCACATTGATGGCCCCAAGGGCCGATGCCAAGAGCGGGGATGGTGGCGTGCGCAAACTGGGCAGGGATGGCAAGCCGGCCGACGGAACGCAGATGATAACCGCGTTGATCACACACAACGGCCTGCTTTACATTGCGGGGCAGGGCGCCAATTCGAACGGACCCGTGGGCAAAGATGACATCGACAGCCACACCACGAGAGTGATGGAGAACGTGAAAGAGCTGGTCGAAACCGGCGGCGGTACGATGGGCAGCATTTTGCAACTGACCGTGTATCTTGCGAGCATCGACTACTACGAGCCTATGAACAAGATATTCAAGACCTACTTTCCCAACGGCGGACCTGCGCGTACCACGGTGGCCGTCGCCGCGCTTCCGGGTAACTCCATGCTGGAGATTAACTGCATCGCAGCTATCGTTCGCCAAGCTCGTAAATAAACTTGCAGCAGAACGACAAAGGAGAGCAGATCATGCGACTTGGGATGGCGTGGAATCGCCGCAACTTTCTCGGAACACTAGGCATGATTGCCGGTTCGATGATGACCCCGAAGAAGCTGTTTGCGGCAAAGGCGAGCGCGAAAGTGAGCGGCTTCGGCCAATCGGGTAACCCCTACGAAGAGTTGGGAGTTCCCACAGTCATCAACTGTGAAGGGACGATGACCATGCTCGGCGGCTCCATCCTGCGGCCGGAGCTGGAAGCTGTGATGGCCCAGGCTGGGCGCCACTTTGTCAGCATGCCTGTGCTGGAAGTGGCGGCGGGAAAGCGAATCGCCGAAATGCTCAAATTGCCTGATGGGTACACCGCGCTGGTTACGTCTGGGGCGGCGGCCGCGATTCAATCCGGACTGGCCGGAATTCTTACCGCCGACAACGAAGCGTTCATCAAGCAATTGCCGGACCTCACTGGACTGAAGTCGGAAGTCATCATCCAGAAATCCCATCGCAACCCGTTCGACCATCAGCTTCGTACCACCGGCGTAAAGCTTATCGAGATTGAGACACGCGACCAATTGCGCCAGGCGATCGGCCCGCGCACTGCCATGATGCACTTCACCAACTTCGCCAACGCCGCCGGTCAGATAAAAGTGGATGAATGGGCGAAGCTGGCGAAAGAATACAAACTTCCGTGTATGAACGACGCGGCGGCCGACACGCCCCCGGTCTCCCATCTCTGGGACTACGCCAATATGGGTTATGACCTTGTGACCTTCAGTGGAGGCAAAGCTATGCGCGGACCACAGTGCGCCGGGTTGCTCCTCGGGCGCAAAGATCTGGTCGCCTACGCCTTGCTGAACAACAGTCCCCACGAGGATACTTTGGGCCGCAGTTCGAAAGTCGGTAAGGAAGAAATTATTGGGATGGTGAAAGCGTTGGAACTCTATCTCAACGAAGACCATGATGCTCTGGCGAAAGAGTGGCAGGGACGGCTGGAGTCGATTTCCCGGCAGATCGTGCGGGTACCAGGCGTCAATACGGCATTTTTCGTTCCCGACATCGCGAATCACGTCCCTCACATGCAGATCACCTGGGACGCGGCGAAAATCTCCTTGACTCCGACACAAGTCGCGCAGCTTCTAAGAGAATCGAAGCCGGCAATCGTAATCGGAGTAGGGGAAGAGAAACCGGGTCTCGCCATGAATTCGTTTATGTTGCAACCTGGTGAAGACAAGATTGTCGCGGATCAACTGGTTCGGATCCTTCGCGAACATTCCGCGTGAACTCGAAGCCCGGCGAACACGAACGTTTGACAGATGCTTGACCTGACTATGTCGAAAGCGATTCAGAAATGTTCCGGAGTGATATTCCTACTTGTCATGACTCTCCTCACGCCCCACGCCAATGCACAAACGCCTCGCTATGACCTGCTGTTGAAGGGCGGACACGTCATTGATCCCGCCAATCACTTGGACGGAAGCTTCGATGTCGCTGTCTCAGGCGGCAAGATCGCCGCGGTCGAAAAAAGATATTCCCGCCGGTCAGTCGGGAAAGGTGGTGGATGTCTCGGGCCTCTACGTTACGCCGGGCCTGGTGGACATCCACGCGCACGTCGGTCATGGAGGAGCGCCACTCAACTGGTTCGCCCCCGACGCTCGCGCCCACATCGAGCCCTTAGGCATTCCAGCCGATATCGCGCTGCAATCCGGAGTCACGACCATGGTCGATGCGGGCAGCGCTGGCGCCGAAACGTTTCTTCGAGAGAAAGAGGAGGTCATCGACAAGGCAAAAGTTCGCGTGCTTGCATTCTTGAACATCGTGGGCAATGGCATGAACGGTGGTCTCGAGCAAACCGTGGACCAGATGGACGTGAAACGCTGTGCGGAGACCATCCGCAAGTATGCGGACGTCATTGTCGGAGTCAAGACTGCGCACTATTGGACGGACGATCCCTGGGACGCGGCGCATCCACCGTGGGCTGCGGTTGATCGAGCCGAGGAATGTGCGCAGATGGTGGGGTTACCTGTCATGTTCGATTTCTGGCCCCGCCCGGAAAGAACGTACGCCGAACTGATCCTCAAGAAAATGCGGCCGGGCGATATCCATACTCATGTTTTCGCACAGCAATTTCCTATCATCCTTCCCGACGGCAAGATCAATCCGATCATGGCGGAGGCGCGGGCTCGCGGAGTGATTTTCGATGTCGGTCATGGGGCGGGCAGCTTCTGGTTCCGCAATGCAGTCCCCGCAGTCCGGCAAGGCTTCCTTCCCGACTCCATATCTACGGATTTGCACACCCTCAATTACACCGTGCTCAGCATGACGCAGGTGATGTCCAAATTTCTGGCGATGGGTGTGCCGCTGGACGAGATCATCCGACGGTCCACGGTGAACCCGGCACGCGAGATTCGCCGGCCTGAGTTGGGAACGCTGTCTGTGGGCAAAGAAGGTGACATCGCGGTGCTGGAGCAGTTCAGCGGGAAATTCAGCTACATCGATTGTGGCTTCGCTCGTATGGATGGGACAGGCAAATTAATCGCTCGCATGACAGTGCGGGCGGGGCGCATTCTCTACGATCCTTCCGGCCTGAGCATGGTCGAGTGGGAAAAGGCTCGTCCGCAATATTTCAGCACGCCGGCGTTGGGGGCGTCTCCGCCCGCAAGAGCGGACGACTACCCGCGTGAGTAACCGGCCGCGACTATTACTTTTCTTGGGAATGCGCCAGCATCAGGAAAGAAATTCCGTTGGAACGGTAGAGGGCCTTGCCGTCATCCCGCGGTTCTCCTCGCACCTTTCCTGCACGAACGGTTTCAATCGCGGTGACCAGGTTGGTCAGCACCTCAGGCTGTGCGAAGGGCACATTGTGTTCGCCGAGGACGAGCTTGAGTTGCGGAGCCAGAGCGGCCAGGTGCTTCACGGAACCGACGTAGTCGTCGAGATTGGTTTCCGGACGAAACAGCCAGATGGGCGCGGGATAATATGTGTCGCCGCTAAATAGCAGGCCACGGGCACGATCGAGCAGGGCGATAGCGTCCGGAGTGTGGCCGGGCGTGGAAAGAATCTCCAGCGTCCGGCCGCCAAGATCGATCTTGTCGTGATCGCGAAGAAAGCGGGAAATTTTCCACGGTCGGGTCGCGTACGATTTGGAGTCGAAGCCCGTCGGCAGGTCACCGCAAATCATTCCCGGGCCCAGTTCATCCTGCGCATCCCGGCGTGAGCCCTTGGCGTTGGCGCGAGTGAAATCGGTGTCCATTCCATAGACAGTTTCGAACTGCCAATTGCCGCCCACATGGTCGTTGTGGGTATGGGAGTTGAGCACGATGATGGGCAGATGCGTGAGTTCGGCCGTGACTTTGCGAATGTCGCTGATGCCCATGCCGGTATCGAAGAGAAGCGCCCGTTTTTCGCCCAGAATGAGGTAGGAAATGGTTTCTTCCGCCTGGTGCGGTTCGTAAATGGCGAAGACCTGCGGAACAACCGGGTAGACCTCGAACCAGGGATCTGTGACCGGTACACGTTCGAGAGTTCTGTATTCGGGACGCGGGAGCGCACGGCACCATTCGGGTTTGTCGGGTTGGGCTAGCTGTGCGCTGAGAAGAGCGTTCAGGAGAACCACTACAGCGGCTAGTAGACCGATGCTCTTCACCGGTTAGGCCAGCTCCAGGTCGATTCTCTTTACGGCCGGATCCAGCTTCATGATCCGAAATTTGCGAATCTGCCCGGTGCGCACAGCTTCGGGTTTGGACTCGGCTGCGGCGGCAGGTCCGCCCTTCCAGTGTGCCTTGAGCTTCGAACTCAGTGAGGACAAATCGGGTTTCGATGCGGACTGCGCCACTTCTTCAGCCAATTGTGTGGCCGGATCGGCCGCCGCAATGCGGCAAGTCGCGTTGATGCCGTCGCCTAGTTCCACACGGGCGTTTCCGCCCGAAACCTCGCCCATGCGTCCCGTAACCACATCGCCTTCCTTGTGCTCGGCGATGTATTCATCCAGGCTGGTGGGGACAAGTTGCTTCATGCCCAGCCGCAGCAGCCGCTTTGTAGTGTCCACGGCGAGCACTTGCGCTTTCACCAGTTGTCCAACCTTCAACACGTCTTGCGGATACTCGATGCGTTTCTCAGCGCTGATATCGCTGACGTGAATCATCCCCTCGATGCCTTCCGCAAGCTGCACGAACGCGCCGAACTTGGTAAGACTCGTCACCGGACCTTCAATCACGGAGCCCGCGGGGAAGCTCTGAGCAACGTTGGCCCACGGATCCCCAAGAACCTGCTTGAGTCCGAGAGCGATGCGGTGTTCCGCCGGGTTCACTCCGAGAACCACCACTTCCACAGTTTCGCTGGGCTTCACCACGTCGCTGGCGATTCTGACTTTCTTGGCCCAAGACATCTCCGAAACGTGGATCAATCCTTCTATCCCGGGCTCCAGTTCTACAAAGGCCCCGAACTCGAGGACGCGGGTCACGGTTCCGCGCGCCCGGTCACCCAGTTTGTATTTTTCCACGGCCGAATCCCACGGGTCCTTCTGCAGTTGCTTCATGCCCAGCGAAATGCGCCGCTTCTCGGCGTCGACCTTGAGCACTCGGGCTTCGATCTGCTGGCCTACCGAGAGTATGTCTGCGGGTTTGTTGACGCGGCTCCATGCGATCTCGCCCACGTGTAGCAAGCCGTCCACGCCGCCCAGGTCAACAAAGGCGCCATAGTCCATAAGGCTGCGGACCGTACCACGCACGATTTCGCCTTCACGGATCTCCGAGTATCGACGCTCCTTCACGCCGCGCTCTTCTTCTTCGGCGAGGGCCCGCCGGTCAACCACTACGTCTTCCTCGGTCGCATCGAGTTTGATAATGCGGCAGCGGATTTCCTGCCCTACCAGTTTCTCCATGTCGGCCGCATCCCGCACTCCGCTGCGCGAAGCGGGCATGAACGCGCGCACTCCAACATCCACGCTAAAACCACCCTTGATCACGCCCGTGACCGTCCCCACTATCGTCGCCTTGTCGGCGAAGGCCCGCTCCAACGACGACCAGTCTCGAGGCTGCGCGATCTTCTGGCGGGAGAGTTCGTAGTAGCCCTCTAGATCGCGGCCCTTGACCGACACCGGCATTTTGTCGCCGGGCTTCACCGCTTCGCCTTGAAACGCAGCCAAAGGAATGATGCCTTCGGTCTTGAAACCAATATCAAAGAAGACGGACTCAGCGGAAACAGCAATCACCGTTCCTTCGAGCTGCTTTCCCCCGTCTTCCTTCTTGCGAGAATGGGTCTTCTCGTACTGGGAAAGAATGTCCTCGAATGACTCGTTGGGTTCGGCGACTGGGTGCGGTTCTGGGGCGCTTGGATTCGACATGAGAGGTCACAGACTGGTCGTGCTGTGGATACATTCAGGATAGCATTCTGCGTGCTCATCCGCTGCTGCGGAGATCTGAAGACGTGCAGGTGACGGCCTAGGAAGCAGACGGGTGCTTCGCGCTCAACTCTTCAATTGTCGGGAAGGACCAGGGCGCGATGGGCGTCGTCTCCGGCGGGTCCGAGCCGGTTTGGATCGTCTTGGCCAATATTTCCAGAGCCAGACCCGCAGTCGTGGCGACACTACCTTCGCAGTTAACAGTCCGCGACGGACCCACTCCTGGCCCGTCTTGGTCACGCCGTCACAGCCGGTGAACGGCACCTTCAGCCATTGCTCTCGTTCCTGGACGCCTGCCAGTTCCCCAAACGCTTTCCTCGCGCCCATGGCCATGGCATCGTTCTGGCATCCCACCAAAATATCCAGCTTTCGGGACGTGCTCAGGGATAGCCAGGACTTGATGGCATGATGTCCGCTGCGCTCCGTCCAGTCCCCTTTGATCATTTTCAATTGCAGCCCCGCAGGCTTGGCGGACAGCATGCCCATGGTACGAAGTGCGGAAACACCGCCTCCACCGGAAGGCCCTTCGATATACAAAATGTTGCCCTGCTTGATCAGCGCCGCAAACTGTCTGGCCTGAATTCTCCCCACTTCTATCTGATCGGTGGTGACGGCAAAGACTGGAGCATTTCGAGACCGGCGCAGTTCGGAGATGTGTTCCGATTCACGATTCAGGATTCCCCAGCCTATGCCGGCTGCGACTGCGGCCCTGGCTACCTGGATCATTTCAGTACCCACCGGCTCCACGATGATCGCATCGGGACGCTGTCCGCTGTTCTGGATAATCTTGACTAACTGTTGGGTCTGGTTGACGGCGTCATTGTCGGCGTAAACAATCTGGATCTTCACGCCGAGCCTGGCAGCTGCCTCTGTAGCTAAGGCCGCTTGCTCGGCCTGGTAATCATTGTCACTCATGATGAGCGCAACAACTACGTTAAGGTTGTTCATCGAAGTCGAGGCATTTGCGTGCCCGCCGATGCTTTCAATCTAGCCACATAAGACTTGGCTGTCGAGTCAGAATCAGATTCCCGGAGCCCGACAGGTCCTGGCTGCCCCCGCCGAATTAACGGACACGGTATAGTATTTGCGCCATGCGGAACTTTACTCTTCTATTACTTTGCCTCGCCATTCCTGCATTTGCAGCAGAGAAATTATCTGCGCCGCAGTTGATCGATCTTGCCAGGTCCCATCGTGCGGGTCTGCGAGACGCGATTGTGGCCAGCTTCGAGGCTAAGGACCTGAAGGAAGGGACAGCCTGGGCCGGTCGCGGCCCAGACTTCTTTTTTGCTATGCAGGCGAACTCGCAGCCATCCCTGGTCATTGACCAGGCTCCCGGGCCGCAAGTGCAGCATCTCGCCGGCTCCGATCTTTGGTATGTGGCGGCACATATCGAGCCCGTGGGCCGGTTGCACTCGTTCCACTACCTGGTCAACGGTGCGAAATTCGGCGGCAAGCCGGATCTGCCGGCATTCGGTCCTCTTGCCTATCTGCAACCTGGTGTTCCATCCGGCACGCTATCGGACAAGATCGTCCATACCAGCAAGATTTACGACGGCATGAAAAGCGAATATTGGATTTACGTGCCGGCGCAATATGATCCGAAAACGCCCGCAGCGCTCATGGTCTTTCAGGACGGCGGTGGCTACACCGCTCGGGATGGAAACAGTCCCACACTCAATGTCCTCGACAACCTGATGGCGCAGAAAAAGATTCCCGTAATCATCGCGGTGTTCATCAATCCAGGGGACATCACAGATTCCCCGGGCACCCCGACTTACAACTTCGTGAAGGCGTACTCGGACAAGTGGCACCGCACCCTCAAAGATTCGATGCGCAGCACACTATATGACACCGTGAGTGACCGCTACGTGCGTTTTCTGCGGGATGAAGTTCTGGCGGATGTTCAGGCCCGATACAACATCCGCAAGGACGCGTACAGCTGGGCGATCACTGGTCTGTCGTCTGGCGGTATCTGTTCCTTCAATGCCGCCTGGCAGATGCCTGACCGGTTCAGCCGTGTGATTTCATGGATTGGCAGCTTCACCAGCATCCAGTGGAAGGAAGACCCCAGCATCCCGGACGGAGGCCAGGACTATCCCGAGAAAGTCTTGCGCGAGTCCAAGCGCAATCTTCGAGTGTGGCTGCAGGATGGAGCCGAGGACCAGGAAAATGACCGTTACGGAAGTTGGCCACTCGCCAATATTCGCATGGCCAACGCGCTCAAGCTGAAGGACTACGATTTCCACTTCAGTTTCGGCAACGGCACGCATAACTCCGGCCAGGGCGCGGCTGAATTTCCCGAAGAGATGGTCTGGCTCTGGCGAGATTACGACCCGGCCAAAACCCAGCAGACGTACGAGATGGAAACGTCAGAAAAGACCAAGCCCGTGTTCCGCGTAGCGATTGCGAACCGCGATTCGGAGTGAGGGATTTAGGTGGCGCGGGCGCCTCGCCCGCGTGTAAATCTTACGGACTGCTGGCCGAATTTGGATCAAATCCAGTTGCAATTGATCCCCTCCCCGGGCAAATCATTGTCGAGCTTCGCTCGACGGCACGAGCGGGGCGCTCGCGCCCACATTGTTCAGTGCAGGATCGGCGTTGCGTTGCTGGCGACGCACACCCATTTGCCGTTCTTGTAAAGCCACGTATCGACAAAGCGCTCCCGCCGAACATAACTCTTGCCGCCCTCGACACCCTTGGCTCGAAATACTCCAGTTGAGATCGCGGTATTGCCAAACACATGCACGCTCATCGATTCGGGTGAGACTTGTTGTTCCTGAGAATTGTTAGCAGTGGTCTTAATGCTGCCTAAAAAGTCGGCCTTGCTCTGCACCGAGCCATCGTCGTTGATCAGCACAACCTCGTTGTCGAGGATTGAATCCAGCGCGCGAATGTCGCCGGCCTTGTAAGCCTGGTTCCAGGCTTTCTCCAGCGCGATGATTTTCGATCGCACAGCGGACTCGGAATCGTCTTGCGCCGTGACCGGCAAAGCTGTCATGCAGGCCACGATTATCAAGCACGCGCTCACTCTCATCGTGCAGCCTCCTGACGTTGCCTATGGCTATGCAGTATAGGGCAACCTGATTGTTATCCAGGAAGGAATTCACCGCCGAGGACGCCGAGTTCGCAGAGAAGGCCCTAAGGTGGTTCTCCGCGTTCTTGGCGGTAAAACAGTTCTTGCCGCCTACTGCACGGACGCATTCTGCTTTTTGAAATGATCCAGGATGGCTTCCGCCTGGGATCGCGTAACCACCGATGAAAGGGCCGCCGAGTCTGCCTGCTTGATGGCCTGTATGCTGCCAAAATGCTGCAACAGCCGCCGGGTCGTACTCTCCCCGACACCGGGGATCTCCCGCAGTTCGGTAGAGCGGTCGCGCATCTGCCGCCGCTTGCGATGGAAGGTAACGGCAAACCGGTGGGCCTCGTCACGGATCAGTTGCACCAGGTGCAGAACCGGCGAGTGATGGTCGAGCGCTACCGGTTCGTTCTCCTGGCCGTAGACATAGATAATTTCTTCGCGCTTGGCGATCGCCGCAAGCGGCTGGTTGATGATCTCCAGCGCTTCGAGCGCCTCGGCAGCGGCATGCAATTGGCCCAGTCCTCCGTCGATCAGCACCAGGCTGGGCATCTTCTTTTTCTCTTCCTGAATACGCTTGTAGCGGCGCGTTACCACTTCGCGCATCGAGGCAAAATCATCCACGCCAATCACGTCACGGATGATGAACTTGCGGTAATCCGACTTCTTCATCTGACCATCTTCCCAGACCACCATCGAAGCCACGGTCTCGGCTCCCTGGATGTGCGAAATGTCGAAGCACTCGATGCGTCTCGCCAGTTCGGGCAGAGCGAGGGCATCCTGCAACGCTTCCTGGATGGCCTTGGCATTCGGTTTCATTACGCGGAAGCGCTGGTCGTAAGACTGCTTGGCATTATTGCCCGCCAGGTCGAGAAGCCCTCGCTTGTCCCCGCGCTGGGGCACAAGGATGTGAACTCGTGTGGGGCGGGCGCCCTCGCCCACCACTTGCTCGGAGAGCAGATCTTCTAAGGCTTCTCGGTCCTCAAAGTCCACCGGAACGTAAATATTCCGGGGAACATAGGGCTGGCCGATGTAAAGCTGGTTGAGGAAAGCAGAGAAGAATTCGCCGGGATGGAATGATTCGATCGAGCGACTCGCGTCTTCGCTCGTCATGTGCTCTGACTGATCTGCCGAGCTTTGCGCGGCTGGGCGAGCGAGGGCACCTGCCTCTACGTGGTCGGTAGCAATTTCCGGCAGATCTTCCCAGAAGAATTCTCGCCGGTCGAGCACCCTGCCGCCGCGCATGTGAAAGAGATTTACTGCCAGCATGCCGCTTTCGTAGTGGTAGCCGAAGACGTCGGCATCGTCGCCTTCAACCGCCGCGATGCGCTGTTTTTCCTGCAACTGCTCCACCGTG
>Ga0207112_1229_pt2 | contig 10668 bp, 20 predicted proteins | sample Alteio_BWMinHeat_72_FD_153549 | JGI IMG/M metagenome (GOLD analysis project Ga0207112, IMG submission 153549) | Enriched cells from forest soil in Barre Woods Harvard Forest LTER site, Petersham, Massachusetts, United States -... | ecosystem: Environmental > Terrestrial > Soil > Temperate forest >...
TCGAAGCCGGCAAGATCGACCAACTTTCCCGTCGGGAATTTCAAGTGGTCGAACACGCCGCCCAGGGCGAAAGCAACAAACAGATCGCCGATCGACTCGGGCTCAGCGAGCATACCGTCAAGAATTACCTGTTTCATGTCTTTGAGAAACTCGGTGTGTCGAACCGAATGGAACTGCTTTTCCTGTTATTCAAGTGCCACGTTCAGGCTGCGAGTCCAGGGGGATTGGAAAACGACCGCAGCCAGCCCATCGGCGCCTACCTCAAGGCCGCCGAAGAGGGTGTGGTCGCAGCCCAATTCATCGTTGGATTGGGACATCTGGAAGGCTACGGCATAGAAAAGAATGAGCGCTCCGCATACTACTGGTTAAAGATGGCCGAAGAAAATTCTGCTGCGATCGAACAGCGAACCCACGCTCTTCTGGAAAAATTGCGCAACACCCTGAAAACCGACGACATCGACGCTGTGGAACGAACGGTCGCGATATGGGTGCAAGAGAACAAGCTCCTCAGAAGCAAACGCCCTGCCGAATTCATCCGTACGACCATAGATCCGGGGCCACTGCAGATGCTTCGGGAACCTTCCCCGCGCGGCAAGGCGGAAGTCGCGTCGTAAACAATCCCTGTGTATCACTCTCCGCATTGCCGCTTTAACCGCCTTGTTTTGAAGAGCCAGCTTAATCTCGGCGACGATCGGGACAAGACACGTTCGGCGAATGAAAATCACCTGGTGGGGCGCACGGTTTCGGCAGTCACCTCATGGGGATTGCCCGACAAGGCTGCCAGTAGGCTGGGGCCTCTCCCCCTTTGGCGATCTTCAAGATCACCGATTTTGACGGACAAGTAAGAGTTACCTTCTGCTGTATGGCAGATTTGCTTGTTTCTTTAACGAACTTTCCAGCGCAGCCTCGAAAGCATGGCCCCATCTTGCACATAACGCAGGGATGGTACCGATCGTGCAATAGATGAACGATGTTCGATGGAAAGAACTAGTCGGGAGGAAATCATGCTGAATGTAAGCGTTGAGAACATCGGCGAATTGGCGGTGGTTGAGTGCGAGGGCAGGATTGTACAAAGCGAAGCCGCGTTCAAATTGCGGAAAGCCGTGACCTCGCAAACAGATGCCCGGATTGTTGTACTTGAACTCTCGGAGGTGCACGCCATCGAAGGCGGCGGTCTCGGCATGCTGGTGTTTCTGCGCCGATGGGCGCGGGACCACAACATCCGTTTCTTGCTGTTCAACCCCTCCAAGGCGGTCCGTAACGGATTGAAACGTGCTAGATCGATCTCAGAATTCTACATTCCCACGATGGACGAAATGATGGCTCTCCTGGCTTACGCCAGCAGCCGACACGCGCTGGCTGCTTGAGCCATTAGTCTCGAATGTAGGGCATGAAGAGCCGACAGCTATCATCATTATTTCAGATCATGCACCACAGTCTCCCGAACATTTCGCCACCTGTGACAAAACACTACCCGAATCGCATTGCTATTGTTGATACCGAAGACTAGCCTTAAGGAGTCCCTTTCGCATCTCTCAATTGCTCGAAATTTTGGAGGAGACCTAATGACTCAGGGAATGGAATGGCTGCTGATTGCGTGGGGGGTTGTGACTGGAATTCTCCTCATCCTCCTCTTCTACCGCAGTACCCTGACTAGGCAAGAGGACGACCAGCTTTTCATTGATGAGTCTTCCGCATCACGGGCAACGGAACAAAGCCAACTGATCGCCAAAGTGAACAAGATAAATCCTCTGGTGAAACTAGTAGGCGCAACTTCGGGCCTGATGATCTTGGCAATCGCGGGTTGGGCTGTCTACCTTGGGTTGAACTCGGTACAGCCGTAAAACCCACCGCCCCAGGAAGTAGAACGATTGTCCAACAGAGAATCTTGCCCGGCGGAACGGAAGGCCGCTGCTTGGCAGCAGCGGCCCTGGATTGCAACTTAGTCCGAATCTTTGCGACTCTTTTTTCGAGCACGCTTTCGCGCTAGAGCCTTCTTGACGCGCTTCTTCTCACCCGGCTTCAGGTAGAAGGAGTGACGCTTGACCTCCTTGATAATGTCTTCCTGCTGCACCTTGCGCTTAAAGCGACGAAGGGCATTCTCCAACGACTCGCCCTCTTGCAGTCGAACTTCCGCCAAACTCATCACCTCCCCACCAGAACCCAATGCATATACTCAAGTTTACCTCAGGTGTGTCTGCGCTCATCGTCGACTGAATGCCAATTCTTCGTTGATCGAGGTCCTCACTCCGAGATCGAGTGGCGCTCATTTGGCGTATCTCATCGGGTACAATGAAAGCAGCGAAAAAACTATGAAAAACACAAAATTTGTCGTGAAAGTGAATCGTGGAGGTACCCTCAAACCTGAGTATGTGCAGCGGATCGATCGAACCCCTATTCAGATGACATCCGACCGTAAGCTCGCGCTGTTGATGGGAAGACTAACGGCAGAAGATGCAGTCAAATCCATCCAAACTCTCCGATGCAGCCCGGAGTTGGTGTCCGTTCAGGTAAGCGCCTAGTCCCGCATCGCACCTAAGAAAGGAATGCCCGAGACCAAGCGCCATCGGCTCGGTGATTTTAACCAATTACGTGTGACGGTGTCAGTGAGAACCGTGGTCCGGATCAGGTCGGAGCACGCCCGCACGATTACACTCCGTCGAAAGTCCTGTCCTAGGACCTAGACAGCAGGGTTGGCCGCAAGTTGGTTTATGGGGATGATGGTTACCTCATATCCGAGCTTGCGGAGGGCCCGCGCCAGCATCTGGGCACGTTTCTTCTTTTCTCGGGGACCCACTTCGTGGCCTTGCTCGATAAATCGAACGCCTTCATGCAAGATCTTCCAAACTAGACGACAGAGCCGATGAGCTACCGCCCAGATGGCGGACTGATAGCCTAGGCGGGGCAGCAGACGCCGGAACACGGCTCAAAACCCCTCCGAGGGTCAATGAGGGTTGGAAGGAATGGACGAGAACGGGAGGCAGGAGTGCCTCCCGTGGATGAGTGACTACCTCTTCAGTTCGATTTGAATCAATTCAAACGGGCCGCCAAGGTTCTCGGGATCATGTTCGAAGGCATCCATGTGCATGACTTGACCTGCCTTCGCCTCAATGTTTTCGCTCTTTCCATCCGGGTATGTGAACTTGGCTTCGCAGTCGTTCAAGAAGACGGCAACCGACTCGGGATGGCTGTGCATCACTGACTTCTCTTTGGCTCCGTACTTGATGCGCACGACACGGATTTTATCGTTCTCGAACTCTACTGTGTAGTGGCGGGAATCGGCTTTGACTGGGTCAACTTTTGGGTTTGGCATTTGTGCAGTTGCCATGGTGATTCCTCCTTTGGCTGCAAAAGTGTAGCCCCGAGTACTCAGTTTTGCAAAGGTGGATATGGAGCGGATGAATCTTCCAGCCGCTTTAGTGAACCCCTCTCTTGAAGAATCACGACCTGACAATTTTGAAAGCCATTCCGCTCTCGGCAAGACCACTGAGTCTCGGCAGAAACTCTTTGAACACACCCGCGCTGACGATTAGGACTTCCGCGTCCTCAAGTACTCCCCATTCGGCGGAGTGAAACGTCTCGACGTTGTAGCGGAATTCTTCAATTTGTTCACGCTGTCTGGGTTGGCTTATCCCTCAGCCATCCGCTCAACCGGCGCAGGCTGGGCCTTGGGTGCAGGCCGAATTGGTACAATAGCCGGCCCCCTCCTCGGTGGCCTGCTACTGTCTCTGGGCTTTCGCCCCAACAACATGTTTGTCGCCGCCGCCATCCCCGGCTTCCTCGCTACGCTTCTAATGGCCATCCTCGGCCGCGGGCGCCGCTGTGGGCAAACACTGGTTCCTCCCGTGTGACGAGCAAACCTTCCGTCCGAGATACATGGGTCGGACTGAGTTCCAGACCTGAACCCTGATTGCGAAGCCTTGGTTGGACGGCACATCTTCAACTAGAGAGAAATGGCGCTCTTCGGAGTGCACGGGTTAGTACGCTCGAAATCACTTGACCCCGCCGACATTGTTAGAGAGGCGATGTCACACGAACCACCCGCATAGCCTCCGGCCTGCCGACATCCGAGAGTTATCGAATGGTGGCTCGGATTGAATGTATGGAAGCCTCTTCTGGCTAACACATTCCGTTGGGACGAGTAGCGGTTCCGGGCTCCTGAGTCGGAAGGGTCTGCGTGCTTGGCACGGTGTAGGGTGTCGTTCCAGCCAGGTTCGCGGCACATTGCTGGATCGCCTGCTGAACGGCGGGAACTGTGGACGGCAGATCCGGAACCGACTGGTCAGTTTTCTTGAAATCAAACGCGCTGGTTAGATCACCGACCGTGGCGCGGCGCCAGGTGCTCAAGTTAGGCACTTCAGCACCGAACCGAGTTTCGAGGAAACGCAACACTGAAGTGTGATCGAAGAGGTCCGATGACACGAACCCGCCTCGACTGAACGGCGAGATGATCAGCATGGGGACCCGAAATCCCAATCCAATCGGACCGTCAATGGCTGGGCTGCCTATGACGGTTGGGTCCGGTACCGCGGGCGCGGTCACGTATTCGCCCGGCGTGCCAAAAGGCGCAGTCACCGGCGGAACATGATCAAAGAATCCACCATTTTCGTCGTAGGTGACAAACAAAGCCGTTTTCGCCCATTGGGCTGGGTTCGCGGTTAGAGCATTGACGATGAGAGAAAGAATATTCTCCCCAAAGATCGAAGGCGAAGGTGGGTGATCCGAGGTCAGGACCGAGCCCACCAGCCAGGAGACTTGTGGCAAGTTCCCAGATGCCACATCGGACAGGAAGTCGAGAGGGAACTGTGGTCCAAACGCACTCTGATGCAGCGCCGATGCAGGATCCTGAAAAGCCTTGAAGTAGGAGAGAACATTGTCCGAGAGAATCCCGCCGAGAACTGTCTCGTCAGGCGACGAGTAGATCTTCCAGGAAACTCCCCGAGCCTGAAGTTGCTCGGGCATTGTCGTATATGTCAGACGGCCGTAAACCGCCGCGCGGTTTGTGATGATGGTCTGCACAATCGGTCCGCCGTTTTTTCCATCTGGGTCGAGGGAAGCCGCCATTGTGTAGAGGCGATTTGGGTCCGTCGGGCCCATCACCGAGCAAAAATAGTTGTCGCAGATCGTAAACGCATCGGCTAGGGCGTAATAGTAAGGAAGGTCTGAGCGAGTGTAGTAGCCCATGCTTAACACGGCGTCGTTGGGATTACTCAGAAGACGCGAGCTCACAAACCCGTCCATTGCGCCGTTGTTCCAGCTCTGATGCTGCGACACCCAGTCGTGAGTGATGTCGTGGGTGCAGGCTGCATTCGTTGCGGCGGTGTCCAGGTGGAATGGCAAGAGTGTCCCCACGGGCGAGCCCGTTGTGTTCGCTGGATCGGGTTGCTGGAATGCCGCGCTTCCATCAGAGAATCCACGGACCCCGCGGTAGCTTCCAAAGTAGTGGTCGAAAGACCGGTTTTCCTGAATCAGGATAATCACATGCTCAATGTCAGTTAATTTAGAGCAAACGGACGGAAAGGAAGGAATCGACGGAGAAGTGATGGGGCCGCTGCCGCAACCGGCCAAACCCAAAGACGACAACTGTGCAACAGCCGTTGCAGCTCCGAGTTTCAGTAGTTCTCGGCGAGTGAAATTCCCCATAGCTTGTTTCTTGGATGCGCTTTCCGAAGCACAGGTAGGACCACACGGTAAGTCGGTTAGCCTTGAGACGCTGCTATTCCACGTAGCTCGGCGATTGTTCCCAAGTAACGGGCCAACCAAATATACCTCTTTCAATGGTCATATCGGGACCTTGATGTCGTTCTGTCGCCGAAGGTAGGCTACGTTGTCTGTTTCTAAAAGCCGAATTGTCACTGCTTTGGCCGGTCCGGGGAAAGCGAAGAAAAATCACGTTACCCTCACGAAAAGTACGCCGGATGGCAATCATCCCTATTACACGCATAATAGCCGGCTGGTGCAAGAAAACGCAGAGTCTCAAGTCCTGGTGGCGAACCTTGACGGTACTGGTGAACAAATCATATTCCTCCATGGACCACGGAGCCTCTCCTCGCAGATCCTCCTGGTCGGCTGCAGACAACCTTATTGCGCTAGATACCTTTGATGTTGGGAAAGACGACAGTCCATCCTGATGCTCACACCCGAAGGCAAACTGGTAAAAGAACTTTGCACTTCCGCCTACTCGTTCCCGCAGTCTTCAGGCTGCCCGATTCCTCGGATTCTTTTTCGTGGGAGCTGAGAAATCAACTGGCGTGCGACTGCAGGTCTGGTTCAGCCGTATCCAGCAGGGGGATCGCCTGAATATCAGTGGTGACTTGAGCCAATATCTCCTTAGTGGCCGTGACGGCTGACGGTAGCGGGGGAATTCCCGGGTGCAGGTACGATAGTCATCTTTACCCCCCTCGGTTCCATCAATAAGCTGCAAATACCGGTGCGCATTCAGGCGCGTAGTGATCGATGCTGCGCCACAGGAAAGTCAAGCAAACGGCGTAGAGGGAGTCATGTCAGATTTGAAAGAGGTCCGAAACCCCACATTCTATCGAGTCCGAATCAAAGACGGCCACAGCGCTGTCGGGTTGTTGGTGAGTGCGACTGGCAAACGCTGCATCCCGTCAACTCAGTTTTGGCTCACCGTTGATGCCTGTGACGCCTATCGCTTCCCGCATAGTGCAGCGCTGCACGTGCAGGTGCGGCTTGGGAATATGGGATTCACAACGGTGTTAGAGGAAATTCAGAATCAGTCTGGCAAGGACTAACTTGGCCGGCGCTTTCTTCGCTCGCTTCGCTTGCTGGATGGCTTGCTTGTCAGTCGTTCCCCACCTCTTCCGCGTCGGCGCCCAGAGACGGACATCCAAATAGCCAGCTTCCATCGGATCGGCAGTCACCCGCTGGCGACCCTATCGGGAGCGGATCTCCTCGACAACCCTCGTCTAGGGCGAATTACTACCAGATAACCCCGTAGTCCGGCCGCAATCGACGGCACCTTACCCACAAGCGAACTGCTGGCTCACTTCAGAAGGCTCACTTCTACACGATGACCGTTTGGCGAGATGAATCACGCATCTCGTCATAGTCGTTGTGTTTTCAATCAGCACGCTCTCGGTGGAGAAGAGAACCGCCCCGCGTCAATGCATGAGCGGGTTTCCTATTAAGGGCAAATGCAAAGCCGTGAACTCGGAGTCGGACTGGAAACGACAAACGCCCATGCCCTTAGGAAATGTTCGCGTCTCACAAACCGACTTGTCAGCACCAATCGGCATATCGGGTGTCGGGCTCAGATGCCTTCCGGATATGGGGTATCGGGAATGACGTCGCTCGATCCGATTTTGAGGAATCTGCTTCTGACTAAGCGAAGGAACGAACTCCGTCGCGCCTGGACCGGAGAGGGAGCAAGTGATGTGAGCCCCGTTCCGCCCTGAAAACACTGCCCCTCTTTGACCTTGACATCGCGTGGTATTTAACTTTCCTCCATATATTAATTTGTTGGGAAATATTAATTTGTTGGGAAAATTAATCCTAGGCCCTTGAGCGACTCTCGCCGAATCGGGTGATTGCGGTACGTGCACCGTAGGCCTACGTAAAACGCAGAACATCGCAGGCGGTGCGCGCAGAGGATGGTTGAGGCCAGTTCAAGCCAGTTACACCAGTTCAAGAACGCCGGGCAAGGCCAGATGTCGGGTTGCTCGGTGCAACCGACTCTCGAAATTGCAGCCGTGCTTCCAGCGACTCCAGCCATGCCTCGAAAGATAGTCGACATTCGGGTTCAATGCGGAGGAAGCGCAGGCCGATGACTACGGTGTCCCTCCACACGACTTCAGCCTTGGCCCGGAAAGTTTGGGCTGTCGTTCCGGGAAGCTCGAATTGTATTTTGACTGTGCCTTCCATTGCGGCAGATCCGAAATGAGTGAGCGCCAGTCCACCCCCACTAACGTTCATGACTCTTCCCGTGTGAGTCTCGTTGGAGCACAAGAGCGTAACGGACAGGTCTACTCTGTGACGGAAATATCTGCGGTGCTCGCGTTCCATCCTGGCAAGCGCAATGTCGATGTTGTTTCGGAACAGCATATCGGAAACGGGCTTACCCACGATGAAATCAGCTCCCGCTTCGACTGCCGCGCTGACGCTAGTCTTGCCATTCAAGACGGCGAAGACAACTGATTGCTTGTTGGAGCGACTCTGGCGTATCGTGGCGAGCACTTCAATGGCTCCGCGGACATCATCACAATCAATAACAAAGCCATCGATATGTCGGCGACCAGCGAGTTCGACGGCGCTTGCCGCATCAGGGCGAAGCTCAACTCCGACACCCGCCGCACCGAAAGAAGTCCAAACGACATCCAGTAATGCGGCATCGCTGGTTACCAACAGGCAGGTCAAATCCATCCTCTTAATCTAGGCAAACGATCAGGAATTGCAAAGTGACGGAGGTGTACTCCGCAGCCTTCGATCACACTATGCCCGCCCTTCCTTGGAAGCCAGACCGGCCAAACTCTGTTGAAATGCCCCGCCGTGAAAGTGTCCTCTCGCGGCTCAGGGTCGCGCGCAGACGTGTCTCCTCGTTTCACTCGGGAGAAAACCGTAAGATTAACGAACCGCTTGTAACCGTCAATTGGCACCCGCAGCTTTAGCGCCGTAACTGTAGGTCTCCAAGACCCCTAGCAACAGCGGTAAGGCTTCGACTAATCCTTTTTCGGTCTTCGAGCTTAGCACCACAAGGGCAATGATCTTTTCTTCGTCGATGTAGGCAACGGCCTCCGCAGAGCCCTGGTTGACGCCGTGGAAATAGCGCAGCTTAGCAGTCCGGCCCTTGAAAGGAATGTCTCCATCGACATAGCTCATTCCTGGATTGTCCTTACGAAATTTTGCTAAGTCCGCATCCATCAGTTCCTGAAGCGTTGCCTGCCCGGGTCCCTTGCTCACAATATTGGGATACATGACGGTTTCCGCAGTGTCCCACGCCCCCCTTGCGTAATAGACGCAGCACACACCAAGACGCCGTCCGACCTTCCGATCAGCAAGCCAGTCTTTGGGCCCCTCGATCGCGAAAGATCCCCCTTCGGACTGGAGAATAGCAGTGTGGTTTTTGCTACTCGTCCCCTGTTTTGGCTTGGTTTGCTGCGAAACAGCAGGCAAGGTGAGAGCAACCCCGGCCATAACGAGGACCATCCACTTCATAGAGAGCCACCGCGGCAAGCATAGCTGACCCACAGCAAACATCTACACGGGTCGCGCGAGCCATTGTTAACTGTGTTGAGTCTCGCTCTTCTGGCTAATGCCTTGAGTTGCGCTCGGCCCCTCCATCTTCGCCTGAATTTCCCAAAGGAGTCTCTTACCGCCAGCTGCAACGGCGGAACAGAGGACGGTTTTGGCTGATGTTGTTGGGAGTGTTTGGGAGATCTTATTTTCGTTTTCGCCGACTGGTTGTCCAGGTAGCGAACCGCTATTCCGAAGCAGCAGTGGGCTGAGTGTTTGCGAGAGGCATCTCTAACGACAAGCCTTTGCATCTACGAGGTCTCGCTCATCTTGCTGCGTCGAGCTCTTGGGTTCCTTACCGGGACCATCGTAACTTGCAAAGCAATCCTCGTGGGTCGAATATCTGATCGCGACGGCCTGACTATGAAGGCTTATATTGCAATGGCACTCTTGGTTTGTTCATCAACTAGCGTCGTGCTTTCTCACCGTTTCTCATTAGCCCAGCAAGACGCACCGGAAATTGAGCGCAAAGTGCTGAGCAAGGTGGCACCGACCTACCCCGATCTAGCCCGCAAGACAAACATCCATGGAGCCGTGAAGCTGGGGGTCGTCGTTGCGCCCGATGGTAGAGTAGAGTCCACAAAAGTGGTTGGTGGGAATCCTGTGCTCATACAGGCTGCGGTTGACGCAGTTCGCAAATGGAAATACGAGGCTGGTCCTCAGCGGACCAGCGAAGTGGTTGAACTGAAGTTTAGTCTTCGCTGAATGCCCTGATTCGAAGTCCTCCGGGCGCTGAAGAAGGAACGGAAAAGATTCCCGTGATCGCCCCGGAGCAACGAGGCGAAGCTGATGAGAGAAGGCGCGGTGTGCTACTTGGAGAAGGCAAGGTTGGAAGAGGCCAGAAAAGCCTTCGAAGTAGCAACCAATTCCGCCCCTGATCACTTCCCTGTTTCCCCTTCGTATCCACCGCGTCCGCATCGACTTGCGGACGCTGATCAGAAGACCTCGGTCTTGCGCCAGGTTCGGAGGTTGACGGCATAGAGCACAATGCAAAACAAGTTCGCCGGAATGAAACCCAGCTGCTCCGTTCTCAGCCCTATGACGCAGATGATCAAGCTATTCGCCGCCGCCAGAACCCAGCCCTCCCAGCATCTTCTCCCAACCAGAATCGTCGAAACAACCGTAAGGACACAAGACAAGCAGTCAAGCCGCAATACGAGCGAGAGCACCTCTAGTTTCATATGGCCTATTGTCCCGCGGATCGTTGGCTGGTGCTCCGATAGAGGCCGCGAGAACGTAACGTTGGTAACCCCGCGTTCGCAATAGCAATGACGCGGTACCAAAGCCAATACTTGCGGTTGGCAAGGATCCTCCACAAAGTGTCGTCATCACGTTGCAAATCCCTCCTTGACTGTCGGAGGAACTTATCTGATCCGTTCCCCCAGGGATATGGCCACTGTGTCACCCACATCCTTC
>Ga0207112_1242_pt1 | contig 10606 bp, 12 predicted proteins | sample Alteio_BWMinHeat_72_FD_153549 | JGI IMG/M metagenome (GOLD analysis project Ga0207112, IMG submission 153549) | Enriched cells from forest soil in Barre Woods Harvard Forest LTER site, Petersham, Massachusetts, United States -... | ecosystem: Environmental > Terrestrial > Soil > Temperate forest >...
CAATCCGTAGACGCGCGCGATGCAGCGGCTCTCTTGCGCACGCGCTTCTTTCATAAGACGTAGCCAGGGAACCAGCCAGTCCGCGTTCAACTCATTTGCAGGATTAGAGTTCATCGCCAATTCATGGTAGGCGAACTCGGTCTTTCCTACAGTGATAACATCGCCCGTCTTGAGCCTCGCACTGCCGTCACGCGCTCGCCATTCAAGAATACAGAATTGGCGGCCCCAAGATCCTCGATATAGACCTTCGCCTCGTCGGCAAAGAGAGCGAAATGCTTCATAGACAGGGTTGGCTCGTCCGCGAATATGTCGCAGTCCGGCGATCTGCCCACTATAAGGCGGCAATTGGGAGGCAAGAAGACCTTCTGGCGTTCGTGTGTCTGCAAGTCCTCGAATATCAGGACGCCGATTCCAACCTGAGTCGCCATCCTCTGCGCGCGGGGTTTGTCTGTCGACTGCGTCTCCGCATATTTGATGGAGAAGTCTCGATTCCACTTCACCCTTTCTTCTCGCATCCGCAGGCGGGTCGTAATGTACGCGGTTATGGCGCTGGTTATGACGGCGACGATTGCGCTTAGTAGGATTGTCTTCGAATCCAATGGGTCTCCGTCCGCCTTTCGTGCTTTTGCCGGTCGGCTGGCTCAATTGTGCTGCGAACGCTAATCATGTAGGAACCGGGTCAAAGCCGCAATTCCAGATCGCCTTTCATCTTTGGCCTCCTGTGCGTGCGACGATGAATGAACCACAGGGATGGCGCCAGCGAATCCGCCTCGTACGCGCTGGGTCGAAATTGAGACTCCGCGCGGCTGAAGCATGCGGAAGCTTAGATGGACCGTCACCTACCTAGGCGGAAACTGAGACTCCACGCGGCTCAAGCCGGTGGTATCTAGAATGCGCCTGGTGCGCGTTAGGTTGAAACTGAACCTCCGCGCGGCTTAAGCCGGCGGTATCTCGAATGACGCTACGGCTCCCTTCCCTCTAGCGTGACTCCGTTTCTATACCCAGCATATCAAGCGCTTTGCCCGTGCCCCAGCGGGGCGCAATGTTTGTAGATCGCGAGGTGCAGCCCGCCCGCGCCCCAGCGGGGCGCAATGTTTGTAGCCCGCAGACGCAACTCGCCCGCGCTCCCAGCGGGGCGTCTGACATTCTAAAAGGCCGCACGAATTTGGAGGAGCGACGTTGCTCGCGGGCTTCGACCATATCGGGCCCTTAGGCCGCGATGTGCCCATCATCTTCGATAGCGAGGTGATGCTCAAGCCGGAGGTGCGCCAGGCGTTGGAGCAATTGACCGAACAACTCCGACGCGACCGGGCCCACGCGACGGCGGTTTATTTTGCCGCCCCAGTTCGTAGTACCGGCTTTAGCCGGGCAGTGCAATGGCGCGGACGGTATCGAGGAAGCCGGTCTTGCAAAACGAAGGGGATGCGCGGAAGAACGCGAGAATGCGAATGGAGGTGGGGTGGATTCGTTGGGCTCCTCCGCGAGGCACTACCCGGCTAAAGCCGGTACTACGAACAGGGCCGCCCGGCCTGTAGCGCGACTACCAGGGCGAGCGCCAGGACTTCGACAGCGGCGACCTGACGGCTCTGGTGGTGCGGGCGCTCTGTGCTTGTGTAGGGAGTGACGTTAATGACGTTAGTGACGTTAGGTCCAAGGATGACCGCCCGGAATTCCTGCAAACCGGTAAAAGTGATCGAGGCCGCCAGGCAGGTTGCGGCAGAGGAGGAATTGGACATCGACGCCGACCACATCACGGCGCGCAGATTGGGACGGCTATTGAAGAAGATGCGGTTCGAACAAGCGCGAGGCGGGGCCGGCGTACGCGGCTGGAACATCAAGAACGCCGAATTGGGGCGCTGGGCAGCGTCTCTGGAATTGGACTCGGGGAAGAAAGCGATGCGAGAAGCAGTGGAAGCGTCGCCAGCCGCCCCGCAAGGCGAGCCGAAGATAGAGAGGAGCCCGAGAAGGAGGATCCAAAGCCAACCGCGAGGCCTCGCAGCGGACGCTCGACGCAGGTTGATAAAACTATGGAGCGCGCCAAGAGACTATTTGGGACAAGATCTCGCGCACACCCGCCACATGAGGAGAAGTGTGTTTATACAGAGACAGGTCATGAAGCCCCTGGCAGGATTGCGGCGATTACGGGGATTCGACCGAGCCAACCCCGAAGCTAACATCACTAACGTCATTAACGCCACTAACGTCACCGGACCCGGATCCCCGCCCGACTCCGAACTCCCCTTCCCCAACTCGGAACTCGGAACCTGGAACTCGGGACTTCCTCCCGGCACCCAGCACTCAGCACTCCGCTCAGCAGGTAGACGAATGCATGGACGAGGGCGTAATAGAGGGGGAGCAGGCCAACATACAACCCGACCAGACAACCCTCGAGATCGTGATCGCGCGCGTGAGTTCAATCGTCAATTCGGAGGCGACGCGCCCTGCTTCGCCTTCGCCGAGACCCTGACCTTTGGCCGCTTTTCAGAGAACTGAGCGACGCCAGACTCGCTGACCGCCGTATCTGATACGTCTATGTACCTGAGTTTTGGCCAATGCACGGCGGCGCGCAACAGCTCATCGGTCACCGGCGTTCCGCGCAGATGGGCTGCTTCAAGGCCCGACTGCAAAGCTACCCGCAGCCGGGCGGTCCTGTCACCTCGCGGTCGTGCGGCCGACCGCTCACGGAGGCGGGAGGCAGTTTCGAGCCCCTGGACTAAGGCTCTGCGGTAAATCCCCATTCTAGTTGCCAAGAAACGGCAACGCACCGAATAGAGGCCGTCGAAGCGTCACGGCCTGGAAAAAAGCAACTTGCCCATTATAGACCGCACGCGCTTGTAAGCCGGTAGAATAGTGGCCACCCCATCCGCCGCATCAGCTATCGCCTGGCGCATTTCGATCACAAACTCTTTAACGCTCTGCGCGCCGGTCTCTTTCCAAAACTGGTCTTGCATTGCGCGATCACGAAATAGCTGTATCCATAAGACCGCCAGGTCCGGCGAACACCTGGACATATCCTGGAACAGGTACTGGGTGACGTGAGCTGTTTGTTGGCTGAGAGGTGTCTGGAGAGAAACGATGTAGGGCCCGGTCTGATGAGAACGCATCACGTTTCTCAGAAGGAGCCTTGCACGTGGATAATCGTAGTTCTTCAGTATCCAATTCGCCAATACTATGCGTGGGCCCTGCAACAAGTCCTCCGTTAGCAAATCCTTTGTCGGGAGGTAAAGGATGTTAAGCTCGCTGAGCGGGACGTTGAGATCATCTATGTATGGGATTTGCTCTATGCAGGAATTGACGGCCTGGAGGTAAAGCGGGCGGGTAGCGGGCGTCGGCGGAGCCCCGAACAATAAATAGCTGTAGAGGCCATAGCCCTCTACCTCTCCTTCTTGGCTTTCAAGCACATCCCATCCGGTCTCACGGGCATTCGCGGCCTCGTCAACGGAGGCGGCATTCCGCCCGCTGCCGATGTGGCCCTGGTGCTTTGCGGAAGAGTGAACCGGGGCTGCATGATGACGCCGACGGCCTTTTCCCTTAGACCCCTTAGACATGGTCGCTTTAGATTGTCCCGCCATATTGCTGTTCTGGAGCCCGCCTATCCTTCGTTCTCCCGTTGTCATACCGGCGACAAGCGCCAGCATGCCTGCGAGGCTCCCGAGCATGACCATGCATGTCAGCACGATAACTAGCACGGGCCTCAGTCTCATAGTCATCCTCCAAATTGGGAGTCGCCCTTACCGGTAGCAAGTATCAGCGCGTTTTCAATCGGATGCTGCCCCACGCCCAGCCGCAGCGCTCTTTCTCTTTCTCAGATAACTCCGCAGCAAATTGATCATGGAAATCACAATAAACCACACTCCTACAATGAATAGGACGTCGCGATTCCTGAGCGGCACCACACCCGTCGCATAGTTTAAAAGCAGCCACGTACCCGTAGATAAAACGATGGTCAGCAGCGCGGCGAACTGTAGCCGCTTGAGAGCGTTTGACGCCCGACCCAGATAGCCAGCCTTCTGTGGCTGCACAGAAGGCGTCTCAACATTGCCTGAGGCGCTTTTCTTTTTTCGCACTTAAAGCTCCAACGCTCTGTGGTTCCGCTGGCTAAGCGTACCAAACCATTGACTAGGGCTCTTGGGGACTAACTAGGCTCTGTGCTGCTGTTCCACGACATGGAGCCCTTCTTGCCCATTAAGCCCAGCCGTAACAGATTGGGCGTAAACGTCGTGCGCACGTTGCGCGTCCGTTGTGTTCCCTTCACCTATATAGACGGAATCTGAAGCTGGTTTTATTCACAAAGCCAAGAGGACATGTGCCGGCACCCTGGCCTTCAGTCCCTGCTCGCCCCGCAAGGCGCTCGATCTCGTTCGGTGCGGCAGATGTCTGTATGGAAGGCGCGGCCGGTTGATCCTTCAATGGCTCGCTCCCACCGAGGCGGGCGCTGCGCGCGACAACCGCAACGACTTCGCGATCGCTCAGCGGCACTGCCAACTCAACCGTAGTACTTTCCTTGATCTCGTATGCTCCTCGCTCCTGTTTGCCACCGATTCCTCCTCCCTTTCGCTATGGATTTTGGGAGGGAGTCTTGCTGGAAATTGACCAGCGCCGCTATCTGCCGTGCTTTGACGGTTTACGATAAACCCGCCACCGTTTCCGACAAACCGGCCGCCCATTCCGGAAATCTCCGAAAAAGTGGCCGGTTTCACGCCGGAATCAGTGGCCGGTTTTGCCCGGACTGCCCAAGTTGGGTCGCTAATGGGCGCTGAGCAAAACACCACTCTCAAAATGCCTGGAGCTCGATACACCCGCTGCGTCCTCGTAACCGCAAGGCGTGCACTCTCAGGCACATTGAATGTTCAGCCGGCACAGACGAACAGGCCTCACGCTGAAGCTCGCGGTAACGCGCAAGCTGTCTGTCTTGCGCGAGCTCTTTGAGACAGTTCCAGCAGAAAAGTCTTGCCGAGCAGCGCTACTGAGAACCCAGTCCTAGCGGAAGCCTAGGGCGTTCAACGCCTGAATGGCTGAGGGTCTGAAGTGGCGTGTAGGTAGTTGACTCCTCGTTCGGCCTATCCCGTGAGCAGCGAACGGCGGCGGGGCTGGCAGCAACGAAAACTGTTGCCGCCTATAGACCTGTATTAGATGGGGATGACAAGAGTCGACCTTGTCCAGTAAGTCTCGATCATCGCTTACGAGAATCTTGCAGTCACCATGTTCGAGAGCCGTCGCTACATGAATCGAATCGGGCGCATATATTCCGGCCTGCTCTGCGAACATCATAGCGAGTTGCCACATCGGGCTTGCATCGCCCCTGGAATCAGGTAACAGAAGAAAATCTGTTGACGTCGCTAGCGTCTTAAGCAGCGCGTCCTTAGTTCGTGTGGCGGCCAGCAACGCCGCAGGGTCGGGAGGAACCGTGTGCCGAACGTTGAGGTGCCTCCCTCGCCGTGTTGGTCGAGGTACCCCAGAACGTATTAGTTCGCCTTCATAGAGCACACCATGGCACTCAGTGATTGCCCAGAGGCTGGTGCCTAGCCACAACAAAGCGCTGCCCTGATACCTTTGGAACAGGGCCAGTAACTGCGTTGCACCGCGGTGCCTTGGCCGGGTCTGATCAGCCAAGTCTACCAACGCGGTAGTCTCGAGGTATACGAGACAAGGGTCCGGCGAATGCGGTGAGGGAGTTATTCGCGCTGCCAAGGTTTTCGGTTATTTCCTTCTGCGGTGTACTTGAGGCTGCGACGGCTTCATCGCGCCAAAGTCGTCTAGCAGGCGTTTAACTACGTCTTGGTTAATCGTTGGAATGTCATTTTGCGCGGTGTAATCGAACAGCCTATGAAGAAATTGTATTAGGTTCCGAGGGGTTTTCTGGACATTTGGAGGCAAATGGTCAAGTATGTAGCGCAGAATTTCCTCGCTGAGTGGTCTCAGGTCACCTGCCTTCACTCGCTTTATCGACGACCGTTCTCGTTCCCGATCAAAATAGCACTGCACGAGCTTTATCGCGTCTTCCAGTTCGATTGGCTGCAAGTTAATTGTTCGCCAGTTGCGATCGGCCAAAGGCGTGGCAACTTCAGTGAGCGCCGTAAGCGCGCCAGGTGTGATTGCAATGACAACAGCCAAACCTTCCTGGATTTTATCGAATACCTCCCGAATCGTGTAAAGGTACTCCTGTCGCTGTCTAGGCGAGAGCAGGTTTCCTTGGGGAACCTCCTCGAACTCATCGAGAAGCAAATAGACATACCTGATCCCGTTGCGTTGCATGATACGCAACAAGAATTGCAGAAATGTCGGGGCTCGCAGGTCGGAACCGGCCCTAAGCTTCGTAACGCTCGCTAAGGATTCCCAAGAAGAAAAGCTCTTCTCGTCTCTCGCGAGAAGCAAAGCGATGAAGGAGTCGGCCAAGTCAATAGAGATGTCCTCGCCAATTGCAGTGACCAAACAGTGAACGAGGTAGTATCTCACCGCTTCTCGGCCCCACCCGTTTTTTTCCAACGCAAAGAGGAATGTCCGATAGTCATTCAACGACTCTTCACTAAACACCTTTGTGAAGGCGGCAGGTATCGGAGCGTCCTCCTCATTCCACAGGCGAGGGGTCCCGCCTAGAGCACCTACAGACCTCTTTTGGGGTAGTGTCAGGTTCCGTCTCAAGCGTCGGAATTCTTCTTCGTCACCTGATATCTCGCGAGATAACACCTCGCGGATCGCAAACCAAATATATTTTCTCACCGTGTCGAATCCGAGCCTTCGTAGTATGGTCCTATTCAACTCGTTTGCTTCCAGACGAGGCCGCTCGACATATATCGCCCGCGCAGATTGGTCACCTACATTCATATATGTGTTAATAACCTGTTCGATGAAGCGAAGAGTATGTGTCTTCCCGGTCCCATACTCTCCGGTGACTGTCATGGAATGAGATTGACGATCGCGGTAACTGGTTTCGATAAAATCAACAATGTCCTTGGCCATCTTTGGGCGCAGAGGAGGGTTCTCTTCAGTCGCGTCAGCGATGCCGCTGGGGGGAAAGGGGTTACCTGGAAGCTTAAAATTCTTCTTGAAGAAGGCATGCGCCTTGTCAGTTGTTCTGTCGCCGGCGACAAGACCGCTTAGGGTTTCCAAGCGTTCCTTTAAATTGCCACTCATCTTATTTCGTCCTTCTTGTGTTCTCCGAACCGGATCAAGCTGGTTCGCCAGGAGCCCTCAAGCTTGAGATAGTACACGGATGGCTTGTCCCGGCGCGTAACCTTGAAGGCATTGTCAATTAAGAATTTGCTGCCCCGCTCAAAAAAATACTTATCCCGGCGGGCATAAAACATCGAGGCTAGCATCTCCTTTATGTTCTCTTTTGCATAGCCGTGGGCCTTGCTAATAGAAATAATCAGATCCGGGATGCCAATGCGGTTGCCCTGTCTCCTCTGATCTAATAATCGATCAACCATTTGCTCGAATCGCGCCGAGTCCCTGGATGGATCAAACCACGCATTAACAATAAATGATTCGATCTCGACAGTGCCCTCGTTTTCAGCACCCGATAGATATGCGAATGGAGCAGCCTCAGCTGACGGCACATTTTCATCCGTCAGGTATGCCTCGTTAGTCCAGAGGCGTAGCCCGTGTACAGTCTCGCGGCGCTCGACGGCGCGTACGATGCGCTCATCCCAATGCTGACTCTGGATACGATACCCGCTGTCTCGAAATTGCTCGCTTAGCTCCTCCTCGGCGTTCTCCCGCGATGGATCTCCCCTGTCCTCCGCGGCAACGCGGCTAATTGTTACTGGGCTTCCTTCCCTAAGCAACTCTCTCAGGCTAAATTCCTCACGCGGCATAAAATACTTTAGCCACGCTGAACGTACATAAGAACTCATTGCCAGAACGGAGCGCCACACCGCTTTCGAAACGGCGTTCAGTTCAACCTCTCCCTGTCCGCCATAGCTACCCGCCAGAGCGGAAGCAATGCGTCGACCCAGAGCGTTCGCTTTATAATAAACATGACCGTCCCCCTGCTCACATTGAACAAGCCCCAGCTCTCGAAGCGAAATGATGTGATGATTGATTCTGGTAGGAAGCCGTTCCCCGCTACGGAGTGGCTTGGACTCTACAATGCCAAGGGTGACGGCCCGGCTGGCAAGTTCTCGCACACTTAGAGGCTGTCTCGCTTGACTGAGGATAAAGCAGAGTCCGGCGAGATTGGCGAGCGGAACCCCTCGCGTATGAGACAGTCGGAAGTCGGCGGCGCGGGTTATCATGGCATAGGCTTAGCACGTGTACGCATGACTATAATACTCTCGCGCAACCATCCATTCCTATTGTCCCGTCGAGGCAGTTGCCTAGCAATTTGCAGATGATCAATTGTAAGACCTACCGCTCTGGCGGCTGCGCAGATGAGCAGGTCAGTGCAGACCGGCACGCTGGGATTGTCCTTGCCGCCGTGCAGCGAGTTGCCCACCACACAAACAATAGGGGCACCAGGAACGGAAACGCGGGCCTGCTCTTTCAACGCGATGAGCATGTCGTCGATATATCCCGAGAATAATGCCTGTCTCATCCTTCGATATTTGTCAGTAGGCAACGCGGCAATTAGTGCATCCTTAAGGCGCCGGATCCAGACCGGCCCTCTCAATTGATCGCATATGGACGTGGGACGGAACTTTATACTCGGGTGCGATCTAAAGGTTCCGCCTCGAAGGGAATGAAACTGCTGATTGTTAGTGACATCTCCGCGAAGCCAAAGCTCAAGCTTGTAAACCTCGGAGTAGTCGATATTATTTAGATATGGTGGTGAATAACAAAGTGCAGTAAAACTACCGTCTTTGAAAGGCAGACATCTTCCGTCTCCAAGCAGAACCTCGGCTGTTGACTCTGACCGCTGTTTCCCTCTTAACAGCGAGAGATCTTCTAACATCAACTCACACCGCTCAATCAAGAGTTGTTTGACGCTCGGTGTCCTCGAAGCCTCGATCAGGCGTAAGGCCCGCCCGTCTTTACGGGTGTTGCTAGCTTGCTCAATCACTGATGTCCAAGCAAGCATGAAGAAATCAGATTCTAGCTGGGACTCACAGTTCTCTCTTATCCACTCGCGATAGAACACCAAGTCTTGAAGCGCGCCTGGTTCGAATGCCCGCTTCCCGTTCTTATGAGCGGCGTTAAACGTTGATAGCGCCGGGATCGGAAACGTCCGCCTACGGCCGCGCCTCGGAAGGCTCAACCTTTCAAGCAAACGTTTAATAGCTCCTTCCTCATACCTATACCAGTTAAGTTTTGATTTAGCTACGAAATGAATCGCCGGGTTCCATTCAACACCAACAGCTCTTTGTACGTTGCCATTTTCGCCGGGCACCTGGCATGAAAGGAGCGTAGTTGCAACCCCACAAAAAGGGTCAAGTAGCGATCTGGCGGATTTTGCCGGTATGATTTCGCGCGCTTCGAGAGTGCTGAGCAGTTTATTGGAATACCCTTCTTTGAAAGGGTACCATCGGTGGATAGGTGCGGACTTCGAGCTGTCAAACGTAACCAAGTTCTTCAAAGAGGCGTCTTGGGGCGGAGGAATCACGGACATCTTTGATTCAAACGCGTGATATAGACTCGTGAGATCATTCAACTCGCAGTCGGTCTGACTAGCCATGCGGACCTTTGTAACCCGCGTCAACAACGAACGAGGAGTCTGCAGTCTGTCCAGCCAAAGTCTCCTGCAGCCAAAACAGTAACACTAAAACCACAATCTGCGCCAATCGGATCCCTGTATGAATATTAGATCGCCATGAACCGAAGGTTGCATGGATCAAAAAGCCCGACTTGGGGGTCGCGGTGAAGCGTTGATTCGCGTGGCGTCGCGACAACGGTCTGAATTTGAAACCGAGAGGCGCATCCCCTCGTACTTGCCATCTTCCGGTTTGATCCGATCACTCCGATTCCGAAAAGCTTTCCCGCCAGCTTAGGTCTGCACCGCAACGCCTCGACCGGTTTGAGGCCTTTGACCTGGAGGTCCTCACCATCCGTTAAGGAGGTGTCCTAGTTTGGTGGCCTACACATAAAGCTCCTCGCGATTGTGAGGACTAACCCCGGCAACAAGCTTAATACGCTCAAACTCGACGCCAGATTTGCTCCAGACTATCGACCTTGCGAGGATTGTTAGTCAATAGGCGTGCCCTCTTGATTCCAAATCACGCAAAATCTCAATGCTGTCATCATAGTTGCGGCAGTCTTCGCGGAACCCGAGGTTCTGGTAGGCACCCACGACTAGTTCAAGTCCTTGTCGTTCTCCCTCGGCATAAATCAGAAAATGATTGCGAACACCGACACCCTTCCCATGGTCCTCGAAAGCGTAGACGAACAGCCCGGCCCCTTCATTCGCCATCAAGCGCTTCGACCCTTCCATTTGCCAATGACAGTCACAGTAAATAGTTTCACTAACATAGCCCAAGGTCAATTCCCAAGCTTCGTTGCTGTTATCAGGGGCCGCCGTTCTATGGCACGGATCCCCAACCAGAGACCAGTTTATGTGTTATATAACACATAACCCGGAAAGCGGATTATTGCCGAAAGGTCAATATTTCGATCTTCATTGTTGTTATGAAGCGACAGGTTTGCTCACGTTGGCTTCTGCGCTATATCCATC
>Ga0207112_1243_pt1 | contig 10544 bp, 9 predicted proteins | sample Alteio_BWMinHeat_72_FD_153549 | JGI IMG/M metagenome (GOLD analysis project Ga0207112, IMG submission 153549) | Enriched cells from forest soil in Barre Woods Harvard Forest LTER site, Petersham, Massachusetts, United States -... | ecosystem: Environmental > Terrestrial > Soil > Temperate forest >...
AGACTATGTCTGGCAGGGCTCCTTTATTTTTATATACTGTCCTAATGGAGGAAAAGGACGTAAAGATAGAAGCTTCGTGGAAGGAGGCGCTTAAGGACGAGTTCGGACAGGATTATTTCAAAACACTGCGGCAGTTCGTCAAAGACGAATACGGTCACGCGATTATCTACCCCGCACCGCGGAATATTTTCCGCGCGTTCGAGCTCACGCCGTTCGATAAAGTCGAGGTGGTCATACTCGGCCAAGACCCGTATCACGGACAAAATCAGGCCAACGGACTTTGCTTCGCGGTAAGTCCCGGTGTACAACCGCCACCGTCGCTGCAGAATATATTCAAGGAACTGGCAGCGGATTTGGGAGAGCCCATAAAGAACAAGGGAGGGGATTTGGAGCGATGGGCCAAGCAGGGCGTTCTACTATTGAATGCCACGCTTACGGTAGAGGCGCACAAAGCAGGTTCGCATCAGGGTAAGGGCTGGGAGGAATTTACCGACGCCGTGATACGCAAGCTGTCGGAAGACAAAGAAAATCTTGTCTTTATATTGTGGGGTAACTATGCCAAGCAAAAAGGCGCGCACATCGACCGCACCAAGCACCTCGTAATCGAATCAGCGCACCCTTCGCCCTTCTCCGCCTACAACGGCTTCTTCGGCTCCAAACCTTTCAGCAAAACCAACCAGTATTTAGTGGAGCACAACAAAAAACCGATTGATTGGTTGTAATTAATACGCAGTATATAGTGAGGGTCGCGGCCTCGTGGGAGGCTTAAATGAGGACAAACGCCATGGAGTTTCGTAGAGCGCACTCTTTTTATTCGCCGGCGTCCAGTTATGATGGTTGGCCAGACATGCCGACTGAGAGTTTGTGGGTTACGGCAAAGCGACTCACTGACAACCGGTTACGCGCCATGCGGGTTTGGATTGAGAGAGGCGGAAACAAGACCGCCAAGCGCGTGGGTGACTTGAGATCCAATCTGGTCAGCGCTCTGAGGCAACTTGCCAAGGAAGCGCAGAGAGACCGGTACGACCAGGATCGCTCCGCAGCACGAATTGGTGGACTAATAGAAATCGTAAAGGATCTCGATGTCGGCGACGGGCCGAATTTCCCCTTCGCTTACGATTTTCTGGGAATCGAAGTCCCAAAAACCGTCACGGGCTCCAGTTGGGATTATCGGAATTCGTCCCCTGCTTACCATAGGAACGCTGTGAACGTCTAAAAAACCTCAGTACAATAGTAGTTGCATCAGGAGCGCGGCCATTCCCGCGCTCTTTTTGTTTCGACTCCAAACCTGGGTCTTCAAATCCTCAATAAACTTAAGAAATTCTCTCTTTGCAAGTGAGGGCCGATGATGGCGAGGTTGAGTTTGTCGGACTTGAGGAGGTCTTTGGATACGCGCTGGATGTCGTCGGCTGAAACTTTGTCTATCCCTTCGAGCACTTCTTCCATCGAACGCACGCGGCCGACTTCGAGGAGCGATGTCGCGGCGCGCTGGGCGATACGGTCGCTGGTCTCAAGGGAAAGAGTCATCGTGCCTTTGATGTAGTTCTTGGCCTTATCAAGCTCGGCCTTGGATACTTTCGTTTTCTTTATTTTCTTGAACTCATTGAGAATCGTCTCCACAGCTTTCTCAAGCTTCGCATGTTCCACGCCCGCCTGCACCACAAAGTAGCCGGTGTCGGTGTACTGCTCGCTTCCGGCGTGGACTGAATAGGCGAGTCCGCGTTTCTCGCGCACTTCCATAAACAGTCTGCTCGACATGCCTCCGCCGAGAATTGTTGCGAGTACGGCGAGCACATATTCGTCTTGGTGCAGATACGGATAGGCAGGAACACCGAGCATGAGTTGGGTCTGGTCGGTTTTCTTTTCCTTTATAAGGATACGTGCCTCTGTTTGTTCACCAACGAAAGGCACGAGAGCGGGCGGATTACCTTTCTTGAGCTTGCTGAAGTCGCGTTTGATTTTTGTCAGTACTTTCTTCTCGTCGAATGAACCTGCGATGCAGACGACCGTATTCTGCGGCGTGTAGTTGCGCTTGAGGTATGCGGCGAAATCCGTGCGCGTAAAAGCGCGGATGTTTTCCTTGGGCCCGAGGATGGTGCGGCCGAGCGGATGGTCGGTACCGAACATCAGGGCGTCGAAGACGTTATCTATTGTATGCATCGGCATGTCCTCGTACATATCTATCTCTTGGATGACCGCGCCGCGCTCTTTGGTTATCTCTTTGGCAGGCAAGGTGGAGTTGAGGAAGATGTCGGAAATGACGTCGAGCGCAGTATCGAGGTAGCGGCTGGAGACTTTGGCGTAGTAGGCGGTGCGGTCTTTGGCCGTAAAGGCGTTGTAGATACTGCCTATTGCGTCGAGCTCCTCGGAGATGGCACGCGCGTCTTTGCGCTTCGAGGTCCCCTTGAAGAACATGTGCTCAAGGAAGTGCGCGAGACCGTTCTCCTTGGCGTTCTCATACCGCGAACCGGTGCCCGTCATCACGACAACAGTAGCTGTCTCGGTGCCCGACATGGGAGCGAGTACGATGCGCAGACCATTTGCAAGTGTGTGGATATCGAATTTCATCGTCGGGCAATAGTATCTTCTTGTTGGCGCTACCGCAACAAATGAGTATGATTGTAAAAAGTATTCAATATGATTGAAAAGCTACATGGACCTACTGCACGGGAATTGTATGAAAAAGACATTTCAAAAATCGAGCGACTAAGTGAAGAACAAGAACGTGAGTTGGGGCAGCGTATTTTAGAGCACGATGATGAAAAGGCGCGGAACGAGTTGGTAAAGGCTCATTTACCGTTTGCGATATCCGAAGCTCATAAAACATGGATGCGTTTCAACAACCGGAACAAAATCTCACGTGAGGACTTGATTCAAGAGGCAAACATAGGCCTTATGCGGGCGGCGCGTGACTTTGATTATCGAAAAGCAAAATTTTCTACCTATGCGGCGTGGTGGATGAGAAATTCTATGCAGTTGGCGCTTTTGGGTGAAGGGCTCATACGGGTGCCTCATAGTGCCCAAGCCGCTTTATCAACAACGCTCAAAGCATCCAAAATTCTACTCGAAGAGCTTAAACGGCCTCCAACGGTAAGAGAGTTGGCCGAAAAAACAGAACTATCGGAAAATACAATTAAAAACGTCCTGGATGTCTTGCAGATGAGTATGACATCTCTGGATACACCCCTCGGCAAGGATGAAGACAGTGCAAGTGTCGGTGATGTTATTCCAAGCACAAATAATTTGAGTCCGGAACAAGTAGATGTGGCGCGTCGCGAATTACGCGAAGCACGACAACGTGTATCGGAAATGGTGAACAAGATTTCAAGAGTCTCTACACCAACCCAAATTGCATTTTTCAGAGTGATGTTTGGTTCTGACGGTATGAGCCAGAAAAAAAGCATCGACGAAGTCGCTGCTATTACCGGGACTTCGCGTCAGAACGTAGACCAAAAGCTTACTACGGTATGGCGCCGTCTGGGATATCGGGATAAAATCGGATGGGGCAAGGACCCTATCTCTCAAGAGCGTAACCGTATTGAGATACTTGAATCTTTACTGGAAGTTGTCGATTCTGAAAAGATAAGCTCCAAATAATTTGCTAATCAGTTATGACGGTCAACGAAATCCGCTCGAAATATCTTGAATTTTTTAAGGCCCGCGGACACACTATTATTCCGTCGGCACCGCTCGTGCCGCAGAACGACCCGACGACGCTTTTTACCGGCTCCGGCATGCAGCCGCTTATCACGTATCTCCTCGGCGCACCGCATCCGAAAGGCACACGACTCGTGGACAGCCAAAAAAGCTTCCGCGCCGAAGATATTGAAGAAGTCGGCGACAACAGACACACAACATTCTTCGAGATGCTCGGTAATTGGTCACTGGGTGATTATTTCAAGACCGAACAGCTTCCGTGGTTTTTTGAATTCCTCACCGAAGAGGTCAAGCTCGACCCGAAGAATTTGTATGTAACAGCATTTATTGGTGATGAGAAAAACAACGTGCCACGCGACACCGAGTCGGCGGCTCTCTGGCAGAAACTTTTCGCAAGCAAGGGAATCGAAGCAAAAGTAGTCGAGATAGGCTCGGAGGCAGATGGATACCGCCTCGGCATGCAGGGCGGCCGGATTTTTTATTACGAGGCCAGGAAAAACTGGTGGAGCCGCGCAGGAGTGCCGGAGAATATGCCGGCGGGTGAGCCGGGCGGTCCGGACAGTGAAATGTTCTACGATTTCGGTACACCGCACAACCCGGCATTCGGCGCTGAATGTCATCCCAATTGCGATTGTGGTCGCTTCCTCGAAATAGGCAACTCGGTCTTTATGCAGTACATCAAGCAGGAAGACGGTTCGTTCGCATTGCTGCCCAAACAGAACGTAGATTTCGGCGGTGGACTCGAGCGTATCGCGGCAGCTGCTCAAGGCGACCCCGACGTATTCGCAATAGACGTATTGCGCGATATCATCGGACTTTTGATTCATCACTCCGGCAAAGAATACACCGACAGTCGCTACCAAAAGAGCTTCCGCATCGTCGCCGACCACATGCGTGCTGCCACATTTATGATGGGCGACGGTGTGCGGCCATCCAACACCGAGCGCGGGTACGTTTTGCGCCGCCTTATCCGGCGTGCGTCGCAGCACGCACAAAAGCTCGGCATAGCGGCGGAGGGTCTGGAAGACAGCATGCTTGTGCGCTGTGCGGTCAATATTATAGAGAAGTACAAAGAGGCGTACGCCGAGCTTGCAAGCGAAGAAGCCTATCAACACATTACGAGTGAGATTTGGAAAGAAGAAGTGCAATTTGCGCACACGCTTGAGAAGGGAATGAAAGAATTCGAAAAAATGGCATCTGAGAAAATTACAGCCGACCAGGCATACCAACTTTTCACCACATATGGTTTTCCTTTTGAGATGACGCTTGAGCTGGCACGTGAACGAAAGATATCCGTCGATGAAGACGGCTTCAAGCGGCTCATGGACGAGCACAAGAAACTATCGCGCGCAGGCTCCGAACAGAAATTTAAGGGAGGTCTTGCCGATACATCGGAAAAAACGACACGACTGCACACTGCTCACCACTTACTTCTTAAAGCGCTGCAAGTTGTCCTTGGTCCGAATGTAAAACAGCGCGGCTCGAACATCACACAAGAGCGTCTGCGCATCGACTTCTCATACGGCGCGAAGATGACGCCGGAACAGCTCGCACGTGTTGAAGAAATTGTAAACGAAAAGATTGCCGAAGCGTTGCCGGTGGTACGCTCGACCATTCCCAAAGAAGAAGCAGAGAAGCTTGGTGCCGAACACGAGTTCGGGGCGAAATATCCCGACATGGTTTCGGTGTATTCTGTCGGTCCGCGTGGTGCGACGGAAACTAACCCGCAGTTCGCAGAAGCTTTCTCGATGGAATTCTGCGGCGGCCCCCACGTGACCAATACTTCCGAGCTGAAGGGCACATTCAAAATAAAAAAAGAAGAGGCGGTGGCCGCGGGGATACGGCGTATTAAGGCGGTACTCGAATAACTCACAGAATATCCGCGGCGTGTGCACCAACTGCACACGCCGCGATATACTTATTGTCATGTTTGACCTGCATCTCGCTCGGAAGCGCGGGAAAATTATTGCTGTAGCGGATATCGGAAGCGGAAGCGCTGCGTTTGCCGTTGTCGCTATCAAGGCAGGTAAACCTGCCCAACTGCTTACAGCGGAGCGTTCGGTCTTGCCGCTCGAAGAACGGGCCAAGGAGGCGACCGTTGCCGCGCTCGGTGACCAACTCGTTCAGGCCGGGCAGAAAGTGTTACGTTCCTACGCGCAGAGCGGGAAAAAAGTTGCACCTATCGACAAAGTCTACTGCATCATCCGCGCACCGTGGAGCCGCTCCCGCAGCGTGCAGGCTATGGGCAGCTTTCCGGAGCCCAGAGTCATAACAGGACAAATGATATCTACACTTGCAAAGCACGCCCTCGACGATGAGCAGGAACTTGATAAACAACAGATTCTCGAAGCCGCGGTGGTACGGGTGGAATTGAACGGATACGAAACACGCGAACCGGAAAAGAAAGTTGCACAACGGGTCAGCGTGTCCGCATTGGTAAGCGACTGCGATGCCGGGATACGCGCCGCCGCAGCACAAGCACTCTCCACTTTGGTACCGCATCTTCCGGTCGTGTACCGCTCTTCTACCCGTGCACTTCTTTCAGCACTTCACGGATTGCCCAATCACGAAGAAGACCATCTTATTATTGAAATCGGGAGCGGCGGGAGTAACTTGACGACGGTACGTGACGGGGAGATAGGTGAACAACGTACGGTACCAGAAGGAGTTGCGAGTATCTTGAAACGTCTCGCACCCACTGGCATGCCAGAAGAGACGCGTGCCTTGGTGCGTATGGTGGACAACGACCAGTGTTCGACCACTGCATGCGAAGAAATTCAAGCTGCCATGGCAAAAATCGAACCTGAGCTCGTGCGTTCATTCGCTGAGGGGATGGCGGCGTGCGCCGTGCAACGCAAATTGCCGACAAATCTCATGCTAGTAGTACAGGCGGATTTTATACCTTGGCTTTCTAAGTTTTTTACGCGTATCGATTTCACCCAGTTTACTGCAACGACACAACCCTTCTCGGTGAAAGTACTAACGGTTGCTGAGCTTTCCGGCGCTGTCGTACCGGCGGAACACATGATTCTTGATGCGGGTCTCGCGCTCTCCGTCGCACTTGTCAACAGAGAAGAAAACGGCGCCTAAAAGGCCTTGGTATACTAAAGCCTAATGGCAAAAGACTACTTCCAGGACATTACGCCGCCTTCGGACGAAGGAGCCTCGCGACCTCCTCTCAGTCCGCGCCCTGCTCCTGCAGCCCCGGTCACGCCCGTGCATCTCGACGAGCCTGCTGACGAGGCCAACGAAATACCGATACGGGTTACTCCTCCCGAGCCACGTGGCATTCGTAGCATTGCGCCTACAGCCATGCGCACCCAGCGTCCGCGTATGGGAGATATGCGCGAAGTGCCGCCGATGCCCGGATTGAGCGGCATGCCGCCTACCAAGCAGGGCCGTTCGCGTTGGTGGATGTGGGGAGCAGCTGCGCTCGCACTCATCGTAGTCGCCGGTCTTGTTCTCTTTGCATTCCGCTCGACCACGGTTACCGTCACACCGCGCTCGCACACGGTTGTACTCACCAACGCAACGTCTTTCACTGCGTATCCGGCCGGGTCGGCCGCAACCGGCACGTTGTCGTACACGGTGCAGACAACAGACCTCGAAGACTCTTCTGTCGTCCCTGTTTCCGGTACGACTACGTCGGTTGCTGCAAAAGCGAGCGGCAGCATCACGGTCTACAATAATTATTCCGCTTCTAGCGTAAAACTCATCAAAACGACGCGCTTTGAGACACCCGACGGTCTTATTTTCCGGACCCCTGCAGATGTAGTTATCCCGGGCAAGAGCGGTTCGACTCCCGGGAGCGTGCAAATCACCGTAGTCGCAGACCAGACCGGCAGTCAGTACAACGTCGGCCCGGAATCAAAATTCACCATACCCGGATTGCAGTCAAACGCCGCGATGTATGCTGGTGTCTATGCGAAATCTACCGCCGCTATGACGGGCGGCTCATCGGGTGTGAGCGGTCCCGGAGTTGACCCGGCGGCGGAGAGTGCCGCTGTCGCACAGCTACAAAGTAATTTGAAAACGAAAGCAATCGCGGCGGCACAGCCGACTGACGGAGAGATGGTATTGCCTGACCTTATCCAAATAACATTTACGCAAGAGGCGAATACGCCTGAGGCCGGCGGTCAGGCACGCGTACACGAAAATGCGCACGTCTTGACACCGGTATTTGACGCAACGGCTCTCGGCGAAGCGGTCGGCTCGGCCGTAGCAGCGGATTCAGACAATTCTCCGGTGACAATTACTCCGGGAAGCGGCTTTGCTGCACAGCTTGCCGGAGCCGCACCTACCCTCGGTAGCGACCCCCTGCAGTTCACGCTTACAGGGACAGCCGAGCTCGTCTGGAGCGTTGACACGACCGCGCTTGCGCAAGCACTTGCCGGTAAGGACCAGGGTGCCTTTCAGACCGTCATCGGCGGATTCCCCGGAATAGAAGAAGCGCATGCAAAAATCGAGCCCTTCTGGAAAAACACCTTTCCGGCCGACCCGACCAAAATAAAGATAGTCCTAACGGCCCCCAAAGACTCGCAGTAGGTGAGTCTAATTTGACGGCTCAGTAAAGAGCTGTTACACTCATCCCCGCAGAACATATGGCCGATCTAGAACTTGCGGGAATCCGGGTACACGGACGAACGGCATACGACGGCCGCGTAGTGCACCGATATCCATACTGAGAATAAGGACACCGATAAATACAAGTGCTACCATCGCGATGCGCAGCGGGTTCGTCGCTTCCCCCAAAAATAAAATAGAAACCAGTGCAACGATACCGGAGAACGATGCAAACACCGGGTTGAGTACTGCGACCTGCCCTTTGCTGAAACCGTTATAGGCAAATAGATAGACTGCCGCTTGAAGCATGCCAAAAAACGCAAGCAGTAACCAGGCCGTTGCATCATGCGGTACGGCCAACTGTCCGCCGCTTAGGACTCGATATAGTGCCGCGATACCGAATGCAATACTACCGAATACTCCTGCCCAGGCGAGGCTCTGCACGTCTCCGATACGGTCAATGGTCTTTTTGGCAAAAAAATCTGCGAGACCCCAGCCGAGCATCCCTCCGAGACCGGCAATGACCGCAATGAATAATTCACTGTGCATATCAACTGCGGGCCATGGCGAGCATGAAATACGCTGCGGCAAACCACCAGAATCTGTACATCTCTCCGAATATACTCTGTACTTGCGGGCCGAAACTATAGAGCGAGACCAGTCCCGGAACTTGGAGCCACACCACTATAAGGACCGCAGCCGCACTCATGCCGCACAAAAACGCGGGACCTATCTCGCCGCCTCCGGAAAAAGAATAAAGGACACGATAGAGCATCAGAAATAGTGCGACAAAGACAACTCCGAATACAGCAGCTTGCGCGGTTGTGGTAGAAAACTGACTGGCTACCGGTCCGAGGAAAAAAGCAGTCGAAAGTGCGCTCGTAAGTACAAGGGTGAGTGGAAGTGCTAGCGCGAGGGCGGTCGCACGGCCGGAGCCGCTGCGATATGCATCGAATGCGATGAACACGACAAGAGCTCCGACAATAATCCAGTCCGTCGGCCAATTTGCTGTAAGAGAAGAGACTGAACCTAGGTTCATCCGCTCAAGTATACAACGATTTTAGAGGCCTTCCCCGCGGAGTTTTTCCACCAGGTCCTGTGCACTACGGGAGAGCTTTTTCGGGAATTGAATGTCGACACGGACCATGAGGTCGCCGCGGCTACCCCGGCCGTACGGCACACCTCTGCCGCGTACGCGTATCATCTCTCCGTGTACGACACCCTGCGGCACGCGTACCGTCTCGTCTCCATCCAATGTAACAATCCGGTATTCCCCACCCAAAAGTGCATCGCTGAGTTTGACCGGAAGTACCGTAAGCAGATTGTTACCGTCACGTGAAAATTTCGTATCAGTCTTTATGTGCAATTTTACATAGAGGTCGCCTGCGCCACCCGCAGAAGTCGCCTCACCGCGGCCCGGCATACGGACCATTTCGCCGTCTTCGACGCCTGCGGGAATGACCACGTGGATTTCTTCTTCACGTTTGCGTATGCCTTCTCCGCGACAACCCTCACAAACCTGTTCCGGAACTTGCCCTTTGCCGTGACAGCGGGGGCACACTCGTGTGGAGGTGAACGCACCGAAAATCGTATTACGGGATTCGCGTATGTCACCTTTGCCGTTGCAGGTCGTGCAGGTAATCATCTTGGAGCCTTTCTTTGCGCCGGTTCCATTACAAATATCGCAAGTTGCCATTTTCGAAATGAGCACGCGCCGCTCGGTACCGAACACACTCTCGCGGAACGTAAGCTCGATGTCTATGGAGATATCGCGTCCCCGCGTGCGGCCACGCTGTCCGCCGCCGAAAGCATCGCCGAATATATCGCCGAGGTCGAATTCAAACGATTGACCTTGTCCGCCGAATCCTTGGAAGTTGGAGAAATCAAAGCCGCCGAACCCGCCCTGCGGGCCTCCTTGCGGTCCACCGCCGGCAAATGTCTTCCCGTAGGTATCGTATTCGTTGCGTTTCTTTTTATCGGACAGGACCGAGTATGCCTCACTCACCTCTTTGAATTTTGCTTCATCGCCCCCTTTTTTGTCCGGGTGATATTTCTGTGCAAGTTTTCTAAACGCCCTCTTTATATCGTCTTCCGTTGCGCTCTTTTGTATGCCCAAAATATCGTAATAGTTTTTCATAGGAAGTCTTATACTACTCGCAATTGTTTTACAAAGCAAAAGGGCGCCTTCTCGGCGCCCTGTTGTTTATTGTTTGGGCTCTTCCGGAGGTGTTTGGTCGGCCGGAGGCGGGGTTTGCTGCTTATTCATCGCGGTACCTATCACCGACATCGCCGTGGAGAGTGCGTCGGCGGCAGATTTTATTGTA
>Ga0207112_1245_pt1 | contig 10480 bp, 9 predicted proteins | sample Alteio_BWMinHeat_72_FD_153549 | JGI IMG/M metagenome (GOLD analysis project Ga0207112, IMG submission 153549) | Enriched cells from forest soil in Barre Woods Harvard Forest LTER site, Petersham, Massachusetts, United States -... | ecosystem: Environmental > Terrestrial > Soil > Temperate forest >...
GCGTCTCACATCCGGCTGCCCGCATCTTGTCGCCGCCGCAGCCAAAAAACTCCACGTCGCCCAGCCGCTGGCGAAGAGCCTGAATGAGGAGCGACCCGTAGAGGTCGCCTGAAGCCTCTCCAGCCGAAATGAAAATGGGGATCGCTGACGCCACAGGGTCCTGTCTGTCGGCCTACCGCCCTTCTGGTGCCCCAAAGCGCGGGCCTTCAGGCAGGGCTATGGCTCCGGCCACCGAGCCGGAGTTGCTTCCCTCATTATAGGGTGCGTCCCCAGCCGAGGCAACCGTGCCGATTCCCTGGGGGGTCGCGCGTTGACAGGCATGGCATCCCGGCCCGCCCATCACCGTCGTCCTCAACTGGGCGGCAGGGTTGAAGAAGTAAACCCACATCGCCTTCCGCCGCCCGGAGCTGTTGGTGCGCAGATTTCGCCGGGCGGACCGCCCCTTGTTTTACTGCAGGGCCGCGATCTCGACGATCTCCTGCTGCCGGGTGCGGCGAACTACTTCCGAGCGGAGCTGGACAGCCTGAACGGAATCGAAATTCAGCCCCCCCACCTTCATAGCCCGCATGTCCTTTGGTTTCCAATATTCCTGCATGATCCCGGCATGGGAATGGCGGGACATATGCAGCAGAACGTGGCCGATCTCATGAGCCATTGCATACCCCAACAGATAAGCCTGGTCAGCATCGCCTTGCTGGCGGGCCAACTCAGCAGCAATATGATTGAATACGTAGACCGTTTTGCGGTCGGCATAGCCCGGATCATCCTCTGCTCCGGGCGCTACACCCAGGATGTTGGAAGGCAGTCCCAGAGGACCTGCCATGTCGCGGGTTAAGATGTTGACGAAGAGGCGTGGCAGCCGGGCGACTTGTTCATTCGCAGCCGTGTTCTCAGTCTTGAATGGGTCATCGAGCATCACAGCTTCCAATCCGGTATTGTGGAAGATGCGGGCCGTGATTTGCATTGCGCGGGTCAGCGTTTTCTGATCAACCTGAGCGTAGTTGCGGACGTAAACGGCAATCTTCAAGTCCGCTTCGGTTGCACCAGCCGATGCGGATTTAGCCATTCCACCCAACGCCGCAGTCAGAATGCAGCTTGTCAGCAGCGAATTTGTTAAGGTCTTTTTCATGGCGTCCACCTCCGTCCTCGTCTGGTAAAGCGGGAACGGAGCGCGAAAACTGGAACGCCTGAGAAATTTTTTTAGGGGAGGGGAAGAGCGCTCGAAGGCTGCTATAATGTGCGCCGTTGGCTCAAGCGGCCTTCCAAAGGGGGTCTCCGGATGGCGGGTCTCGCGGGACAGGACGTAACCCAGCTCCTACTGGCCTGGAACCAGGGAGAGGACGCGGCGTTAGAGCGACTTACTCCTTTTGTTTATAATGAGTTGCGGAGATTGGCGCACCGCTACATGACGGGTGAGCGCCGGGGGCATACCTTGCAAACCACCGCCCTGGTTAATGAGGCTTACCTGCGCCTGGTGGATTCCCAAAAAGTAAACTGGCAGAACCGGGCACACTTTTTCGCCATCTCGGCCCAGCTCATGAGGCGAATCCTGGTAGACTTTGCCCGCTCGCGCAATTACCAGAAGCGTGGCGGCGGTGCGGAGAAGATTACCCTGGATGACGGTCTGATGGGGCCGGCCGGGCCCGGTCGCGATTTGGTTGCTTTGGACGAAACGCTAAAAGCTCTGGCCGATGTGGACCCGAGAAAAAGCAAGGTGGTGGAGTTGCGCTTCTTCGGCGGTCTCAGCGTGGAGGAAACCGCTGCGGTTCTGAAGGTCTCCACTGACACCATCCATCGGGACTGGCGGTTGGCCAAGGCCTGGCTGCGCCGGGAAATGGGCAAGGAAAAATCCGAGCCTCGCCTGCCCTGAGCGTAGCCGAAGGGACCGTAAGGGAGCGGTGCAGAGAGCAGTGACCAGTGAAGGCGTGAAAGAAGCAAGATGAATCCTGAGCGTTGGAAAAAGATTGAGCAGCTCTATCACGTCGCCTTGGCGCGGGATACTAACCAGCGAGCGGCGTTTCTCGAACAAGCTTGTGTGGGGGATGATGAGCTGCGGCGGGAAGTGGAATCGCTGCTTGCGCAAGAGGAAACTACCAAGGGCTTCTTGGAATCCCCTGCCCTGGAGGTGGCCGCGGAGGCGATGGCGAAAGAGCAAAGCGAGTTGTTAGTCGGACAGCGAATTGGCTTCTATCAGGTGCTGGAACAGATCGGCGCGGGCGGGATGGGAGAAGTATATCGCGCACACGACACCAAACTCGCTCGCGACGTCGCCCTCAAGACCCTGCCCAAGGACTTCGCCGCCGACCCGGAGCGGCTGGCACGGTTCCGGCGCGAGGCGCGGATGCTGGCCTCGCTGAATCATCCCAACATCGCGGCCATCTATGGGCTGGAGGACTCCGGAAACGTTCACTTCCTCGTAATGGAATTGGTGCCGGGGCAGACGCTCGCGGAGCAGTTGACCGCCGGTCCGTTCCCCGTGAAGGAGGCGCTGCGCATCTGCGGGCAGATCGCCGAAGCGCTGGAGGCGGCGCATGAGAAAGGAGTGATCCATCGAGACCTGAAACCGGCCAACGTGAAGCTGACGCCCGAGGGGAAGCCGAAGGTGTTGGACTTTGGATTGGCGAAGGCCTTTGGTCGAGACGGCCCCGGAAGCGACCCCGCCAATGCGCCGACGCTCACCGCCCTGCCGACCGAACCGGGACGGATCATGGGCACGCCGGCCTACATGAGCCCGGAACAGGCGCGCGGCAAGCCGGTGGACAAGCGCACCGACATCTGGGCCTTCGGTTGCCTGCTCTATGAATTACTCACCGGCAAGCCCGTGTTTCGCGCCGGGACCGTCAGCGACACGATTGCGAAGGTCCTGGAACGTGAGCCCGACTGGGATGCACTGCCGCACAAGACTCCCGCAAGGGTCCGCGAGTTGTTGCGCCGTTGCCTCAGCAAGGACGCTCACCTCCGCTTACGCGATATTGGAGATGCGCAAATGGAAATCGCGGAAGCCTTGGCGGCTCCGGCTCCACGCAAGCGAGAACCAACTCGCAGGCAACTGGTCGGCCTGGCGGCAGCGGCGGTGGTCGTGGCGGCGGGCTTGGTGCTCGCAGCTTTGTACCGTGGGAGGACCGGCCTTGCCTCTGCGGCTCAGCAAGCCAGTGCGAACACGATTGCCTCACAGCTCACAAACTATGGCGGGAGCGAAGCTGGAGCCGCGCTGTCTCCCGACGGCCGATCCTTCGTCTTTGTATCCGATCACGGCGGCACACCTGATATCTGGCTACGCCAGGTTTCCGGGGGCGACCTCGTGCGACTCACAAACGACGAAGCAGAAGAAGCTGACCTCGCTTACGCACCGGACGGCGAGAGCATCTATTACACCCGCACCGACTCGAATGGGACCGGAATCTGGGAAATTGGAGCATTGGGCGGACAGCCGCGGAAAGTGCTTGAGGGTGCCAGGAAGCCTGCGCCGTCTCCTGACGGTCGTAGCCTCGCTTATGTCACTTCTGACGCTCCCGGTGTAACTGGCAATACGTTTGCAATCGCGGTGAGCGGGCTGAACGGAGGAGACGTTCGGACACTTGCCCGGGGGATCCCGCAAGGATATGGTCCGCCGCGGCCATCCTGGTCCCATGACGGCCGGTGGCTTGCCTATGGCGCTGGCGCGCTGTTCGGTCCTGCTATCGTGTTCGTCGTTAATGTCGAGACGGGACAGCAACGTCAGGTGACTCAACTTCCACTGGGCGACACTGGCATCGGGCAGCCGGCGTGGCTTCCCGACAACCGGCATCTTGTGGTGTCGTACCTGCCAAGCTGGCGACAGCAGGCGCCTGCCGACCTAGGTATAGTCGACGTTCAAAGCGGGTCAATATCGCGCCTGACGATGACCGTGGTCGACGGCTTCATTGCGCCGAGTGTGTCGGCCGATGGTTCCCGCTTGGTGGCGACCAGCATCCGCCATCTCTCTGAAGTATGGAAAGTGCCGCTCGGTCCCGACCCTGACGCCAACGGGCGGGCAGCCGTTCGGCTGGTGGACGGGTCCGCAGCCCCGATGTGGAGCTTCGTCTCGCGCGACGGGCGCACCCTGTTGTTTAACAGTCCGATGAGCGGGAGCCGAAATCTTTGGATGATGCCGGTCGAAGGCGGTGTACCGCCGCGTCAGATCACGGCCGTGCCGGGCGACGCTATCTCGCATTCTTCACTGTCGCCTGATGGCACGCACGTCGCATTTGCGTCGATTGTTTTGGGACAGTCGGATATTTGGACGCAGAAAATCGACGGGACGGATTTGCGCCGGCTCACCAATGATGAACCGGCCGACTCATGGCCTGTGTGGTCGCCGGACGGTCAGTGGGTCGCGTATTTGTCGTTCCGTGAGGGGAGGGCAGAGGCTTGGCGCGTGCGTTTGATCGGGGGACCTCCGGAGAAGTTTTTGGATGGACCCGGCCGTGGCGATTGGTTCCTTCAGCCAGGGGGTAACGGCACTTGGGCCGCTCGGGGCGGTGTCGAACTGGTCGACGTTGAGCGTCGTGTAGTCCTGTGGAAACAATCTCTTCGAGGAACGGGTTTGTCGTTACCGATGTTCAGTCCGGATGGGCGCTCGATCAGTGTGCCATACCAGGAGGCTCGCAATCACAGTGCCATCCAAATCTTCGATGTGGCGACCGGCAAGTCGCGTCTTGCAGTCAGACTTCCCTTCAGCGTGATGTTCCGAGCGGATTGGGTTGACGATGGCCGGGCGCTCGTCGTCAACCGATGGGATGCGATCCAGCACATCGTCATGTTCGATCACTTTTGGACCAAGGAGTCCACGCAAAATTAGTAAAATCCAGGCCGGCCGATTGATCTTCCTTCCAACTTCAGGGGTTTGCCGTTAGCAGCAATCTGAGTTCCTGACTCTGTAGGGTGGTCTCTTGTATACTGCAATCTTCCGACATGGCGCTTCCCTCCAATTTCGCCCAGCACGTGAAAAGCTCCGCCGATATCGTCCGGATCATCGGCGAGCATGTGCGGCTGAAAAAGGCCGGCGGCAATTACGTCGGACTCTGCCCCTTCCATCAGGAGAAACCCCCCTCGTTTTCGGTCCATGCGACCAAACAGTTTTTTTACTGCTTCGGCTGCGGGGCTAAAGGCGACGTCTTCCGCTTCGTGATGGAGACGGAGAAGATCCCTTTTCCTGAAGCGGTGCGCCGCGTGGCGCAACGGGCCGGCATTCCTATCCCCGCCGATGCGCCACCGGGTGAGATGGCAAAGAACTGTTTTATATTGCCGGCAATCGCAAACTGATGGCGGTACCCATAAGCAGCGGGGCCAGCATTGAGTCTGGAGCTCCTTCCGAACTCTTTCAGACACCACTACCTTTCCTCGGCTCACAAGGTCCGGACGTGAGAGCCTCCTACGCTGTGACAAAAGACGGGAAGCGGTTTCTCCTGAACATGCCACAGGAGCATCCCAGCCCGCCCATTACCGTCGTCCTCAACTGGACGGCAGGATTGAAGAAGTAACCTGCATCGCCGCCGCCGCGGCCTCAGCCGAGGCAACACTCTCAGGCATTGCCGCCACACGGCAACTGGATGTATCCTTGCTCGAAGGCATACCCCCACCGGCAAGGCTATGGGCACAACGGCACGCTCCAATTCCTCACCAAAAACACAGCGTGTTTCCTCCATCCGTTTCCGGCTCGATCCGCTGGCCCGCCTCTGTGCGCTGGCGGGGATGGTCCTGATTTTCCGGCCCGCCGTGGTGGCCCAGGTCACTTTGTCGGGCCATGTCACGGACGAAAATAACGCGCCGGTGGCCGGAGTGCTGCTGACATTGCTTCCCGAGAACGGTGCAACACCGGTGCCCGCTGCCGCGCCTGGATCCGTGGCGCTCCGGGCAGTCTCGGATGCCGCCGGAAATTTTGTCATCCGTCCTCCAGTTGCGGGCGAATATCGAATCACCGCGGAGCACGAGAACTATTTTTCGATCCGGGACAGTGCCGTGGCGGTGCGCCAGGGCACAAACGATATCACTCTTACTCTCAACACGCTGCGAGAAGTGTTTGAATCCGTGAACGTGACGTCAGCGGCGCCCCAGATTGATATGACTCGCGCCAGCTCCGAAACGACCCTGACGAGCACGGAGATGGTCCTGCAGCCTTATCCCAACACCTATAACTTCCGCAACGCGGTGCGGCTCCTGCCAGGCGTGATCCAGGACACCAGCGGCGGCATTCACATCAATGGCGGCACAGAGGAACAGGCCCTTTACACGCTGGACGGCTTCAACGTCAACGATCCGATCACGGGCAGGCTGGAAACTCATGTGAGTGTGGAGTCTGTGCGCAGTTTCGATCTCTCTTCCGGTCTTTTGCCCGCCGAAGTTGGCAAGGGGTCGGCAGGGACTCTCTCCATCAAGACAGCGACGGGAAACGACAGGTTCCGCTATTCGGCCACGAACTTTGTCCCCGGCATCGCCAACCGCAAGGGCTGGATCGTGAACGCCTGGACGCCCAGGCTGAACCTTTCCGGCCCTGTGCGGAAAGGCCGCGCCTGGTTCTCCGACAGCTTCGACGCACAATACGGCGTGACGGTGGTGCCGGAGCTTCCCCGCAGCCAGGACCACAGCCCCAGGCTGAGTTTTAGCAACCTGCTGCACTCGCAGGTCAATCTCACGCCGTCGAATATTCTCTACACCGGCTTCCTGCTCAACACCACCGACGCGAACCACGTTGGGCTGAGTGCGCTCAGTCCCCTCGAAACAACCGTGGACCGGGTCGAGCGGCAGTACTTCTTCCATCTCAAGGACCAGATCTACTTCCACAACGGCTTTCTGCTAGAAGCGGGCTATGCCATCAACCGGACCGCTTTCCGCGACACGCCGCGAGGCCGGGCGCTCTATCAGATGACTCCCAACGGCAACCAAGGCAATTTCTTTGCTGATACCCGCCAGCGAGCCCGGCGCGATCAATGGCTGATGAATCTCTATCTGCCGAGCTGGACGGCCTGGGGCTCTCACGAGGTCAAGCTGGGCACCGACTTCGACCGCCTGCACTACTGGCAGGATATTTCCCGGACGTCGTACGAGAACCTGAGGGCGGATGGAACGCCGCTCAGCCTGGTCACGTTCGGCGGGAGTGGCTGGCTCAGCCGCAATAATTTGGAGGCGTCCTCTTACGTTCAAGACGCCTGGCGGATCAGACCCAGCTTCTTGCTCGACGGCGGAATCCGCCAGGATTGGGACGCGCTTCTCGGCAATACCGTCGTGTCACCCCGGGCGGGGTTTGCCTGGTCGCCGCCGCGGCTGGGACAGACCAAAATCTCCGCAGGCTACGGCGTCATCTATGACGCGACCAGCCTACAGTGGTTCGCGCGAACCCAGGACCAATACTCCCTCACTACCACCTTCGCCCCGGATGGAACCGTCTCACGGGGTCCGGCGATTACGGCGTTTATTCCGACAAGCCGGCAGCTGAAGACGCCACGCTACGAGAACTGGACGCTGGGCGTAGAGCGTCGCTTGCCGTGGAATCTCTTCGCCAGTTTTAATTATCTCCGCAAGCGCGGCCAGGATGGCTTGACCTTTTCCAACACGGCGGGAGCGGTCTCCTCCCAACGTCTGAACGAAATCACCGCCGCCAGCACTCCGCTGATTGACGCCGTCTACCAGATGGAGAATTTCCGCAGCGACAGTTACGACTCCTACGAGATGACCGTCCGGCAGACGTTCCAGAACCAATACGAATGGTCGGCCAGCTACGTGCGGTCGCATGCCCTCTCGAACGCCGTCCTCGACGTCAACGTTGATCAGCCGTTGCAGGCTGCGCTGAACCAGGGACCCATGCCCTGGGACAGTCCGAACCGTTTTTTGACTTGGGGGAATCTACCAGCGCCGCGCAAGAACTGGTCGCTCGTCTACCTGGTGGACTGGCGGAACGGTTTCCCGTTCTCAGTTCACGATGCGGCGGGAACCATCATCGGCAGCGTCAACTCCCATCGCTTCCCGAACTACTTCTCGCTCAACCTGCACCTGGAGCGGCGCTTTCATGTCTTCGGATATTGGTGGGCGTTCCGGGGCGGCTTCAACAACCTTACCGGCCACCAGAACCCCGACACGGTGAACACCAATATCAACTCCACGCACTACCTTCACTTCTAGGGAGGAGAGACCCGCGCCTTCACCTTTCGCATCCGCTGGCTGGGAGAAAAGTAGGGTGGGCTTGTCAATCCGAGCCGCGCGCGGGAACAAGCGGAATGATCCACAGATGACAATCGGCGCAACTGCTCCCTTCCACCACCCCAAGAGTCGCAACGTTTCTTGGGGACCCCGGCCCCGGTCGCGGCTCGGATGGCTTATCACTTACCCTAAAGCTGTGCCCTCACAGCGAGGGTGACGGTTGTTGGTAGCCATCACGGCACGTTGGCGGTTCTGGCTTGCCGTTGGTTTGTAAATTCGCAAAAAAAGCCCACGACGAAGCAGAGCACAAGCAGATCCTTCGCGTTGCTCAGAATGACGGCAGGAAAAGGACCATGGCGAAACAAGGCGTTTCGCCGTGATGGCTACCGGCTCGCGTACAATGGCCCAATGAAAAAGGATGAAAGGAAAATGGAGCAAAAACGTCGAAATAAAGCCGCTGAAATTGCAGGAAGTAATGGCGGAGGTGCAGGAGGTCAAGCCGGAACCGAAAAAATCAAAACCAAAGGTGGCGGGTAACACTGGCCGGAAGGGTTTGTTCGGTAAGTCCCAAAGCCGGCCACTCCTCGGAAAGGCGAAACACCCAAAGAAATCCGGCGAGAAGCGCAACCGTCTAACCACCGGTCCAAGAGCTTTATCACGACGGCGACCAGGTTTGTCCCAATAGCCAAATCGGCGGAGCACCCAAAGGAGCGATATGCCAGCACACCTATTTTCTCCGGCCAAACTCTCCTACTACGCTTACGTCATCCTGGTAATTCTGCGAGGAGCAGGCCAAACATCGAAGTTCGAATTTTTCATGGTGTCTGCAATTTTTATCGCCCTCCAGATCTGGCACGATGACTATTGGCGAATTCGATTGAACGCTCGTGCACAGAAGGCGGAAGGAATGCCACCAGAGCGTCTATAGGAATACACGATGTCTCTCCCTTTACAGCCCTGGATTTGTCAAAGGAATAATCCAGAGAATGTCACTCCATCCGGCGCAGAACATGATCCCGGATGGCATAGAGAACCTCGCTCATTCGGGCAAAGTCGATCGGTTTCCGTAGCAGATCGTACGCTCCGCTGAGGACCGCCTCGGCGGCGTCTTCCTCAGTGTAGTTGCCGGAGATCAGGATTACTTCCAAATCGTCGTGCAGGTGGCGGAGCAGTTTCATCAATTGAATGCCCTCCATCCCCGGCATCTGGCAGTCTATGACGGCGATGTGGAATTCCTGTAGCGAGGCAAGCTCCAGCGCATCGCGAGGATCAATTGCCCGGACCGCATCGAATGAGAGATCGGTTACAAATTTTCCCAACAGCGTCACGATTGCGGGGTTGTCGTCCACAATGAGAACTCGTAGCTTCTGCTCTGACAACATACTGGTCGCCCCTCAATAAAACATTGGCAGACGAGGAGTACTAGCATTTCAATAACCAATAATACTAGGACCTGTTAACTAGCATTTTTTTCTGTTAGTTGAGAATTTTATGCCGGACAAGGCCGTCTAAGAGCGTAGGACGTAAGTACTTGACTGGAACGGATTGCTTATTGCTGTCAGATCAATCGATTATGGGAGCGTACGGGAAGGATTTGCGTAAAATTACGGAGAAATGGGGTGTCCGCTTTCCGACACGGGAAAGCGGTTCTCTGACGAAATCCGTTGGATTTGAAAAGCCCTGGGAAAAGCAGAGAGCCGGTCACTCCAAAGCCAAACTCATGAAGTGACCGGCTCCTGGTTCCACGCCGCTCGATTAGTTGGCGGCAGGCACCGGTTCCCGTTCGAACTTCATCTCGCCTTTCTCAAGGTCGGCATCCACCAGGATGGTATCGCCCGGCAGGAGTTCGCCATCGAGCATCTTGAGCGCGAGCGGGTCCTGAATGAGCGTCTGGATCGCACGGCGCAGGGGTCGGGCGCCGAAGTTCGGATCGTAGCCGCGCCGGAACAAGAGCTGTTTCGCCGCAGGCTGCAATTCGATCTTCACCTTCTTCTCCGCGAGCAGCTTCCGTAGAGATTCTACTTGTAGCTCTACGATCTGCTCGATTTCCTTCTCGCCGAGCGGATTGAAATACACAATGTCGTCAATCCGGTTCAGGAACTCGGGTCGGAAGGTTTCGCGGAGCGCCTCGTCCAGGCGGCGTTTGATCTCGTCCACTACCTTCCGGCGCTCCTCGATCGGCTGGTAGCCGATGTGACCGAGCTGATGGAGGTAAGCGCTGCCAACGTTGCTGGTCATGATGAGAATGGTGTTCTTGAAGTCCACCGTGCGGCCTTTGCCGTCGGTGAGGCGGCCGTCTTCCAAAATCTGCAGTAGCGTATTGAAA
>Ga0207112_1246_pt1 | contig 10474 bp, 6 predicted proteins | sample Alteio_BWMinHeat_72_FD_153549 | JGI IMG/M metagenome (GOLD analysis project Ga0207112, IMG submission 153549) | Enriched cells from forest soil in Barre Woods Harvard Forest LTER site, Petersham, Massachusetts, United States -... | ecosystem: Environmental > Terrestrial > Soil > Temperate forest >...
ATCCTGAGATTCTATTATCATCGGCGAAACATGTGCGCTTCCTTCCGTGAGAATATCCAGGCTATCTGATTTTAGATCCCAACGGATGGCATCAGCGGTGAAATCAATTCCAAAATAAGAAGAGGTGAATGGAGCTCTGCGCAATTGAGTTTTATCTTTCACCAAGTCAAGCCTTTGTTTGCCGTAATGAAACCTCATTTGCATGGACGGATGCACTAATGAATCATTGCCCTGATAAATCACAATTCGGGCGCTACTAGCAACAATCGAAGAATCAAGAAAAGAAAATGATCGTGAAACTGCTTTGAATTTTTTATCTGATTCACCGTACACTTCAAATGTAGCCGGATTCCCACTTACTGATTGACTCGTGATGATCGGTCCCTCCAATGCAAACCCACCGGTATACTTTAAACGATCAGAGCCAAGCCCAAGAATGGAGACGTTATTTTCATATGACTTAAATCTCGGATAAGCCGAACGCTTTTTATCCTTGTGGTTAACGCTTTTGAATTCAAATGTACCTGGCACTTTGCCTGGCAACCGACCGATATAGGTTAGTTTACCTTGAACGGCGCTTACCGAAGGTTGAGTTGTTTTAAAGTTGTATCTGTTGAAATCATAATAAACCGAGTCAGCACTCAGCCCAGCTGGTGACCAGTCAAAGCGGCCACCCTCTCCAACAAAAATTCGGTCTTGAAGAGAATAGATTCCCTTTGTGTTCTTAAGAAAAGTCGAATCATATGGCGTGATCAACGTAAATGACACTCGGCTGAAGAGAATTGCCGGGCCAAGAACTTGAGGTTGCACCATTGGCTTTTGCCATGCAGGCAATGCAGCCGCAATGGAGTCAGCCTTTGGATTATAAACAATTTGGGTGGTATCGGGGGCTTTAGGCTCCAAATAATCAAACGAGTAATCTGCATCCATTGCCAGCAACCGAAAATATTTTTCATAATTCAATGCATGGTGCTCAAAAAAATCTCGTGACTGATGAAGAAAAATATTAACCTGGTTGGAGTTATTTTTTTCAACGGCCTTACCTGTCACCTTGAGGAAATCAGAAAAATGCGCCGGGTCGATTTTTTCAATGTCTATGGCAGCCACAATAGCCCCATAATAATTAACAAAGTGTGGTTGAATCCGGTAACCCTTCCTCTTCATCATTTTGGCTTGTTTCCTGATCATCATCTGTTGATCCGGCCCAATATTTATCCATGCTGTTCCAAATGAAGCCCCGATAGAGGAAGCATCAATTGCTCTCGTGTTTTCTAACGCCACCCGCACACTATCCTGAAAATCAAGCTTATGTGGTTCCTCTGTTTGCGCCAGCGAAACGGTGCAAACAAAGAACAATCCAACCAGGTATGTTAGTGCTTTTCTCACGTTACAAAGGCTTGAAAGTTCGGAAATAAATGGCGAAAGTTCTAACCAGCTTCGTCACACATTGGCAAAACGAAACCGATGGTCATTTATTTTTTTGAAAGAGAAGACAGGCCCAGCTCTCCCGGTTATCGCGGTTGATTTCTCTTAACCTAAATTTCTGAGCTGCACTCACTAAGTCGGAAATTTCCTTTTCGTAAAAACCACTCAAAAGCAAATGACTCCCTGATAGTAACACCTTGGAATAATTATTCATCTCGTCCAACAAAATATTGCGATTGATGTTGGCAAGGATGATGTCAAACTTATCCTGAAAGTTTAAATCAGATATTTTCCCTTGTTGAATATGAATGTTATCGCAATGGTTGATTTCTGCGTTCTCTTTCCCATTGATTACACTCCATTCATCAATGTCAAACGCTTCGACTCTTTTTGCTCCAAGTTGGGAAGCCATAATCGAAAGAATCGCAGTACCGCATCCGGCATCCATTACCATCTTGTCTTGATGATTAATCCGCATTTGGTTTTTCAGCATTAAATAAGTGGTCTGATGATGGCCCGTGCCAAACGACATTTTTGGTGTAATTATAATTTCGTAAGGATATTTTTTGTCTATTTTATGAAACTCAGCACGAACCAGGCATTGATCCTCAACAAAAATTGGCTCGACATTTTTCTCCCACTCTTCATTCCAGTTTTGCTTTTGAACTTTATCCTGAAAAAATAAAAGAGGCGACACGCGTTTATATTTTGTTTTTATATCGTTTACCAAATCAGCGTTAAATTTATCGCCTTCAGAAAATGCCTCAAATCCCTTATCCGTTTCCATGAACGTGTCAAATCCAGCCTCGGCAATTTCTGCCATGAGGATTTCAGAAAATTCAGGATCACAGACTACTTGAAGGCGAGTGTAATGCATAAATGTTTGGTCGACAAATGTGCCGATTAGCTTGCGATTTATCAAACTTGAATGATACCCATTCGTGAAAACACTTTACCTTTGCTCAATGCTTTCCATAGAGATTTTTACATTCAATGCATTTTCGGAAAACACGTATGTGGTTTTTGACGAGACCTCAGAAGGAGTAATTATAGATCCGGGCTGTTATTCTCGCGAAGAAAAACAAGAACTAAGCTCTTTTATCGAAAATCAAGGTATTAAAGTAAAATTCATTCTCAACACCCATTGTCATATCGATCATGTATTAGGTAATAATTATGTGAAAGAAAAATACAAGGCACCATTGCTCCTGAACAAAATTGAAGATGCCCAACTTAGGGCGGTGAAGAATTATGCTTCTGTTTACGGATTTGAAGGATACCGTGAAGCTGAGCCAGACCAATTCATCGATGAGAAAGACACTATCACATTTGGTAATGCGAAGTGGAACACCCTGTTTCTTCCAGGTCATTCTCCAGGTCATATTGGGTTTTATGATGCCAAAGAAAAAATACTGTTCAGTGGCGATGTCTTATTTCAACACAGCATCGGACGCACTGATTTGCCAGGAGGAAATTTTGATACCTTAATAAAGAGCATTCACCAGAATCTTTTCTCTTTGCCTGACGAGGTCGTGGTGTATTGCGGTCATGGGGCTGCCACTACAATCGGTGAAGAGAAAATTTCTAATCCGTTTTGTGCACTAAGCTTGCTGCGATGAAGCTGATAAAGCATTTACCCAATGCACTTACCTGCTGTAATTTATTATGCGGATGCTTGGGTGTAGTTTTCTGCCTTGAAAATAAAAACATACCAATTGCGTACTTCGTTTGGGCAGCAGGCATATTTGATTTTTTCGATGGCTTTGCAGCGCGTTGGCTCAAAGTAACTTCACCTATCGGCAAAGAACTTGATTCAATGGCTGATATGGTAAGCTTTGGTATGCTGCCATCTCTTGTAATGTACAAAATGCTTGAAGCATCTTCTGCTAATCTCTATTTGCCATTCATCGGATTTCTGATTGCTGTCTGTTCGGCATTGCGTCTCGCTATTTTCAATGTGGATGAAACGCAACGTGACTCATTCAAAGGACTCAATACCCCGGCAAATACGATATTTATTACTTCTCTTTCATTTCTATCGGGCTCGATTGGGATTTTTGTTCAGCAGGATTGGGTTTTAGTTCTGATCACCGTTGTTTTTTCTTTTTTGCTGGTGTCGCGCATCAATATTCTGGCTTTTAAGTTCAAAGATCTCTCTTGGCAGCGCAATAAATTAAGGTTTACTTTTTTGGTTTTTGCAGTATTACTGTTGGTGTTTCTTGGCAAACCTGCGGTTCCGTTGATTATACTATTCTATATAGCATTTTCGTTAGCAGGGAATGTTTTGAAGTTGGAAGGCTAAGCGTTTACTTTTTTCTGTGTTTAAAAATCTTGGCTATATTTTTCTAATGGTTACTACCCAATCCTTTGGGCAGACTTCTGTATTGAGTACCGGCTCCTGGTATAAATTTTCAGTTGTAAATGATGGGATCTATAAAATAGACTATGCATTGCTTCAAAAAGCCGGAATCAATCCTTCTCAAATTGATCCGCGAAATATCAAAATATACGCAGGTCAAGCGGGAATGCTGCCTCAAGCAAACAATGCTACGCGAGTAAATGACTTAATGGAGATAGCAATCAATGTAGTGGGCGAAGCTGACGGAAAATTTAATAATGACGACTATGTTCTTTTTTATGGACAGGGTCCTGACACCTATGGTTATGATCTTAAGAGTAATTTCATCAGTTATCAAAATAATTTATACACCGACCAAAACTATTACTATATCACCATCGCTACATCTCCAGGCAAGCGATTAAGTACGAGTGACAACCTTTCAGGAAATTTTCCTCTAATCAATCAATTTGATGACTATGCTTACTACGAAACTGATAAATACAACGTGCTTCACTCGGGCAGACAATGGTTTGGTGAACAGTTTGATCAAACCCTGGAACTAACGATTCAGTTTGACCTGCCGGGTATAATTGCAAACTCAAACATCAAATTGACGAGCCACGTAATGGCACAGTCCACGAATAGTTCTTCGTTCAATCTCTTATTCAATAACAACTTGGTATTGAACCAACCTGTTCCGGTTTGGCCAAATACACAATATGGCGCAAAAGGAATTATTAAGATAGATACCATTCAAATTAATGAAGGTAATTTGAATGCCAGTACCCTAAGTGCTCAGCAAATAAAATATCAATTCGTAAAAGCAAGTTCAGACTATTCGATTGGCTATCTCGATTACTTTTTGTTCAGCATGCAGCGAAAGCTTTCGTTGTACGGCAATCAAACTTTTTTTATTTCTTCGGAAAGTTTAAATAATCCAACATCTACATTTCAGGTTGATGGGGTGTCCGCGAATGACCTCGTCTGGGATATCACCTGGCCATTCAACGTAAAAAATCAGAAAGTTGCATTTAATGGAACTTCTTTCATTTTCTCAACGACAACTGATTCATTGAAAAGATTTGTGGTATTTGATCCCACAAAAGTCACGGGGCCAAAATTTGAATCAGCCGTTACTAATCAAAATCTGCATGGAATCACTTCGGCTGATTTACTGATCATCACTAATCCATCTTTACTAAGTCAGGCAACTCGGTTAGCAAATCATCGCCAAAGTCATGATCAATTAATGCCTGTGGTGGTCACAACAGAATCGATCTTCAACGAATATGGCGGAGGGAAACAAGACCCGACTGCGGTTCGCGATTTCATCCGTGATGTATATATTAAATCAAATGCACAATTAAAATTTGTATTGCTTTTTGGTCGAGGATCATACGATTATAAAGACAGGGTCTATTCCAATACTAACTTTGTGCCAATCTATGAATCGTATAATTCGGTTGATCCTTTATCAACTTATTCTTCTGACGATTACTTTGGGTTCCTTGAGGATAATGAAGGCGCATGGCAAGAAAATCCTGCCGTAAATTATTCCCTTGACGTGGGCATTGGGCGTATACCGGCAAAAAGTGCAACAGAGGCACAAACAGTTGTTGACAAATTGATCGACTACGACACAAACCCAAATCGCTTTGGCCCATGGAGAAAAGATTTCCTTTTTGTTGCAGACGATGGCGATTTTAATATTCATCAAAGTCAGGCTGATCAATTGGCAAATAGTATTGAGCAGAATCATTCTGAGTTCAATGCAAAAAAACTTTTACTTGACTACTATAAGCAAATTACTCCATCAAGCGGACCCAATGCACAGCTTAGCCCCGATGCGAGTAAAGCACTGGACTTAGCGGTTCGTGAAGGGCTTGCTGTCGTTAATTATACTGGTCATGGATCGGAACAAGTCTGGACGCAAGAGCAAATATTAACGCCGGATTTAGTTGAAAGTTGGAAGAACGGTCCGAAGTATCCATTATTTGTTACAGCCACGTGTGAGTTTGGTAGGAATGATGACCCTTCAATCATTTCGTCTGCTGAGTTAGCAATTCTGCAAAAGAAAGGAGCAGCGATTGGCTTAGTCACTACCGCACGACCAGTAAACTCAAGCACTAACTTTCAACTTAATCAGGCTTTCTATCAAGCATTGTTTACTAAAACGAATAATACATTTCGAAGGCTTGGGTATGTGGTGCGCGATACTAAAAACAATAGCGTGAGTGGAGTGTCAAATCGAAATTTTTCATTGCTTGGAGATCCCTCAATGAAATTAGCTTTAGCGGACAATCAAGTTGCAGTAAGTTCGATTAAGACGATGGCAGGATCAGATACTCTTAAAGCACTTTCTCATGTTTCAGTAGCTGGGGAAATCCAAAATGGAGGATCCAAAATAAATTCATTTAATGGAACCGTCTATGCTACAGTTTCTGACAAACTTCAAACCTTCGTCACACGGGGTGACCCCGACGAAAAAATAAATCCGCCTTCTCCACCTTATACATTCACTCAAAGAGCTAATAAATTATTTCAAGGCACTGCATCAATTCAGCAAGGAGCTTTTCAATTCGACTTCATAATGCCAGAAGATTTAGTGCCTAATTTTGCATCCGGGGAAATAAATCTTTATGCAAATGCCAATGATCAAACAGAGGCAATTGGGGCATCTACCAATTTTTTAGTAGGAGGTCAGGAATTAGCTCCTGCAGCAGATAACACCCCACCATTGATCAAGCTCTTTTTAAGTGACACAACCTTTGTCAATGGCGGCTCTGTCGGGCCGAACACACAACTTGTTGCACTTCTTTCTGATGATAGTGGAATTAATGTGGCTTCCATCAATCCTCAAAACAACATAGTAGCAACACTGGATGGTAAATGGTTTTATACTATCAGCGATTATTATTCCGCTTTTAAAAATGACTTTCGCAAGGGAACAATAATTTATCCACTGGATACATTGACGAAGGGTAAACATCAACTCTCACTATCCGCGTCCGACACGTATAATAATCGATCCACAGTGACTGTCAATTTTGTAGTAAGTGACGGCAACGGAATTAGTGTTTCAGACTTTGAAAATTATCCCAATCCCTTCAACTCGCTTATTGAATCAACAACATTCCATTTTTACCATACAAGGGCTGGTGAAGACCTAGAGGCAACATTAACAATTTATGACATTGCAGGCAGGCCTGTCTCTACTATTCAGTATTCTATACCATTTAGCCCCTACCAGGTAGTTTTAGGAGAATGGAATGGAGCCAGTGCGGATGGAACAAATTATAGCCCCGGAATATACGTTGCCAGGCTCTCTGTTCGTTCCCTTGCGGATGGATCACAAAGTGACCAGGCAACGAAACTTATTGTATTGAATTGATTACTTTTGACGCTCGAAGTGCCCTATGAGAAAATACGCATTTAGTTGGCTTTTAATTGTTTTGTGGGCTCCAATTCTTAAGGCTCAAGTTAACACGCCTGGACAAGTCCTTGGTCAGGATTCGACCAATCATGTTATTACCACTGCGGTTCCCTTTCTTACAATTACTCCAGACGCTCGTGCTGCTGGTATGGGTGACGCGGGTGTTGCAACCTCTGCAGATGCCAATTCAAGCTATTGGAATCCGGGAAAACTCGTCTTTGTCGACAAGGGGTTTGGGTTCTCAACTTCCTATACCCCTTGGCTAGCCAAGATTATCAACGACATGAAGTTGATATACCTTACAGGCTTCTATAAAATTGATAGAAACCAAGTCGTCTCGGCGTCTTTGAAATACTTTGACATGGGGGATATTCAATTCAATCACGGGCCGGATGCTGCGCAACAAGATGGCAGGTACAACCCCAAAGAATATGCGGTGGATGTTACCTATTCCCGGTTATTAACTGAGCATTTTAGCATCGGAGGAACATTGCGATATATCCGATCCAATCTAACAGGTGCAAACCCTAATATTTCTGATGCAAGAGCTGGTAATTCAGTTGCTGTTGACATGGGTGCTTACTATATCAAGCAGTTTAAGTCACACAATGCTTCTCTTTCACTGGGAGGTGCAATTACCAATCTTGGATCTAAAATGACTTATACAAGCGCTGCAAATAAAGATTTTATCCCAACAAATCTTAGGATTGGAGGCGCATATAAAACAGAACTGGATCAAATGAACAGCCTTACTTTTGTCTTAGACTTTAACAAATTAATGGTACCAAGCCCCGGACCTGGAAACAAGTCAAAGCCTTTGTTAAGCGGAATTTTCGGTTCCTTTTCAGATGCCCAGGGAGGCTTTAAAGAAGAATTGCGAGAGATTACCATTTCATCGGGGATGGAATACTGGTACAATAATTTTTTCGCGGCGCGGCTTGGCTATTTTTTTGAAGCTCAGGATAAGGGCAATCGAAAATACTTTACAGCCGGCCTTGGATTTAGGTATGAAAGCGCATCCCGAGACATGTTCGGTTTGGATGTTGCCTACATGGTGCCTACAACAATTGGTCAAAATGCGTTAGCCGAAACGTTGAGGTTTACTTTGTTTTACGTCCTTCCCGTTAAAGAGGTCAAACAAACTGAATCCGTAAACGACAATTGAGTCGATGCTGAACCGCTCGATTGCACCCTCTTTTTCCAAAACTTTTTCTTTCGATTTGCCAAATCCCGAGATTGCCAAATTACATGGCGAGGTTGACCTCGTATTTCTTCAAGGTCTGCAGCAAGAAGTATTTAAAATAGAAGTCATCTTCGATGCAGGTAAATGGTATGAACCTATACCTGGACTTGCTCACTTCACCTCTATTCTTCTTGACAAGGGGACTTCTAGTACGCAATCAAAAAAAATTGCAGAACTGTTGGATTATTACGGGGCGCAAATTGAAATTTCTTCGGGCTATGACTTTGTCTCTATTTCATTGTATGGCTTAAAGAAATTTCTCAGGGAGATACTCCCTGTATTTGTTGAAATAATTTCTGATCCTGTATTTCCTGAGGAGGAGCTTGATTTACAAAAAAATATTTTTCTTCAAAATCTAGAGATTAATGAAAAGAAAACCAGTTTTCTTGCTTCACGCCTGATTCGAAAAAATGTTTTTGGCCAAAATCACCCATATGGTAATTACGTTGAAAAAGAAAATGTTGATGTAATTACTACAAGTGAACTTAGAGGTTATTTTAAATCAAATTTTTCAGCCCGGGAAGTTTATTTAATAGGAAGTTTAGTCCCCAAACAAATTGAATGGGTTATTGATCAATTGTCATCACTTATGTTAGGATCAACATATATTAAGAAAGATTATACAGCTCAACCTGGAGATTTAATTCAGCACATTCCTAAATCGGATAGCATACAAAGCTCAATTCGAATGGGGATGAGAACGATTAACCGGATACACAATGACTATTTTTATCTACTTCTGTTGAACCATGTCCTCGGGGGATACTTCGGGTCGCGTCTCATGAAAAATATTCGTGAAGAAAAAGGACTGACTTATGGCATCTACTCATCCTTGAATCCCTTTTGTAATGATTGCATGTTCACTATTGGCGCTGACGTGGATAAGGCTAACGTTGAGTTAACTGTAGATGAAATCAAGAGAGAAATTGAAGCCCTGATTCTCCGACAAGTCACGAAAGAAGAACTTAATGTTACCAGGAATCACCTTCTTGGTGGCATCCAATTAGAAATGGCCAATCCATTTTCTACTTTTGACAAAATTAAAAATATTCGGCTCAATCAATTGGGCATAAACTACTACAATAATCTGTTTATAAAAATTGAATCTGTAACTCCAGATGAACTTCAATCAATTGCTCAGCAATACTTGAATACAAATAATCTTACGATAGTGTCTGTAGGGTAATCTTATTTATTGTTATGAGATTTCAAAGCTCGGGCTGGAGGGCGCTACCTTCAAGTCGGCTTGAGCGTTTTCGTTCTGGGTCTTAGACTCTAAGTCTTTCAGCTTTTCACTTTCAACTTATCACTTTTAAGTTAGGGCAACGACTGGATTTTATCCCGACGCATGTCGGGGCTCCCGGGTTTTACCCTGGTACCATCAGCACAAAAGTGAGGTGGCCTGCCTACCAGTAGCTTTAGCGAAGGTGGGTCTTTAATCATCGTCCTTGCGTGAGGCAATAGTTTAGCATCAGGAGAGAAAAGTTTAGCAATAAAAAAAGCCTCGTATTGCTACGAGGCTTTATTATAAAGTTAGGGCAACGACTGGATTTTATCCCGACGCATGTCGGGGCTCCCGGGTTTTACCCTGGTACCATCAGCACAAAAGTGAGGTGGCCTTAACTCTTTTGAAATAAATCCAGATTACCTTATGACTTGTCTGAGTCATTGTGAACAGGCCCTAAAAAAAGAAAACCCCGACAGGTTTCTGTCAGGGTTCTTTAAAAGTTAGGGCAATGACTGGATTTTATCCCGACGCATGTCGGGGCTCCCGGGTTTTACCCTGGTACCATCAGCACAAAAGTGAGGTGGTCTTAACTCTTTTGAAATAAATCCAGATTACCCTTATGACTTGTCCTGAGTCATTGTGAACAGGCCCTGAAAAAAGAAAACCCCGACAGGTTTCTGTCAGGGTTCTTTAAAAGTTAGGGCAACGACTGGATTTTATCCCGACGCATGTCGGGGCTCCCGGGTTTTACCCTGGTACCATCAGCACAAAAGTGAGGTGGCCTGCCTACCAGTAGCTTTAGCG
>Ga0207112_1248_pt1 | contig 10452 bp, 4 predicted proteins | sample Alteio_BWMinHeat_72_FD_153549 | JGI IMG/M metagenome (GOLD analysis project Ga0207112, IMG submission 153549) | Enriched cells from forest soil in Barre Woods Harvard Forest LTER site, Petersham, Massachusetts, United States -... | ecosystem: Environmental > Terrestrial > Soil > Temperate forest >...
CGCCGTATAGCCTTGAGCGAGTGCTGTTGCAAGCTCTCAAATAGCGGATCGGCAAAACGCGTCTTCGCGCCAACTGCTAACTCCAAAGCGAAACCGCACTGCCGTTTGATGGAAGCACATACCCATCCCAGCAAGTATTCTCGCTTACCGAGTTCATGCATGGAGGACATGAGGGTCCAGAGCTTATCGTCTCCCTGGTATGCATCAATGATCCCGGGCTCAAACTCTGCCACCAACACCTTTTGCACAAGGGCATCATCAAGGCTCAGAAACAATCTGAGATCGATCCCTTGCGAGTCCGTTTTAAACCAATCGACTCGACTGAGGTTCAACTGAGTCAGTACGTTCTTCAAATTTGTTGTTGGCACAGTTTGTTTCCCGACGACAAGAAAGCGATCTGCGAACTCCCATGCCGAAAGGCTCTTCGTATTGGGAGGGGGCATACTGGAACACGGCGCATCCTGAGTTAAGTAGAAGTCGGACATCGTCTCGGACCCGCTGGTCAGGATGCGATCATAAACATGAAGTTGTTTGTAAAGCTTGGAGTCTCGACAAGTCTGGCCCATGCCCCTATCATCCGCGTCAAACGCGACGCAAACGGAATATTTCGCTAAGGCCCTCCACACCGGATTCACTCCGGAAGACGCTCCAACATCGACCAGAACCGGGGGATACTCTTCAAACTCGGGCCGCCTAAGAATTTTGTCGACGACATTCATGGCTGGGCAAGAGGCCGCATGACTGGATAACTCATCCGGGCGTTGCGAGATTCTGCGCGATGCTGGGGAGCGAAGTACAGAGAGATCATCAGGAGGCCTAGCCCTCCCGAAAGTAAGCTCGTAAATAGTGAGATATTTGCCAAGTTCAGAGCCGCAAAAGAGACCGTCAGGGCGGTGAGCCGCAGATCGTGCCCTTTTGCGGTCGAGTCCAGTACCCAAAAGACCAGAGCGCACACCACGGAAATTATCAGAATACCCCCCAAACCCCACGCCGCAAGCCCGTCGGTGGCCCAAAAATGAGCATTCGCATCGAGGGTAGGATCGCCCGAATAAAAGGATCCGACCTCGATACCCAGAGGATTAGTGTAAGGATAGATTACGAACCAGCTCACCCCCTTGATATGGGAATAATAGGTCGTAGGATTGCGCAGGAAGAAGTCGTGATACCAAGCTGTGGTGAGGCCAGAATTACCAAAGGTGCGCATGAACACAAGGGAGAATAGCCAGAAGAACAGGCTCTCAGACCCGCCGAAGGAACGCCCCAGATACAGGGCAAGAGTCAACAGCGCACAGATCCAACTGACCTTCAAACCAAATGAGGCACCTCTATCGCGCAAGACGAGCGCGAGCGCCGGAACAACAATGATGGAGACGATCACCGACTTGGCACCCGTGGCGCTATACACGAAGCCTTGTACGAGCACCCCGGCGAGAAACCCGGAAATTCGCTTGCGCACGATGCCCCAGGCCATCAGAAACGGGCCGATCACGGCAGACAGCCACATTACCGCGTAGTGGACGGAACTTCCTTCCATGATATCGTCGGCGCCGGATCTGAGGTCGTACACATCGGCGAACGAAACGATTCGAAAATTGCCACGGAATATCACCAGCACCCAAAGCACGAGCCCTGCCGCCACACAGCAGAAAACCCGCTGGTAAGCACGCAATGAAACTGGCGGCGGATGAAACGTGAGGAGCGGAAGAAAATAGCTCAAACCCGTGATGGCAAGGCCTGCGAACAGGGTGAGCATCAGGCTGGCCACTTCAGGGGCATCCTGAAGCCCTACATAGAGGGGAACGAACATCGACGGGATGAAAACCGCGAGGTAGAGCACCCAATAGATGAGCTGCGAGGGCCGGGTCAATTTGATCGGCATCCACCATGCAGGACCTATGGAGAGCCCCCACGCCAGCAACAGATATCCCATCTTGGGATGGCTGTGTTCAAATCCGTAGTAACCAAAGACCGGATACAGCCATTTCAAATAGACCTGCTGGAAACTGCCAACAAAGGTCACAATCCCAATTACCAGCCACGCCCGCGTCTTCCATCCGCTGCGATGCCTCTCGTTTGTCGTTGTCTTTGTCATGCGTGCGTTTTCTGCCAAGGGAAATCGCGACGGTTGCGGTAGGCTTTTCGCGGGTTCACAGTCTCCCCCGATGCGACCGTAAGGCCAGCCTTACCCTTGTTATAGTTTTCCTGACTCTGCATACTCCGAGGAAACGATCGGCAGGGTCGGCCTGCTAGCCTCGAACTGACCTATTCTTTCTTTAATGGCGTAATACGATATCAACAGGTGGGACCCGTATCCCACCAACACGACGGCTCCAAATGCCGCGATTGCAGATCGCGCGGACCATCCCCAGCGATGAGCGAGCCACAGCGACCCTACGGTGAGCACAAGCCTCCCGACATCCCACCCCAACTGCCAGAATTGCCTCTCGAGAATATTCAACGTCGGCGTCAATGGCCAGGCCACCAAGGCGACATAATGCATTGGGGCCAGCCACCTGGCATAAACACCAGCCTCTCGCCAGGACGCACCAAATACAAATCCAAACAGCGCCGGGCCAAACAGCAGGAAAATCAGGAAGGGAATGAGTCCGAGCCATAGAAGCCGCTTCATGGACCGCAGAAACAAGGCGTTAAACGCGTGGGGATCAGAGACGTTCAGCGAGGCTGCCTCAACGCAATACACCTGGGAAACTGCCTGACCGATGAGAACTGCAGGAGCGCCCAATACACGATCGCCCAGGGCGAACCAGCCCAATGTCTTTGGTCCATACAGTTGAGCCATCAGCAGTGGAGGCAAGCTATAGGCGGCGACCCCCACCAATGCGGCGCCACTCGATACAAAAGGGAAGCGCCGGTAACGGACTGCAGCGCTCCAGATGGTCTTCCATCGAGCAAACTGGAAAGCGCTCCGATTCCGATGCCACGCCAGGCGTGCCAGGCTCAAGCTCCCCGCCACGCGGCCAATCGCGTCGCCGACGAACAAGCCAAGTGTCCCGGCGTGGAGAACCCCCATCCCAGTCTGGATGGTTATCTGGCTCCCGACTTGCACGATCTTGGTCCCCATGACGCGGGGATAGGCCTTTTGGCGTAGCGCCCAGATACTCAACGTTTGATATATGCCGGCCCCGCAGATCGCAATGGGAATCAGTCCCACATAAGGCCGCAAGCCTGCTGCACTGGTTGGCAAAACGCCGTATCGATGAACCGCCCACGCCAGAAAACCGAAGAGAACGCTCATCGCCAGGACCGTACAAATCGTGACAATAACTAAATTTGCGGCAACCTCTTCTTTCTCCGGGAGGAAGATCGCCTGTTCATAACGCAGGGTAACCGCGAGCACGGCGAAAGCCATGAAGGCCATGTACATCTGGAAATAGCCGAAATCCTCTACCGAATAGAGCCGAGTGAGGACTGGGGAAGCCAAAACCGCCAGCGCCTGACTGAACGCCGTCCCCCCCGCGAGAATCGACACCGCGCGCGCGAAAGATCCATGCGGAAGCTTTTTTCGTACGAGTTCCTGTATGCGTCGCATCATCTGGGGAGTATCGCGGGCCCGTGTCCACCACTCTGCGTTCACGAAGCAATCGTGACGGAAACGATCATTCCTGATCAGGGCCGGAGTCGCGGCGTCTTACAATGCGAGTCCAGACGCTATGGGTCATCGCTTGTGCTCCCGAACCGTTCGGGGTGGCCCAGGGCATCTTGGAATTGAGGGAAGCGAAAACTTCCCGTGCCAGGATCTTACCCGGATCGGCCGAATCGACTCGCTCCCAGCGAAGACGGGCAAATATCCAGAGTATGGCTCCGGCCAGCGCCAGCAAACCGCACAGAGCCACAAGCAGCACCCGAGGCGGGAACGCTTTTCTCTCGGGCACGATCGCTGCATCCAAGACTTTCACACTGGGAAGTTCCTTGGCCTCCTCGACCTTGGATAGTTCGTATTGTTGAGTCAGAGTTTCGTAAACAACTTCCAGGATCTTGTTCCGCCGATAAAGATCGAAATAGGTGACGCCCAGCAGCGGAAGCTGTCGGATCGAAGGATAGATTGAGTCACCGGTTGCATCGGATTGATTGTTTGTGGCGGTAGAGCTACCGCCCAATTTATCCAACTGTCGCTGTAATTCCGTGATGCGAGCCTGAACTGATCGTACCCGCACGTTGTTTGCGGTATAGATGGCTTCTAGACCTTTTAATTCCGACTCCGCCGCAATCAATTGCCCCTGGACTACCGCGGCTGCTTCTACCATGGCTCGGCCCTGCTCTTTAATGTCGATCGCAGCAGTCTTACTGGAAAACTGACTCAAATCGTGCGCTGCCCGGTCCAATTCCTGCTTGACCTCCTTCAGTCGCGCTTCTAAGAACACGCGTTCGCGGTGAGCTGCGGAGGTCGAGAGTTCAGCCACCAGTCGATCCAACTCGTCAACGTAGGCCTGGGCAATGCCGGCAACCCGCTGCGGATCTCTGTCAGAAACCATAATGGTAACAATTCCACTCTTGCGATCTTCCGAGAGAGCGGTGTTGTCTGTCAGTTCTGAGCGGGCGTCTTCTTCGAGCTTGGTTCGGTAGACTCTCTTGAGATCGAAACGTTGCACCACCCGATCAGCAACCGTCCGGCTCCGCAGAATTCCAATGAAGAGTGCTCCCGAATTTTTGATTCCCAGAAGGTCTCCGGCAATCGCTCCCAGGCCGCCGCTGCCTCCTCCCGCTTTGGAGGCTAGTGCTGCGAAGAGCATTCCTGCGTTTGACTGGTTGTCGGGCGGCATCAACTGAACCGAGGCTCGATATTCCTTTGGAATCGCGAACGCGATCAGCACGCCAACCAGCAAGCCCAGCACCGCTACCTTTGCGAGGAAGGTTCTTTGCTCCCAGAGCAGTCGCAGACGCTCGATCGAATTCTCACGGAAGTCTCTAAACTGGACCTCTCCCAGCGCAACTTCCTGCAACGGTGGCTGCGGAGGAATATCGGTGCGCGATTTTGTATCTACCTTGGCCACAGTTCTACCCGTCTAATCTAGAATGACTAACTTTAGTCCCCGGGATCGTGAGGGTGAGATCACTGGCCTTCTCACCTGATACCCATGCCCAGGAGAATACTTCTTCCCACAAGCTCTGCACCCACCCGATTCCGCTACGCCAGTCATCTCTTCGAACATGGCAAACTTCCAGTGGCGGTCACAGCTTCGCCCTCTCACTTACAGGGCATCCGTGAGCTAATCCCGTCAATCAATACCCTTTAGACCGCCAACTCCAAATCCAGCCCTTAAACTCTTCCGCGCTATGCCCAGTTTCTGGCCCCAGGTCCCTCCGGCTCTTGACCCCGTCTTCGGTTCGGAATCACAAGCTCAGGGTCGACCACCGGTTCCAGACATGTTGTCCGCCGTGTTCGCCGCAGACCGTTGAAATAACTTTTGCGGCTGAAACTGAACTTCCACCCCCGTCGTCACATTTCGCGCCGAATTCGACTGAATCACAGGAAACAGCCACCGCTCGTACTGAACCCAAGCGCTGAGGCCGAGATTAGGACGTAGCCAATAATCGCTGCGCACGCCCACGTCCGTCAGAGTGCCCCCGTCGGGGATAAACTGGTGGCTGACTTTCTGATGTCTATAGTTGAACTGTAGTCGATTTCGCGCGCTAAACCAATAGTTTGCCCAGCCCTGGGCACCCTGTCCTTCTCGACCGATCCAGCTTGCCAGCAACTGTCCATTGTTCGTGTAGCCACTCAAATATCGGGTGTTGAAGTAGAAAAAACCGCCGGCCAGCTTTCCTCCAACCGGCAAATCGGTGTAGACACCCTCGACGCGCAGATCAAGCTTCGGGATGCGCGGCAGATGCGAAAAATAAAGACCTCCGCGGATTGCGGAGCGGTCCCAGTATGCAATGGGGGAAATCTCGTCGTCGGTGAAAGCGTCCCCGTAGAACGTCACCCAGTCGCGCAGCTTGGGCACACGATAGGTCCAGTCCATTCCCGACCGCCGATCCCCGGGATCCGACAACGTACCCGGCCTGCCATTTCCCAAACCGAAGAAGCTTTTTCCGAACGTGTGCAGAGTAAAGGGGACTCCTTGACCGGCGAAGATCCCGGTCCGCGAGAAACCAAACTCGAAATTACGTGTTGGCTTGAAGGTAAATCTCTCGCCGTGAATCAAGGGCTGCGGGTGGATCATATGTAGAAAGCTGCCCGCGATGCCACCTTGCCCACCGATAAATTGGTGCCCTTCCAGCTGCCCAAGAAAAAACTCCAGACGCAACGGTCCTAGCCAGCCTAATACGCTGGGCAGCTTGAAGGGAGTGACTCGATTAATGCGGAACATATTGAGCGGGCCGGCGTTATCACTGAAAATCAGCGGCCCACCGTCGCCCGGCCCCCACCATAGGCTCTGCCGGCCAAAAGTCACCTGCCAGTTCGAAAATGCCAAACCGACATAGGCATCAAGCACCTGGAACTGATTTACGGCGGGTTGACCCACGTCGGGCGGCAGCTGCGGAACGTGGTTGACCTGCTGAATAGTTTGACGCGTCTGCAGGGAGAACGCCGGCAAACCTGCCGATGCCTGCCATTCGCCGCGAAAATAACCCACCCAACGGCCCCATGTGGAATATGTCGAAAAGCCGTTTACCGTGCTCCAACCCTGGCCGTAAGGACGCCCAAAATCATTGATCTGGGTCTGAGCAAAGGTATAGCCATCTCTAATTGGAAGGCCGGAAATGTACTCGGTGCGCGAGTACAAAGATTCTAACCGGAAGGCTCCGCCATCGTTTTCATCCGTAGGCTGAAGTTCCGGGCGAAATTCGCGCTCTAGTTCGGTGACGAGACCCTGCGCCTGGCTATTCTCCTCATCCGCACCGGCCAGGAGTTCCTCGGTTTCACTCAACAGCCGCGCACACTCTCTGCGAGTCCAGGGCCGGTCTCCGGCAAACGCAGTGTCCACCAGCCCAAAGGCCGCGAGCCGATCCATCGCGGGATACACCCAGCTATCCAGGGGCACGTAAGGCGATCCGCGATTCTCCGGCGCGGCGCGACCCTCGCGAAACAATTCCCCAATTGATGGCCACTCGCTGCCTCCCAGTTCTGGATCGTGATGGCGGGTGTAAATCTGCTGTGCCACCAGGCTGCCGATGATGCCGCCAATGAAAACGTCGGAGGGAAAGTGCTGCTCTCCCCGAATCCGGGAGTAACTGACCAGCGAAGCCAAGCCGTAGGCGAAAAGCTTAGGCAAAGGACCGGGATACTCGTGAGCGATCACGCCGGCCACCGCCCAGGCGGCAGCGCTGTGTTCCGACGGAAACGATGTGCCTCCCTGAAAAAACCCTCCGCCGCCCAGCCCCTGAAGCGGACGTTCTCGGCCCAGTCCATACTTAAATACTTCAACCGGAATCAGGCTGTTGAGCGCGGCCTGGCCGGCCAGGAGTCCGGTCTCGCGCCAGTGTTCATTGTGCGACGGATAACTCAACAACCACATTCCGGCGGCGCTGCCGACCAGCGCGCCGACGCCGGCATTCGAAAGCGTGTTGTAGTGGCTGAGGGTGCTGGGGACATGAGACAGGCTCCGATTGACGTCGCTATCAGTCATGAAAAATCCGGTCGAGATTCCCGCCAGGGGCACCAGCCATTCCGTGTCCGAGAACCGGAGATGACGGGGACTCGTCCAGATTTGTTTTTGATCCTGCACAAAATCTCTTCCTAGATCTGTAAGGCGCAAGTGGGAAGTTTCCAGCGACCCCGGGTCGAGCGTGCTGGAATCTTGCGCGGTTTTTGTCTTGCTGTCACCTCTCGCTTTGGCTGTGCCCTCGTCACCCGTCGGCTTCTCCGTATCGTGCTTTTTCGTGTCCTGCCTCTCCGAATCGCCCAACTGCGGCGCGCCCAGCGCCCGTTCCGCGACGGTGAGGCTCACCACAATCCACACGCACGCCACCACGAACACCCTGAGGCCCATCGCCGGACTCTTCATGACTACGGCTTTATGTACGCGATGGTCAGCGCAACCGAAGTGGCGATCTGTGCAGCCTGCAATGCAGTGGTCCAGTTGCGGGTCCCGATTCTTGGCGTTTTTTCCGGCACGACAATGGAATCTCCTGGCTTCAAAGCCGCGTTCAGGGGATTGCCGGCCCACCAGCCCGAGTTGTTTTTCGCGGCGATCACCGAGCCGTCGGCCCGGACCACGAAGACGGCGTCTTTGTCCGCAACCTGAGTTAACCCTCCCGCCTGACTTAGATACCAGCGTGCGCTCCGGCCCGGCCGGTAGCCGATCGCCGTCTGGTTGAACACTTGTCCAGACACCATCACGTAGTTTTCTCTTTTTGGTATCAAGAGCACATCGCCGTCGCGCAAGCTAATATCTGTCGCCGTATCGCGCCAACGATTGATGTCCGGCTGGACCCGCACCACGACCCGCCCGACTGGCGCGGTCGACTCCAGTTGCGTCAAGGTGGTTTCTGTCTGTGCGATAGCCGTCAGTTTAGCGTTCCTCTGGTCGGCATCGCCGTCAGGAAGCGCCTTGAGGTTCACCTGCTCGGCTTTTATGCGCTGCACCAGGGCCATGTGAGACTTCATCTCGACATCACGCACCTCGCGCCGCATCAACACAGCGCCATAAGGATAGGCCTGCGGCGAGAACCCTCCGGCGCGTTCCAGAACTGAGCTCAGTCGCTCACCGGGTCGAATGCCGTAGGAACCAGGATGCTGAACTTCACCGCGCACCGTGGCCGTGACCGCGATGTCATTCCAACCCTGGGTCTGGCGAATGGTGAGCACGTCTCCATCACGCAGCTGGAGGTTGGTGGTTTCGTTGCCGCTCAAAGCCGCGGAAAGCTCGACCGGCAAATTCTGATACGAAGTGCCGGTCTGCGCGCCTAGAGCATAGCGGGTGAGGTCGGCTATCGCCGGATCCGCGCTTCTCTTGAGGCCTCCGGCTACGTTCACCAGGTCCTCCACATGCATATTCGTAGTCAAGGGATAGCGGCCGGGCTTGGCCACCTCGCCCTTTACATATACGGTCGCGGGCTCGACCTGAGCGGAGTTGCGGTGGATAAGCACGCGATCGCGGGGCTCCAGCAATATGTTGTCCGTGGCACTACCCGCCAGCGCCCCTCCCAGGTTCACACTGAAGATCTTCAGCGTGCCGTTGCTCTGGGTGCGGAAGAGTTGGGCCGTATCGAGTCCGGCGTCAGTAGAAACTCCTCCCGCCAGATAAATCGCATCCCGCAAACGCACCTGCCCTGAGGTGGGATATTTTCCCGGCGCGCGCACTTCGCCACCCACCCAAACCGTAGGCGGTGGTTCGAAGTCAAACCGGCTGAAGATACGCACGGTGTCGAGCGGCTGCAGTTTCGGCGACTCCGCGGGATTGGCCAAGGCCGCAGACAAGTCAAAGCTTTCCACGCTGGGACGAAAGTCGGGCGCATTGAGCCGCACGATTTCTCCGTAGTGTCCTGCGGGTTCAGGCAGAAGATCGCTGTAAGACGCAACCAGATCTTTCAGCTTCATTCCATCGTGATAGGAATATCGTCCGGGACGAAGAACATGACCCTGCAGATAAATCGCCTGTTGGTTGTACGGAGCAATCGGAAAAATGTGGATCTGATCGCCATCCTGAACTTTGAAAGTGCCGAGCTGTTTGGTCACGCTGTCGGGAGTGCCGTCGGGCGTGAGATCCAAAGTCAGCATGGTGCGCTTCTCGTGCGCCTCCAGACGCTGCACCTCGACATGCCGCAGGGCCGCCGCCGGCAGGATTCCACCCGCCAGATCGAGAACATCGGCCAGCGAACTTTCTCCGCGCAATTCGTAGACTGCGGGCCGCCGCACCATTCCGCTCACGGTGACCTGTCCGCCGATCGGAGGAACCAGCAAAGAGTCGCCGTTTTCCAGCCGCTTGAGTTCAGAACCAACGCCGTGTAGCAATAGGTCGTAGGCATCGACTTCTTCGACGAGTTGCTTGCCCCGGTAGTGTTTCAGGTTACGAAGTGAGCCGCGCTGGGTAATTCCTCCGGCGGCGAATAACGCGTTTAGCGGCGTCGAAAGCGAACTGATATCGTAAGCGCCCGGCTCGGCGACTTCTCCCACCAGATACACGCGAATGGTTCGCAATCGCGACAGAGAGACATCCGCCGAAACGTCCCGGAATTGCGAACGCAGCATCTGCTGCACTGATTCCTGGATCTCTCCCAGAGTCCGTCCGCTGACCAACACCGGCCCGGCTTCAGGCAGGGTGATTCGCCCTTCACGATCCACGGATCGAATCATTCTCTGCGACACGCCGCCCCACAAGTTGATGGCCAAACCATCCCCTGGTCCCACTACGTAATCCGGCCCCACCGGCAGATCCATGGGGATGGCGTCGAGCTCTCGAGTTCCGTTGCGGAACATCTCCATGCCGAAGCGTTCAGGTTCACGGTCCCGCGAAGCCGCCTGCACATACATGTCATAGAGCGAGG
>Ga0207112_1249_pt1 | contig 10448 bp, 9 predicted proteins | sample Alteio_BWMinHeat_72_FD_153549 | JGI IMG/M metagenome (GOLD analysis project Ga0207112, IMG submission 153549) | Enriched cells from forest soil in Barre Woods Harvard Forest LTER site, Petersham, Massachusetts, United States -... | ecosystem: Environmental > Terrestrial > Soil > Temperate forest >...
ACCAAATTCAATTCTGGTTAGGCCTGTGCTGCTCTCGGCAAGTGTATAAAAATTCAAGCCGTCCTTAACTACTTTCAAATCACGTGGAAGAGGCAGGTTTGTGATTAGATTGAAGACCGGAGTAATAGTAATATCAAACATATCTGAACCAAAATTTATATGAGTAATATTCCCATCTCCGTAACCAGCTACCAAGCCGTACCAGTTAGAGTCATCATTAATTAAACTCAAACCTAGGCTTTTTGAGATTGAAGTTCCAATCGTTCTTACATTCGTGGGGCTGTTACCAAGTCCATTGGAAAACTGTGCCAATGTCAGATTACTATTGTCAGTCCAGGAAGATGCAAACACGACATACCCGTTTTGTGATTTAACAATATCAAGGCCTCTTGGATTGGACAAACCTAAAGAACCTAAGTCGGTTGCCACAATACTCGCAACTGGTGTTGAGAGTTGGCTTCCAAAATCCAATCTGGTAATGCTGGAGCTACTGAAATTTACAACCATGCCAAACCACGTTGAATTATCTTTTACAACCCTAATGTGAGTAGGTAAATTAAATAGAGCACCGAGGTTGCCAAGGTTTGTTAAAACAGGGGATGTATTTTCTAAATCCGATCCAAAATCAAGTCTGTATAAGTTATTGCTATCTCTTCCAAAGTAAAATCCGTACCACAAACCATTGTCATTGACAATCTCAATACCTTCTGGTGTTTCCGATGGCAAAGCGTTGAAGACAAGTTGTACACCGGTAGTGTGAGTAAGACCATCATGGCAAAAGTCCCACAAATAACTCACCGCATTGGTTGAAGTATTCTTTAATGCAACTGTTTGATTAAGGCAAATGGATGACGGAGCAATAAACGAAGGGACTTGTGCACAAAGTCCAAAAAAATTAAACACTAGAAAAATTAAGCTGTTGTATTTCCTCATTTGAGATTTGTTGCGCCTAAAATGGTATTGATGCTGTCGAGCATCTCGTTGGCAAATCGTGCTATATTAGGCTCATAATTACTATATCTTTGCTTTTTGAATTGGGCTTTATCGTCCATTAACTCTGAAAGCCTAACAAAATCATCGGGGTGAAAGTAGCAGTCGAAATCGGAGCCAAGCTGTTCCCTGTGAACTTGGATATCAGAAACAAGGATTGGATGTTTTAAAGCTTTAGCATCCTCCACGACAGTGCTCCATCCTTCAAATAAAGATGGCTGTATTATGGCTTCACAGTTTTTCATCAGCACCAGTTGTTCTTGACGGTCAATGAAGCCTAGAAATTTGGTGTGTGCTTCTAAATTATTCATTTTAACAAATTCCTGAAGTGATTTGTAGTAGTCCGGGTTTCTAGGATCATTGGGCATTCCAGTGAAGACCACAAAAGGATCATTCCCTTTTTTCTTTAATACCCGAATCGCCTTCAAAACAACCAAATGGTTTTTGTGTTTCCAAAATTGATTGGAACAAATGAAATACATTCTTTGAATTCCAAATTTCACTTTCAATAAATCCATATTTATGCCTTGAGGATATGAAAGCGTAACCGCAAAGGGAATCACAAAAATTTGATTGTGAGCTTTAGGATAAAGCTGGTAAAAATCAGAATAAGCATTGTAACTACTGAATATGACAGGCCATTTATGCTTGACTAATTTATCCTGGAAGAGTTTGCGTTTAAGCCTTTCTTTTTTACCAAAATAATCCGGATAGTGTCGTTCCTGAAAATCCGGTATCCAAAAAAGTTTACTTTGGATTTTATCAAAAAAAAAGGAGTCCGAACCAGGAAAGAGGATATCAACTTTGGTATCAATCCCACGAACTATCCAATGCTTTTTAAAAAGCGTATAACTGATCTTGTTTATTATTCTATCAAAGAATGTATTCTGATCCTTTAATTCAACCCACGTGAGCGCTGGATATTTTGTCTTACTTTTTAATGCTTCATAATGATCTTTTGAAGATGAATAGATTTTCAATACTGGTTTTACAGGATGTATAACAGCAAAAGCAAAAATCAAATTTTCAATATAGTAAGAACCCGCTATCCAGTTCTCATCTCTATCGTAAACTATTCCAATGACGACAGCCATTTCACGTATTTTTGAATTCCCTCCTCCAAACTTATTCCAGGAGAAAAGCCCAATTCGCTTATTTTTGAAATATCTGCTTGCCAGAAATCGGGATCACCCAGCCTGTGGTTTCCTGTAAATTTTAGGTCTCCTTTCCATCTTAAAGCGTCCAAAAAGATCTCGGCTACTTGCTTAATATAACAAGCTTTACCTCCAGCAAGATTGTAAACCGCAGCATTAAACTCTGCGCTTTCAATAATGCAGTCAATTGCTTTCAATATGTCGTCAATATAAATGAAATCGCGTGCTTCCATCCCTGTTCCAAATAACTCAATAAGATGAGACATTTTTGAACGGGTATATAAATCCCAAAAAATCTGCTTCTTTAAACCAACCCCATAAGCTGAAAAAATTCTCAAACTACAGACTTGTATTTTATAAAACTGAAAATATTCTGAGCACAATTTTTCAGCTAACATTTTATGAAACCCATATGGCGATACAGGAGCCAAGCTATTAGACTCTGTGGTTGGAGTCTCCTTAGGATCTCCATACACAGCTGCGCTTGATAGATTAATAAATTTGCAATCTGGGGCACATTCTCGAATTGCTTCCAACAAAAGGAAAACATTATGAACGTTAAGCTCAAAATCTCTTCCCGGATTCTTTAAAGATTCAGGCACACTGGCAGCGCCAGAACAATTAATGCAGATATCGAATTGGGACTTTCTAAATATTATTTGGAAGTCCAAATTTGAAGGTTGCACAAGGAAGAAGTTTCCCTCGTTGTAATCTGTAAATATATCACACCCCCAAACCTTGTATTTTTTTTTCAGCATCTCTGACAGATGAGAACCAATAAACCCTTTGGAGCCAATTATTAGTACATTCATCTTTTTACAGAAATGTAGGAGTACATTCGCCCCGAATAAAATCTTTCATCTCTCATTATATTGGGGTTAAAGAAGAAATGCTCGTAAATAAAGGTGGTGAATCGAGTTTTGCCAAAGGTACCCAATTTTCTATCGAGGCTATTATGAATAAGTTGTTTCTCTACGGAGATCCGATTCTCAATTTCTGAGAGTCTTAACGGAAAATAATTTATTACCGAGTCAAAAAATTTTATTTCATCCAAAATATCAAGGCCAGCCAGGGTAAGGGCTTTTCGGTATTCGGAGCTGCGATAAGCATTTTCGCCCTGATAAAATTTATGCAAGGGGTGCTCCTTCAAAAAAATCTTCTTGTCTTTTTTGTTATAGATTACATGATCTCTAATTGTAATAAAAAGACCATTTTTTTTTAAGAAACGAGCGCAGTTTGAAACGAATCTATTCAAATCATATGAGTGGTGCATGGCTTGTCTTGAATAGATCAAGTCAAACGATTCCAGATCATACTTCAAATCTTCCGCTGTACTTGTTATGATTTTTACATTCTTCAGATTAATCTCATTTTTCATGCGATCAACTGCACCTGTGCCTACAGTCAGACTATCATCAGGATCAATAGCTACCACCGTATGACCTTTCAAGGCAAAGGCGATTGAAGCAATTCCATTGCCACATCCTACATCTAATATTTTAAGTATTCCTGGTTTTTTACTTTCAATAAGTTTAATTGTCTCCTTAAACTCTTCGCTTTTTGAAAATTTTTGAATGTTTAATTCTAAGTCTTCATTCAAATATGCCTGCTCTACTAACGTTGCATATTCTTCCTTTGATCTTATGAAATTAATTGTTTCCTCCCAAGTCATCGTTGAAGTCCCTTTATCACTTTAGCAGGGTTCCCTGCTACTACAACATACGGTGGAACATCCTTTGTTACCACGCTTCCTGCACCTACGACTGCTCCTTCCCCAATTGTTATTCCTTTTAAAATTATTGAGTTAAATCCTATCCAAACTTTGTTGCCTATTTTAATGGAAGCACTTTTTACATTTTTCCAATTTTTGTATTTGCCCAATTGACCCTCATCAATTCCACTCTTCCATTCTCTCACATCATTCTTCCGAAACTCCCACTCCAATGAGTGAGCATCATTATCAATAATCGTGCATCCCCAGGAAATAAGGACATCATCACCAATGTCAACCTTTTCAATACAAATAATGGTTGAACCTCCTATAAACGAATTCGCGCCAATAGTCACTTCCCCGCTTTCCTTTTCAAATACAAATCTACTCTGCACGACGCTGTCATTTTTTACAGTCAGGTATTTTTTTTCAGGCAATGGATTTCTTAATGTCAAAATGATTTGATCTGAATTGACTGACGCATGCAAATCTAAATACTGTAGATCAGGATTTTTTTTAAGCTTACGTTTAATTCCTTTTAAGTAAAACACTCGTTACTAAATTCTAGTTATTTTCAATATTTCACTTTTAAACAACTTTTTAACAGAGATCTTAGATTGAATAAAACCCTTGTTAATAAAGATGGCCTGACTAAATAAAAGTTTTTAAAGGTGTAATGATCAGCCAATATATTTATTTTCCTTTTAACCGGATGCCGAAAATTATCTAGGCTGCGCGACGAAATAGACAAAAAATTATGGGTCTCCTTTGTATGAGTCCCTGTTGAATCGAAGCCTATATTTCTTACTAAGTTTACATGGGGCACGATACATAAACCATGATTAAGCCAGATGGTGGAGAGCCACTGATAATCCCAAATATCGGATTGCTTAGTCTGACTCTGTATTTCAAATATTTTGATCCAATAATTAATTTCTCGACGATCAAAGCCGTACTTTCTCAAACTAACAGCTACATTTGAGACTTCATCATGCCGGACTAGAAAGTTGAATTTAGCCCAACTTCTTTTCCACGTAGCCCACCCCCAATTATGACTATACGCTGAGAAATAATACGAGTAATCTTGCATATTTTTTCCGCTCTGAAAGTTACTTCCTCCGATATGCATGATTTCTTTGTCGTTTTTATAATACTCCAACAAATGAGAACAGAATTGGAAAAAGGAAAACTCCGGCAAACAATCATCTTCTAATATGATGCCATGGTCAACATTTTCAAAAAACCAGGTTATTGAAGCACTTACACCCTTTCCACAACCTAAATTTTCGCTCCTATAGAGGGTTTTTACATCACAATTCCAATCAATTCCACTTGATATAATTTCTCGGACTTCGCTGCACTTTTTTTCATCATCAATTCGAAATTCCCGAGGACCATCGGCCGCGACAAAAAGGTACCTTGGTTTGACGTCACGAATACGCTCAAAAACTTGGCGCGTATGGTCAGGTCTGTTAAACACCAAGAAAAGTATCGGTGTATTAAATACCATTTATTTTTCCTAAAAATAGTGAATCCTTATAGATACTTAAGTACTGCTCAATCCCAACTCTCAAATCAAATTGCGTGGAGGCCGCTTCGCTGTTTCTCTGAAACCGATTTTCCTTTAAAATTAAATGATTAATAAATGTTTGATGCGACAAATCTGGTAAGCAGTGCCCTAGATGGGAATTTTTTAAGATTTGTTCAACGTCCCCCCACCCTGCGTTGGTAATGACCGGCACATTCATGGCCATTATTTCTCCCATCTTTGTCGCAGAAGATGCTTTTTTAGAAAAAGTGGTTTTAATAAAAAATATCGACGTGTTTGCCAATGAGATAAATAATGGCACCGTTTTACGTTGGGCGCTGGAGACTATTACATCTTTTTTATAAGGATAGTCACTTAGATTAATTTTGTCGGTTGAAACAATTAAGAACTTAGCTTCTGGCTTCTTCTTTTTGAGTTCTGAAAAAAAATCCAACATTTCTTTTGTAAGATACCAGGTACCCCATGAACCGAGGTATAACAGAACAAAATCATTTGACTTTAACCTAAGTTTTTCCCGTAAGGCTTCCTGATCTTCTTTCTTTATTTTGATTGGATCAAATAGATCCAAATCAACACATGTAGGTATTACTGTAATTGGAGCATTGTTTATACTCCACGATTCGATTTCTGCTTTCGCGTTATAGGTAAGTGAAACCACATGATCTGCTTCCTTCAGAAATTGTTTCTCCTGTTTCTTAAAGAAATTATAAACAAGACTGAAAACAGGATTCTTCAAATTCCACAATCCACCTTCCACGCGTTCATCCGCCCAAAAGCCACGCATATCAAAAATGAATTTCACTCCTGTTTTGCGTTTCATTCGCAGTCCTACGAGTGAAGAAATATAACTTCGGCAATGAATTATATCGAATTGATGGTGGTTGTGATTTATTCGCACTGACCGCCATAAATAGAATAAGTCTAAAAGGGTAGAAAGAACAGGCGGGCTTTTGTGATACTTAAGGGGAATCCATTTTATCTTTTTGCCTTCGATAATGGGGCCAATTGTATTTCTTAGCGCTTTGTAAGCTTCTGGTTTTTCAAAACTGATAATCGTAAATTCAAATCCATTAGCTTCAAGGCCAAGTATGTAAGGAAGTATCTGAGACTGGCCCAGTGGATCAGCAAGGCCATCATAAGAAAGGTAGGCTATCCGGTAAGGCTTAGCCATGATTAATTAAGAATCGTTGGATGATAATCACAACCCAAAGTCGGTTATACAGATACTCCTCTCCTTGTTGAAACCTATGAACTAAATCGTGTACGTTAGACGTCTTAAATATTGCTGTTTTCTCTAAACTCTCTTCCGAGAGAAAGTCCATGAGATAACTCAATTCATTTTTCATCCATTGCGCAAGAGGAATACTGAACCCCCGCTTGGGTCTCTCAAAATACGTTTCGGGAACCAATTCAAACAAAACCTTCTTCAATAAATATTTTGTTGTGCTGCCGTTTTTTCTCAGTGATTCAGGAAGATTATAGGCAAACTCAACTAGATGATGGTCAAGTAGAGGACAACGACATTCTAATCCATAATACATGCTTGCCCGATCAACTTTAACAAGTAAGTCATCTTTCAAATAAAATTGGAAATCAAACAGGGATTGTCGTTCAGCTTCTGAGAGAATAGGTAAACAGGACGAATCTCCATCATCCAAGGGAACATTCAATTCTGGATTTTGTAAAAGATTTTTAACCTCAGTATCAGAGAAGAAATATTGTTCTTGCGAAAAAATATGCTGTCTCATTTTCTTTGGCGGCACTCTCTCAAACATTTGCGCCGCTCTTTTCCAGCGGCCCGAAGGTATTTTATTCATTAGGTCTTCAACAATCGGGCTAAATGCAGACCATGCAGGATTAGCGAGTCGCTTGGCCCAGGTGTATGATCCATAGCCCAGAAATAATTCATCCCCTCCGTCTCCCGTTAAGGCAACGGTTACTTCTTTACGAGCACATTTTGATACTAACATGGTGGGTATAGCCGACGTATCTGCGAAAGGTTCATCAAAATGGTCCAGGTATTTGTCAACCATCTCAACAGCTTCACTCTCGTTTAACATATAACGATGGTGTTCAGCCCCTAAATGCCTAGCGATTTTTTCTGCATGGATGCTTTCATCGAATTTGCTCTCGCGAAAGCCAATAGAAAAAGTTTTAATTCTGGTCGACTTCGAAGCTACAGCAGTCACCAGGCTAGAATCAATTCCTCCGCTTAAAAAAATTCCCACCGGCACATCAGCCACCAGTCTCGATGTCACAGCCTCATCAACCAAATTCTTTAACTGCTCAAATGCTGTAGACTCCGTTATTTTCCGAGATGTCTTCAAATAATGTGCAATGTTCCAATACGGCAATAAAGTCAATTGGCAGTCCCTAGAAATGATTCCGTAGTGCCCAGCGGGAAACTTATTAATCCCTTCGTAAAAAGTTTGAGGCTGTGGAATATAACCCAGTTGAAGAAAAGTACCGATGGTCGTTTTATTAATTTTTGAATTTGCTGCTACCGAAGGATGTTTCAGAAGTGATTTTATTTCAGAAGAAAAAACAAAGATTTTATCTGATGAAAAATAATACAATGGCTTTTTCCCCACCCTGTCACGATATAAGAACAATCGATCTTCTCTCTTATCATAGATGGCAAATGCAAACATGCCTTGTAGTTTATGAACAAAGCCCGCACCCCAAAGACCGAAGGCTTCTATCAAAACTTCCGTGTCGGATGTGGTCCTTAAGCTCACACCAGAATCAATTAATTCCTTCGCTATTTTTTTGAAATTATAAATCTCACCGTTATAAACTACAACATATCTACTGTCTCGAGAGAAAAAGGGCTGATTTGATCGAGGGTCAAGATCAATAATACTCAACCTCCTATGACCTAGTGCAACATGGTTACCATGGAAATAACCCTTTGCATCCGGACCGCGGTGGGCGACGGCATCGGTCATGTTTTCAATAACCTCTGGTTGTTCTGCTCCTTGCGAAAAAGTTCCTGTTATGCCGCACATAAATCTAAGCTACCAAAGAACAATTTTTTTAATAACAACTATAAATCGATAATTAAAAACCGCGGGTAAATATTGCCTTGCTGTTAACATTAAACATTTGAGTGACTGCCATCGCTGACCACACAATGCCAAATGCAGTGCCAAATAAAGTGAGCAGTATGATGAAAATATAGCGACATTCTTTCCAAATTTCTTAACAAATTCTCTGTTGTCTTTAACTTTCCTCTCCAATAGTGAAATACGCGTCACTAATTTTTGGGGGTCGACAAGATTGACACTTCGTTCATTATGGTTAATCAGTCTTGAAGTTATTTCCGGGAAGGTAATGATGGGAACTTGCGTTGCAATCCTCATCCATAACTCGTAGTCCTCTGATCCAGAAAGTTTCCTGTCTTCATCAAAAAGATTCTCAAGTGCAAAATCTCGTTTTAAAAATACACCCATACAACTTAGAAAATTTCCCTCCAGCAATTTTTCATTTACCGGACTTGGCAAATGAACAAAATTAATTTGTCCTTCTGCACCGACAATTTCGTAGTTCAAATGGAAAACCGGAGGATAATTAATTAATTTTATTCGTTGCACTGCGGTCGACAAATGCCAAGGGAGAAAAATGTCGTCCGAATCAAGAAATGTAACATAATCCCCTCTCGATTTATATGTTCCAAAATTTCTGGCTGCACCTCTTTCTGAATTTTCCATTTTGCAGTAACGGACTCGGACATCTTTTAGAAGAGGTTGAACAACTTCTTGCGTGTTGTCTGTGCTGCCGTCATCAACAACAATTAATTCGAAATTGAAATAGGTCTGTTCAAGAACAGATTCAATAGTTTCACTGATCAGGTTCGCTCGATTATAGGTTGGTACAATAATGGAAAATGTTACTTCAGGATTCATACAGGTGCTTAAGTTGAGAAATCATACTGCTTAAGCAAAACAAATTAGCTGATTCCTTTCCATTAGCAATAAGGCGAATTCTTAATTCTGAATTCTCCAAAATTCTTTCTATTGATTTAAAAACACCAATTGAATCCTTGAATGGCACAACTAGAGCATTTTGTTCATGGTTAATGAATTCCGAAGCTACCCCTGAAAGAGTGAAAACGGAGGGAACACCGCTCGCTAATGCTTCAACATAGGTCTGTCCGAATGCCTCACTTTCTTTATCAACCGGCACGTGAACAAATACGTCAAATAATTTGTACAAAGCCGCTAGATTTTGTTCAAATAAAATTTCTGTATAAGAATTCAAGCTTAGATTTTGCAGCATGCTCGCGATGTTTTCTGAATAGTTCCCATCTGCGTTAACCAAAATCAGGTGAGCTTGAGGGTACTTCTTTTTTAATTCCCTGAATGCAGGAATGATATATTGAATTCCTTTCCATTTTTCATACCTCGAAATTATACCGACAATAGGATAGAAATCAGCGAATATTTTGTACTTCTCCTGAAGCATCTTTATTTCTTGGGATTGGACATTTTGGAAATAGGATAAATCGAACCCGTGTTTAATCAAAAAAACTTTTTGAGGATCAGCTTTATCTTTTTCAATTAAAATATTTCTTACATTATTGGAGATTGCAATAATGTGGGTAGCCATATGGTTGCAAAGTTTATCCCATTTTAATCCTGTTGGGAATTCATCGTGGTGAACCAACGCGTGGTGACGGGTGTATATTCTTTTCTTTATTCCAAGTATCCATGCAGATGAAAGACCTAGTAAGTTTGCTTGCCACAAATGAGTGTGTACCACATCAGGCTTCTCGCTTTTCAAAATAAAAAACAAACGAACCCATTTACCTAGCCTCGAAGAATATTGCTCATTACTGATTTCGTGAAATCTAATGGATTGAGTTTGAAGAAAAATTGAGAATTTTGAATCAGACTTGCCGATGATAATAAAACATAAGTCAAATTTTTTCTTTAGACCTAGGGCAATCCATTCAAAAGCAAGCGCTTTATCAATATCTGATATTACATAGGTGACTTTGATCTGGCTCACTTAATAAGACTAAGTTTTTCAGCAACGTTCTTTG
>Ga0207112_1236_pt1 | contig 10418 bp, 3 predicted proteins | sample Alteio_BWMinHeat_72_FD_153549 | JGI IMG/M metagenome (GOLD analysis project Ga0207112, IMG submission 153549) | Enriched cells from forest soil in Barre Woods Harvard Forest LTER site, Petersham, Massachusetts, United States -... | ecosystem: Environmental > Terrestrial > Soil > Temperate forest >...
GTGCGGCAACAGCTGGAACGGATTATCAATCGCCAATTACCCTGACAACCATAGGCAGTAGCGGTGCAACAACATTTTCTTCAAACACGTTGAACATTCCAAATTATACCTTAGCCGGGTTAGGCGGACAATCGGCCTTGAATGGTGCAGGTTTCGTCAAAACCAATGGTACGACGATTAGCTATGACAACTCCTCCTATTTGAATGCTTCAAACAATCTATCTGATTTACTAAGTGCATCTACTGCCCGCACAAATCTCGGTCTTGGTTCAATTGCAATATTGAGTTCAACAGCAAGTGGCGACGTGAGTGGTGCATGGCCTTCATTGATGGTGACAAAAATAAATGGCACTGCTTTATCCATTCTATCATCAGGTTTACTGAAGAACACAACTTTAACAGGTGTTCCTTCGATAGCTGTAGCCGGGACAGATTATGCACCTGCAACCAGTGGCACGGCCATTTTGAAAGGAAATGGAGCTGGTGGTTTTAGCAATGCAACACCTGGAACAGATTATCTTGCCCCATTTGGTTCGCAGTCGGCGAACTTGGTGTATGCTTCACCGAATGGTTCGAACGGCCCACCGTCGTTTAGGGCATTGACTGTCAGTGATATTACAATTCCAAATGCATCATCAACTCAGACAGGGCTATTAAGTTCAACAGACTGGAGTACGTTCAATAGTAAATTGTCGACTGAAACTGACCCGGTAGTCAAAGCGATTACTGGCATTGTGAAATCGGATGGCACAACAATTAAAGCAGCTAGTCAGGGAACCGATTATCAGGTACCAATAAGTCTCACGACCACGGGCAGTAGCGGTACAGCAACATTTTCTTCAAATACGTTGAATATCCCCAATTATACTTTGAGCGGTCTTGGTGGAATTACTCTCACATCATTATCGGCATCATCGCCTTTGAGTTATAGTTCCACATCAGGGGCATTTTCAATCTCACAGGCGAGCGCAAGCACGAATGGTTATCTGATTTCGACGGATTGGGCTACGTTTAATAATAAACTATCGACTGAGACTGATCCATCGGTAAAAGTGATTACCGGCGTTGTGAAATCGAACGGCACAACGATCAGTGCGGCTACCGCAGGAACGGACTACAGTGCGGGCACATCAGCACTGGCGACAGGTATTTTAAAAAGTACAACTTTAACTGGTGCGTTGTCGATAGCAACTGCCGGCACGGATTACCTTGCTCCTTTTGTATCACAGACTGCTAATTACGTTTATGCATCACCGAATGGTTCAAACGGAACGCCATCGTTTAGGGCACTGTCAGCAATTGATATTCCTACCCTTAATCAAAGCACAACGGGAAGTGCAGGAAATGTCGCCAATGCACTCTCGGTTGATAACTCATCGCTCCAATTAACATCAGGAACGACGTACGATGGAAGTGCCGCTCAAACAATTTCAGTGAAAAGCGGGGGGATTACCGACGCGATGCTCGCAGGTTCTATTGACTTGACATCAAAGGTCATCGGAACGTTACCTGTTGCAAATGGAGGCACAGGAACTACCAGTGTAACACAGGGAGGAGTGGCTTATGGTGGCGCAAGTAATTTTGCTTTTACATCCGCTGGCACACTTGGACAATTTTTGCAATCAAATGGTACAGCAGCGCCGACGTGGACGACGCTCGGAGCGTTTACCTCAACAAATAACGGTTTAGCTCCTGCCAGTGGTGGAGGGACAACCAATTTTCTTAGAGCAGATGGGACGTGGACAGCGCCAATAGCATCGGGTACGGCAGGTGGCGATTTAAGTGGATCATATCCTAATCCAACTATATCTTCAAGTGCAGGAGGAGATATCGTGTCTGCCATTAACGCAACAAGTGCCTCCATCAATGGAGCAAGAGTTAATCCTGGTTTTGGAGCACAAAATATTTCTGCTACTGGAACACTTACTACAGGAAGTTCTGGCCAGTTTGCCGTTGATGGCTCTGGCAATGTTAGTGTTGGTGGTTCGGTCGCACTCAACTCAACTTCTAAAATAACAACTGCTAATACAGGTCCTAGCAACATGCTTCCTGTGGCTTTCTTTACTGTTTCAATAAGTGGTACAACCCCATCGATTAGCTCGGCGACCTCTAATGTAACAGCCTCGGGATCATCCATCTCCAGAGTATCAGCTGGAGTTTATGAGGTGGTTATACCCGGACTCAATTTTTCAACCATTACCAACTATGTGATTAATGCTACCGTTACTGGACCTTCATTTGGTGTTATATCGGTGATGTCCGGAAGTGGTGCCGCATTGAGGATACAGATTCTAACAATAGCCTGTGTAGCGATATGTACCACACCCGGTGCTGATCTGCCATTCAATGTGGTGATCTACAAACCTTAAAACATTGATATGAAAATCAATCGTTATTTTTAAAGACGAATTGAAGAAGTATTGCACCATATTGTTTTTAATTGTATTGCATTTTGTTGCTTTCGCGCAGACTCCGCGCATTGTCATCAACGCAAAGGGGCACACGGCCAAAATCCAAAATCTATTGTTTACGCCAGATGCTAAACAACTCATTTCGATTTCAGAAGACAAATCGATACGGATTTGGAATGCGGAGACCGGAAAATTGATCGCTAGGTTAGAAGGTCAAATCGGCGATGGATGGGAAGGCATGTTGTATGCTTCGGCTATTTCGCCCGATGGAAAATTGTTGGCTGTGGCGGGCTATCCTGTGAAGGAAGAAAAAGAGAATTATATTTTAGTCATTGATTTGAGTACAAACGAGCAAGTGAGTATAGCCGTGGGGCATACCAACGTGATCAACAATCTTGCTTTCACTCGGGACGGAAAAAATCTATTGAGTGCAAGTGATGATGGCACAGTAAAGTTTTGGGGCGTGACCAACAATCGATCCCTCTCTAATTTGGCCACACTCACAGTGGGCAATCCGATTTCGTGTATGTCATATAATTCGCGATCACAAGAAGTTGCTTTGGTGGCGGGAGGAAGAGATATTTTGGTTTACAAACTGTCAGACATTGCTATAGGTAATCCAAAGATTAAACCTCGAATATTTAAAAAACACGAAGGTGAATTGCACAAACTCGTTTATTCACCAGATGGTTTGTATTTAGCCAGTAGCAGCCAAACCAATGAATTGATCATATGGAATGCCGATGGTTCAATCATTGATGAAATCAAAAAGTTAGAACGCCCCATTAATGCACTGGCATTTTCAAACGATTCAAAAATTTTAACAGGCCTTGATACTAAGGGCAAAGGTTTTAGTTGGGCCGTGCAATCGGGCGCGAAGTTCACTGACTTCACAGGTCACAATAATGCGGTGTTCAGTGCGGTGTTCATGCCATCATCGCAAGGCCATTATGTGGTGGCTTCGGCTGGTGGAATCAATAATGAAATCATTTTATGGAATGCGATCAACGGAACAATCGTTTTGAAAATCAAGGGAAATGGTCGCGCCGTCTGTGGGCTTTCTTTCGGCGAAGGATTGCAATTACAAATTGCGACCGAGTTGGATAAAAGCGGTAATCCAAAATATTCATCCGTTTTTGACTTCAGCTCAATGACATTCAAAAGCAAATCAGATACGATTACTCCAATCAAAACCAAAAAATCAGTTCAACAAACGGGGGAAAACGATCTGTCGATGAAAGGAAAAACGATTCATACCAATCCGCTGACCGATGGACGAATTTTGGATTTCATACAACTTTCCAATGAAAGCGTTGTTGTGAGTAGCGATTTTTCATTGAAACAATTTGATAAAAACGGTTCGCTCTTAAAAGACTTTAATGGACACTCAGGTGCGGTACGTGCGGTGACGGTGAGTAGTGATGGGCGGTATTTATGTTCGGGCGCGGAAGATCAAACGATTATGATCTGGCGTTTGACTAAGGAAGGTTATGCGCCTGCCCTTCGCGAAGTTTTTCAGGGCAAAGAGTGGCAAGATTATTTCACTTCGCTGCCCGTTGATTCGCTCACCAAATTGCCAACTAAAAAAGCATGGCAACAAGTGATTGCATTCTTGAGAACCAACGAACAAAAATCGCATCGCGATATTGAAGATGTTTATAACAAATTAGGCGAAACCGTTATTCCGTTTGTTACTTTGTTTATCACGGAAGATGGCGAGTTTGTTTGTTGGAACCCACACGGCTACTTCACTTGTTCTTCTTCAGGCGCTTCATATTTTGGATGGCACATAAACAAAGGCATTCATGAGCTTGCCGATTTTTATAAAGCCGATCAATACTTTGATGTGCTATACAGTCCCGAAGAAATGTCTAAAAGTATTTTGGAAGGAAAATCGGTTGAAGATGTTTTAAAAGCAGAAGGTAAACGGATTTTTGATTTAACAAAACTCCGCCGGCCATCGGCTGCACTATTTGTGTCCCAGCCGTCCGACACTTCTAAAATTAATTTCGAGAAAGGTATTGCGTTCACCAGTGCTACAAAAATTCCACTTACCATAAACATTCAGGATGGAGGAGGAGGTGTGAAAGAGCTGAATATTTTTCAAAACGAAAAACTCATCCTCATCGATAAAGATTTTAAAATGAAAGGCGATCGCGATGTGACTACGAAAACCTATGTGGTTGATATGGCCAATGAGGTGAATGATTTTAAAGTGAAGGTGATCAACTATCAAAAAATAGAATCGCGACCGGATGTGTTTGTTGTGGAATATCGTGGTCAGGCTATCACTACTTCATCGTTACATATTTTGTCCGTCGGCATCAATAAGTACGCTAATTCGTTTTATGATTTGAATTATGCCCAACCCGATGCCCAATCGTTCACTGAAAAATTTGTAGAGAAAAGTAAGAGTATTTTTAAGAAAATCAATCAGGCAGAATTGTATGATGAGAACGCTACCAAAGCGAACATCATCGCTAAATTAAACGCCATCATCGCGCAGGCTAAACCTGAAGACGTCTTTTTGTTTTACTATGCGGGCCACGGTTTATTGAATGAAGACAATGATGATGAATATTATTTTGTACCAACAGATGTGACCAAGTTATATGGAGACCAAGATCAATTGTCGAAGAAAGGAATTTCGGCTTCCGAATTGAAAAATTATCTCGCGCAGATTAAGGCCCGAAAGCAAGTAATTTTGATGGATGCTTGTCATTCAGGCGGAGCAATGAAAACGTTAAATGTAAGAACCACTGGCATGGATGAAAAAGCGATCGTGCAACTCGCACGCAGTTCGGGTGTAGCAATGATTGCATCGAGCGGTACAAAACAATTCGCAACCGAATTTGCTCAGTTGAAACATGGTGTGTTCACCTATGCACTACTCGAAGCACTGGATGGCAAAGCCGACAATGGTGACAAAAAAATTACAGTCAACGAATTGAAATTGTACATGGAAGAACGTGTGCCCGACTTGACAAAGCAATACGGCGGCAAAGCACAATATCCAACAGGCTATATCACCGGAAACGATTTTCCCATTTCAATTGTAGAAGATCGTTAAGGGAGAAGGCTGCTTTCATAATCGAACCTTAAATTTGACGCAACTAATAAGAGGCTATATGCAATAATGCCTATAGCCAAATGCCATTGCTACTGGACCCGGCAGTGACGCGACATTTCTACAATCGAGAGTTCCAGTATTGGAACAAACATCAAATTAAATAACATTTCGATGTTTTACTCTTCGCTTCCGATCTTGACGCGAAATCATTGTTACTTTGAAATCGAATGTATCCTATCATACGGAACTAAAATGTTTAGCTCGTGAAAATCTTTTGTCAAGAGAAATTGCAGTTCTGATTCCTCGCGCAAATATTTGGCGATGGAAGAATGAACCAGCAGATAAGTATAAGACTTTTGAACTTAATTTGAGAAGGACGCAAGACTACGACATTATCCGTTCGTTTGCTCGGGACAGAAGAGCGAAACAGATTTTCTCGGCCTATGTCCGTCTTAGCAAATTGTTTGTTTCGCTGGCTCAAGGCGTCCCGAAATTCCATAAGCATGTTCATGATATGCGAATTCAGGTGGTCAAAACAATTGATCGAGTCCGAGGCTCACTAGGGTTAACCAATGTTTTGGGAGCTTTCAATATTTCGGTGAGCACATTTAGGCAATGGAGCATGGAGACATTTACGAGTTGCTTCCATTCAATAGTGAACAAGTGCAACCGAATCTATCCGACGCAATTATCGAGTCCGGAAATCGCTACATTAAAGGAGAAACTCTTAAGCCCTCAGTATCAATATTGGCCGATCTCTTCCATTGCTCTTGATTTGCTTGCGAAATGGAACTCTGCCGCTGGCCTTAAACACCTGGTACAAATATGCCAAGCGGTTGGGCATTGAAAGGTTAAAGCCTAAAGACAGAAGAAAGAAACAGGCGGAAGGAATCAGGGCCACAAGACCAAACGAGATCTGGCACGCCGACATTACGCGTTTTGTAACCTTGGACAATCAGGTACATTATATCTATCTAGTGGTAGATAATTTCTCAAGGAAAATATTATCCTGGTTTGTGGCCAGCAAAGTGAGCGCCTTGATTCGCAGACTGACAATAGGAGAGGCCCTTAAATCTTTCAAAGGTGGGGAGGAGCCAATTGTTCTTATCACCGATGGAGGCCCTGAGAACTCACTACAGGAATACCTTGATTCATTATCGGTCCCGATCACGCATCAAAAAGCGTTACTTGACATTCAATGTTCCAATGCCATGATTTAAACTCACAACAAAGTAATTAAGTACAACTATCTCTATAAGATGCCAATAGCCAACGGTACTGAACTTAAAAAATCACTGGCATGGATTCAGAATAATTTCAATAACCGTCCCCATATTTCCCTCAAAGGATTAACTCCAAATGAGAGCCAAGAAAACTATATTCTCGATAGCGATTCCTTGAAAGTGAAGAAGAAAATTGCCTCCGAAGAGAGGAAGCAATTTAATTTCAAGAATAGGTGCGTGAGCTGCGAGGCGTAACAATAAAAACCGGAAGCTAAAACTGAAGTTCTACTTGCTGATAAATCACAATTCTATAAATTCGTTAGTTGTTTCAACATTGGAACATCGCGCTATAAAAAACTCGTAGAACTGCCGGAGCAAGAAACGATTAGCACTAAGGCCAAAATAATAGTTACGAATATTGGTTTATTCACCATTGATTGATCAGAAACCTTTTTTCTTTCGTTTTAAAAAGAATTCAATTTTTGCAGCTTATATCTTTCAACATTTTCATCTATCCATTGAAGTAAAACACCCTTGCCAAGACCAAACATCTTTTCTTTCCAAGACTCAATATCCCCTATAAAGAAATTTAGTCGACTTTGATTCAGGGAAGAGATTAACTTAAGCATCTTATCCTGATATTTTTGAGTTTCCTTTGGCCTATCCAAAAGAATTGAGAGGCGGATTATCTCCTCAATCTGTTGAATCGGGATGTCAGATAGAATAAATCGTCTGCCTAAATCTAGATATCTCAAAATTGCTTCAATAATTTGGCTTATTTCTAGGTATCCTCCAAAAGGAATCAATGCTTGTTCTTTCATTTTCCTGGCGACCCCGATATAATTTTGTTCGTGAAACCTAAAATCAATTTGCTCTCCAATATTGTTTCGACCACTCACATCCATTCCAACCACTGGAGATTCAATGTTATTCTTTTCTTGGGTTTCTGTAAGAGAGATGATTTGAAACTGTGGGCGGTACTGTATATTCCCTCTAAGAATTTCTAATTGAATCCCAGTCAAAACCGGACCAATCCTATTGTATAATCTAAGTGGCTTGTAAAAGCTTAACTCAGGAAATTGTGAAGACCAATCTTCCGTGATTTTTTGCTTAGATTCTTTTGATACCTTTTCAATCATACTTTGTAATTGCTAATATGGATAATGATAAATTACAATGGCGTCAGGATTCATTCCATGAATATACTTTGCCTTTTGTGCGGCTTTCATAGTGGCTGAGCCAAATTTCCAATCATATATTATTAAGTTCCGAGAATCCCAAACGTCCAACCTACCTGCCCAACCGTTAATATTGAAGGACCGCTCGACCTCTAACCCTCTTGATCCGTAAATACTTTGGTACCTTCGAACCAGCTGTCCAGCATACGTATGTCTTGCAGTGCCTACTACTCCGCCTTTTCCCGCAATATTTTCAAATGCCTTTTGACCTGCCTTATAGATTAACTCCTCATTTGATAATGCTACTTTGCCAAGTGCCCGTACCCCGGCCGTTGCTATAGCCTTAACCAAAAACACATCCGATATTGCCATAGCAGTAAAGAATGCGCCTGTCCAATAGTTCCCTGCGGAAAAGGCTGCGGCTGCTTCGCGACCAGAGCCCCAGATGGGTATCAGACTCTCTAGCGTTCCAGGTGGTGAAATTGTGGTCACCATCGGTGCCTTAGGAATCGACAAATCAACGCTTCGACTAAATGAGGAAGCTGCGGGCGCCTGACTGAAAGAGGAGGCCACTGGTGGTTGAGCGTTTACTGGTCCATTGAAAGTCATATTAAATTCTACCTGCTTTCCGCCGTTCGGAATACCCGGTAGTAACGAACCGGCTCCTTCTGGCGCTTCGCGTAAGAGAGCGTCCGCCATAGCAAAGTCCCATTCAGGGGTAATGTTAGCACCATCCAAGACGATAGGTGTTACACCCTCGGGAAGTATGTCTGCCATGCTAAATAATTCTTCGCAGCAGATACCACCGTTCGGATCAGCTCCACTTATGGGATTGTTGCCCATTGCCAGGTATGGACTTGAAAACTGACCATAAGGGTCCGGACTTAACCACCTCCCAATGCTAGGGTCATACATCCTCAGTTCAAATGCGTTCCACTTAGTCACGCTGTCCATTTCAGAGTACTGACCCTGGAATGCGTATCGATAACTCTCGCGTGTAATTGACCTGTTTTCCATGGCTAGGCCGAAAGGATAATAGTCTGAACCGGCAACAATTTTTGAACGCTGGTGAGTGATTGTCAGGTCATCAAAATAGATATCGGTCTGATAGGGATCTTCGTTGGAAACAAAAATGTATACAAAGCCTGGTTGCGTGATTGTTACCTGTTTGCTCAGGTGCTCATGCGGTGTACTCGGTGGCGGCACGGGAGTATTTGGTTGGAGCGCAGCTGTTGTAATTTGCTGATATGCCGTGTTGGCATTAACCAAGTTATAATCGTTGTCAAACGTAAGAATTGTAAGAAATCCTTTTGGTGCTCCGTCACTACTATACCCGCCGCCAGCCACAAAACCGCCATAGCTATTCATGGCGCTCGCAGCAGTCCCTGTCTCTCCCTGCGCTGGTACAGAAAGACCGAATGCGCTTAGCAATGCGGTGGCAAAACCGCCGAGGTTGCTGCTATTGCTGGTCACGTTCCAGTATTTAGCATAAACATCTGCGCTTATCACATCACCTGGCATTACAGAAAGGCTCTTCGCCAATCCAATCTGCCCGGTATAGCCTCCATTTAGCAACTGAGCATAACTCCCTCCAGGAGTGTGGTTGAATAGACTGCTGTTGCCACTAGTGCGGCTATAGTTGAAAAAAGTTGCTTGCTCTGTAGTTTGAGTGCTGGTTTCTAGTGTGGCGGTAAATGTGAGTGGGCTTGGGTTGCCAATGACTCCCCGCACGTTGCCCAAATGATCTGTAACTTCATAGAAATAGGTCTGTTCTGCAGGTTTGTACATCCCGAGTCGACTCCCTCCATAAATTGAAACCTCTGTCAGCTGGATTGCATTTGTGCCATTACTTTCGTATACAGCCATTATGTTGCCAGCGGCATCTGTCGCGTACCAAGTAGTGTGTTTTGGTGTAGTTCCGTCAGATTTATAAGTTGTTTTCTTTAGCCTGTTGCCTCTATCGTCGTAGGCAAAGGCGGCGGTGAGGATACTGTTGACATCACGGATTTCTTTGATCAGACCATAAGCATTATATGCAACATTCATTGTGTTCGCGCCTTGCGTCTGCTGGGTCATCTGCCCAATAGCGTTATATTGGTAGCCGAGGTATGAACTTCCACCATTTGTCACTTGAGTTAATTGGTTAGTACCGCCTTTATATGTGTATCCAAAATTAGCAAGGCTATTGGCTAGCTGCCCATTGCGCGTAAGAGTCGAAATGTTTCCGTTCCTATCATAACTTCCGATAGCTTCTTGATAGGCCAATGGAGCTGCTGGCGAAAAACTATAATTTCCCGAGGAACCATTTACCGAACCCCAATTTGCAGTAGTAAACCGGTCAAGATTATCATATTTATATGCATAGGCTCTCCCCACATGATTGTCGGTCTGACTGTGCCAACGCAGCGTTTTTACCAAACCTCCAAATTGGTCGGTATATCCAGACGGATTGAAAGCCCCAAAGGTATTGAGGTTGGCTCCGGTGTAGTCATTATTATAGTAATCCAGTGCCATGCCAAATGCATCCTTAAGGAAA
>Ga0207112_1253_pt1 | contig 10326 bp, 6 predicted proteins | sample Alteio_BWMinHeat_72_FD_153549 | JGI IMG/M metagenome (GOLD analysis project Ga0207112, IMG submission 153549) | Enriched cells from forest soil in Barre Woods Harvard Forest LTER site, Petersham, Massachusetts, United States -... | ecosystem: Environmental > Terrestrial > Soil > Temperate forest >...
CACCGAATCCATCATGACACAAGAAGGGCTTGATCTGCGGCATGTGACAATGCGCTTCGGCGGCCTGACGGCCGTATCCGCGTTGGATGCATACGTTGGTCCGCATGATCTGATTGGCCTTATCGGTCCGAACGGCGCAGGAAAGACTACCGTCTTCAACATGATCACGGGTGTCTATGCTCCGACCGAAGGTGATATCCTGTTTCATGGCGCTCGTCTAAACGGACTTCGCCCGAACGAGATCTGCCGGCAGGGAATCGCGCGCACGTTCCAGAATATTCGACTCTTCAAAGGTCTCAGCGTATTCGATAACATCCGAGTATCCTTTACCCCTCACGCACATCACAAGCTTACTGGCTCGATACTTCGTGTGGGTGGATTTTACAAAGAGGAGAAGCGCATAAAAACGGAGATCGAAGAGTTGCTTGATCTCTTTAACTTGAGGACGGTCAAACACGAGCTGGCTACCAGCCTTCCCTATGGCGACCAACGACGATTAGAGATCGTGCGAGCGCTAGCTACAAAGCCAAAGCTGTTGCTTCTCGATGAACCGGCTGCCGGTATGAACCCTGCCGAGAAGCAGGCGCTCATGAAGCTTATCCGTCAGCTTAGAGAACAGTTTTCGATCGCGGTATTGCTCATCGAGCATGACATGACGCTTGTGATGGGTATCTGCGAACGAATTATCGTGCTTGATTACGGCATCAAGATCGCAGAAGGGACTCCTGCTGAAATACGGTCCGACCCCAAGGTCATCGAAGCCTATCTCGGAGAGGTGGTCACGAATGCTTAAGATCACTGACCTCCATGTTTCCTATGGTGAGATCAATGCACTCAAGGGTGTAAGTCTGAGTTTGGTGATCCAGCCGAGTCCTGCCTCGAGTGGATTGGTGTCGTCGGAAATGTCATTTCCATAGAGGCAGTAACCCATCTCCAGGCGGAGCGTGTCTCGTGCTCCTAATCCAATCGGTTCGAGCCCATAACTCTTTCCTGCTTCGAAGATCTTGTCCCACACCTTTTCGGCCTTCGCCGGTTCGCTCGTAAAGTATATCTCGATACCAGGTTCGCCGGTATAGCCTGTGCGAGAGATGATCATTTCTTCTCCGGCGAGCTTGCCGCGAGTGAAATGATAATATTCGATCTTGGAAAGATCGACATCGGTCAGTTTCTGCAAGATCTCGATCGCTTTCTTGCCCTGGATAGCGAGCAATGCAGTCTTATCCGAATCGTTGCGAAGCTTTACGTTGAATTTCTTCGACTGCTCGGAGAACCACTCCCAATCTTTGTCGGTCGTTGACGCATTAACTACGATCATGTAATGGTCTTGCTCAAGCATGTAAATGATGAGATCATCGATGATCCCGCCATTCGGTCGTGGCAAGCAACTGTATTGTGCCTTTCCGGGAACAAGCGTTGAGACATCGTTGACCGTCGTCCATTGCAAGAACTTCTGTGCATCAGGCCCTGTAAGATCGAACTCGCCCATGTGTGAGACATCGAATACACCGCCTGTCCCTTCACGTACCGCCTTGTGTTCGGCGATAATACCTTTGGGATATTGCACGGGCATTTCGAAGCCGCCAAATTCAACGATCTTGCCGCCGAGTTCGACATGTTTAGAATAGAACGGAGTACGCTTCACGCTTATTGTTTTGGTTGAGTCGACTTTTTTAAGCCAAGGACTGCAAATATACGGGCTGCGCAGTCTTCGGGCCGCTCCTGACCGATTTGGAAAACCTCGGCACCCAGCAAGGCTCAACTGAGTTACCATAGATTCACCGCTTAAAAGAAATCTGAAGAATGCCGACGAACGCCGACAAGACGCCGCTTGCCAAAGCCTATGCTCCAAAAGATGTGGAGAAAAAGTGGTATGCTGAATGGGAAGCGGACGGGCTTTTCTATGCCGATCGTGCCGAAGAAAAACCACAGGACCCGACGGGTCGCCGCGCGATCGACAAGAAGCCATTCGTCATCGTGATTCCTCCACCGAATATCACAGGTATCCTGCATGTCGGCCATGCGCTCAATAATACGATCCAGGACACCTATATTCGTTATCATCGGATGCTTGGGCATGAATCGCTTTGGCTTCCCGGCACCGATCATGCCGGCATCGCTACGCAGACCAAGATCGAGAAAGTCATGCGCGAAGAAGGTCTCACGCGTCACGATCTTGGACGTGAGAAATTCCTGGAACGGGTTTGGGAATGGAAAACGATGTATGGCGACATCATCATCGATCAGCTTCGAGCATTGGGTTGCAGCGCAGATTGGCGCCGCACACGCTTCACGATGGATGCGGAGTACTCCGCTTCTGTCATCGAATGCTTTGTGCGCCTGCACGAAAAAGGACTCATCTATCGAGGCAAGCGAATCATCAACTGGTCGCCGCTCGCGCAGTCTGCCCTCTCGGATGAAGAGGTGATCCACAAAGTCACTGAGGGTAAGCTCTATTTTTTCAAGTATCCTCTCATTGGCAGCAAGGGGAAGGAGCCTGAATATCTCACGATCGCGACGACTCGTCCGGAGACTATGCTTGGTGATGTGGCAGTCGCGGTGAATCCAAAAGATGATCGTTATAAGCATCTCATCGGAATGCACCTGATGCTTCCGTTGATGGATCGCGAAATACCGATCATCGGCGACGACTATGTCGATCAAACATTTGGTACTGGTTGTGTGAAGATCACACCAGCACATGATCCGAATGACTTTGAAATTGGTCTGCGACATAACTTGCCGCAGATCAATGTCATGGATACGCACGCAGTGATCAACGACCGAGGCGGCAGGTTCGAGGGCTTGGATCGATATGATGCTCGCAAGAAAATTGTTGAAGAACTTCAACTTCTAGGTCTTGTCGACAAGATCGAGAGTTACACGAATTCGGTCGGCTATTCAGAGCGTGGCGGCGAGATGGTCGAGCCCTATCTCTCCGATCAATGGTTTGTGAGTATGAAGCCACTAGCAGAGCCAGCGCTCAAAGTGGTCGAGGATGGCCTCATACAATTTCATCCCGAGCGATGGGTCAATACCTATCGTCATTGGATGACGGGCATCCGCGATTGGTGTATTTCTCGTCAACTCTGGTGGGGTCATCGCATTCCAGCGTGGTACGCCGAAGACGGCCGCATTTATGTTGGCCGCAATGAGGAGGAAGCGCGAGCGAAGGCCAAGGCCGATGGCTACGATGGCAAGCTGCTTCAGGACGAAGATGTGCTTGACACATGGTTCTCATCGTGGCTGTGGCCGTTCGCAACGTTCGGATGGCCGGAAAATACTTTAGATCTTCAGGAGTTCTATCCGACCTCTCTCCTCTCCACCGGACCTGATATTATCTTCTTCTGGGTCGCAAGGATGATCATGGGCGGCATGGAATTCATGAAGGGATTGCCCATGAAAGACGGGACACTTCGTGAGAAACCGGAAGACATCATCCCCTTCCGTGATGTTTATTTCCATAACATCATTCGCGATCAGCAAGGCAGGAAGATGTCGAAATCACTCGGCAACTCACCTGACCCGTTCGATCTGATCGACAAATATGGTACTGACGCGCTGCGCTTCACCCTGCTCTATCTCGCGCCATTGGGGCAGGATGTCCGATTCGGTGAGGAATCCTGCGAGATGGGTCGCAACTTCGCAAACAAGCTTTGGAATGCGACGCGCTTCGTGATCATGAAGCGTGATGAATATCAATCGGAAGCGCCGAATGTACAGTTCGAATCTGAAGACACCGAGCTCCTGAACAGCGAGGCCGAGGCGAGTGCTGAGCGCAAGCAATCTACGGGTGTATTTACGATGCGGCCTGCCACAACGCTTGCGGATAAATGGATGCTCTCGCGTGCGAATCGAGCGGCTCGGGACGTGCGCAAGGCCTTCGATGCGTTTGAGATCAATGAAGTGACGAAGGTCTTATATGATTTTATCTGGAAGGATTACTGTGATTGGTATCTGGAGATCGTCAAGATCCAGCCAGCGTCAATACCACTTGCTGTCGAGATCCTCGAAGGCATCATGCGCATGCTCCACCCGATCATGCCATTCATTACGGAGGAGCTCTGGCATGCACTCACAGGTGAGGAGAAAAATGTTCTTATAGGACAGGATGATTACATCACTTCAGATACCTACAAGATCGACGATGCGGCGGAGGCAGAATTTGCATTTGTTCAGCGCACCGTGGAGGCGGTTCGTCTATTGCGCTCAACACTAAATTATGCACCATCAAAGGCGATCGAACTTGTGATCCAACTCAAGAGCGCAGATGACCTCGCATCGTTGGAATCTGCACGGACGATCATCGAGCGTCAGGCTCGCACTGCATCGCTCTCGATCGAACGCGATGGGAAGGAATACTCCTCGAATGAATACGCGAGTGAATTGCTCGGCGGTCGCGGGCAGGTTTTCGTAAAACTTGAGGCTCGCTCCGAAGACGAGCGCATGAAAGAGCGTACTCGCCTCGAGAAAGAGCTCGAGCGCATCGCCTCGCAATTATCTGCGGTCACTGAAAAGCTGGGGAATGAGTCATTCGTTAGTAAAGCCCCACCTGCAGTGATCACGAAAGAACGCGAAAAGCTGAGCAACTATGCAGTCCAGCTCGAGAAGCTCACAGCGAGCCTTGAGGAGCTTCGCTAGCCAGCGGCTGCAACTTCTTATTGCCGGACGGGTTTAAACCTAAGCCCATCCATCGTCCCGGAAGCTGTGAAAAAACATCGAATTCTGCTCTTGCTGTGTGCCGGCTTGCTGATTCAGAGCACTTGTGCGTCTTCCGTATGCGCACAATGGGTGAAACTGAAGGATTTCGGCAAAGCAGTCGTCTCAGTTTATTTTATCGATCTTCCCGGCCCTCCTCGCATCGGTTTCGTAAGCACTGTCGGTAGCGATGACGTGGGTGATGTATGGCGCACGACTGATGGCGGCATATCCTGGTCGAAGTCTCACCTTTCCTTGCCAACAGAGATCATTTACCAATTCACATTTAAGGATACATCGGTCGGCTGGTTCTCGTCTTGGTTTGGGTATGTCTATAAGACCATCGATGGCGGTCTGACTTGGACAAGAGTTTCGCTTCCACCGGCGTCCTTCAACGCGATACATTATCACGCTGCCACGAAGCTTCTCTTCGTGACCGGGGAGAACGGGCAGGTCGACTACGTCTCAAGCGACGAGGGAACAACATGGTCGAATTACTCCTGGGGAAATCCGAAGGGAGGATCAATGACAGGATATGGCGGCATGGCCTTCAATGACGCATTGAGCGGCATCGTCGCATCTTCACATGATCACGATCAATATCTCTACACCTTCGATGGCGGCGTAACCTGGACTGCTTCGACGCTTCAGGATGTAGGCGGTGAGCAGCCAACTGGAATTCCAGGCACGAAGACATATCTAACGCTGGATTGGGGCCTCGGTGGCATCGACAGATCGGACGACGGGGGAGTCAGTTGGAAGTTTGGTCCCCGACTCCCATCGCTGCATAACCTGATACTCGAAGGCGGTGTACCAATGCTCTCGTACCAATCCAACGCCAAGGACGGAATATTTATCTCCCTTGACACAGGCAAGTCGTTTACGCAAATATGCGGACCGAGCGCGGTGAATGGGATTCGATCTTACGTAAAGGGTTATACGATCTACGCCTCTGATGCTGACGCCTACTACACGGCCAAGTCTACATCCTTGTGGATGAATGTGATCGATCCGCAGCATCTCGGAGGACCGAGGCCACAGTTGGCTTCTGACACGATTCGGATGATGTCATCACCATGCGGCTCGCCTGACACCACTGTACGATACACATTGTCCGCGAATTGCTCGGGTCAGTTGACCAAAGCAGTCCTTGTCGGTTCGCCCGCCATTCATTTGAAATCCGTCCCCACGCTCCCGCACGACGTAGTAGCAGGCGATAGTCTCATCCTAAACTATTCACCAGGTGGCCTCTCGAATGACACCGCATTCTTGAAGTTGACTTTCGTGAACAGTGTAGAGACATTCGATACAACGATAATCGTGATCGGTCAGTCGATTGGAGGCATTACATCAATAAGTGTTTACATCCCAGCTTTCTCTGGATCACCCGGTGATATCGTATCGATCATTCCTGGGATCGTCGTTTCGCCGATCGTCGATGTGACGCTTCCTTTCAGCTACACGCTGACATTTGATCAGAGTCTGCTGAGTCCGATCGGCCCCAAGGGAAGCTCGTTGGCACGACGCCGCACGATCATTGTTTACGATACGCTTGTGCATGGAAAGCCTCGATCAAATCCGATCCAGTTTATTGTTGGTCTCGGCGATCAGGATTCGACGTCGGTGCAACCGGCACAACTTGCAATCGGCAGTGGATGTGCAGTCCAGAGCTCATTCGGGGACGGTGTCTTTCATTTGCTAAACGTCTGTCGCTCCGGTGGCACGAGGTTATTTGATCCTTCAGTAACGGTTGCCATTTCTGCAGCACACCCAAATCCTGCTGCATCGCTGACGACGATCTCACTTGATCTTGCTGAGGCCGGATATACAACATTAAAAGTATTCGATGCACTTGGTCGTGAAGTTGCCACACTCTTCGCTGGCGACGCAATCGCAGGCAAGACTTCGATTCAATTCGATGTCTCCTCGTTATCCCCCGGCACATACATCTATCGCCTGAAGACGCCTTCGCAGATCTTCAGTCGAAAGCTCATCGTTCGTCGATGAGCGTCAAAACGTCCTCGCAAAAAAAGAGGGGCCAAATTGGCCCCTCGTGAATATTGACTCGTCGTTCGATTAGAACGGTGCGAATTTAAGCGTGATGCGCGTTGTGAGCGTGTTGACTCTCAAATCTCCTGTTGAACCTGTAGAGATGTTCATAAAGGGGATCGCGTACGTTACTTCTGGTGTAATCCATGCTTTGCCGGTGCTGACTGGGATATCATAACCAAGTCCGCCCTCGATCGCAGAGTAGAACTGCGTGCTGTTTGGAAGTCCATCATTCGACTGGTAAGCAGCAGCAATCTCATGATTGCCTGTTGCCACGCGACGCTGTACCGACTTCGAGGCATTGACACCTACGAGAAGATGCGCTGGGCCTGCGAACGAATACTTCAGAAGAAGATCAGCACCCACGGTCTTATATGCATAACCGATCATCTGACTTTCCGGGACGCGCTGGTCTGCCGCGTTATTATCAAGTACTGAGCTAAAATCATTATAGCTCAAACGTGGAGAGATCATTAGATCTTTTGCCACTGGGAATTCACCGGAAATGTGGAATGTAGGGGTTTCCCAATTGCCCTTCATATAACCACTTCCGCCACTAGGATTGAAGGTACCGAATGCCATATTTGTATTCACACCACCGCCCACACCCAGGGTAATTGCCTGCGGCTCGGTTGGTTGTGTCGAAAACATCTGCGCGTCGGCTGAAGTAGACATGCTAAATACCGCAAACGATGCTACTGCGAACATCGCCATGCGTTTGAAGAGATTAGTGCGTTTCATAATAAAGGATAATAATTGGATAGAACTGCTCCGCGATCGCCCGAACTTGCTGGGTCTCTCCCTTTAGTTCACATTCCTCTCGTATAGCGAGTGGCTGCCCTTTGTGGCTTCGCAGAAAGATCACTTGTGATCTCGAACAATTTGCCCATCCGGTTTATACAATGTCAATTAGCTCGCTCACAGCTTCTAAATCTTGTTGCTCTGAGCTTCGTTGGTGAGTTTGTTCAACAATGCTGCCAACAGTCATTCAAACTGTCCTTGTGCAAATCAACTTTCTGATGAGCCAAAAAAGAGATTTCTACGACACAGAATGATAGTTTTCAGTCCGTTTTTGAGGACACTTTGAGCGGGCTGGGCCACCCCGCTTTGAAACAAACATTTCATAATTGGATGACGCTGAGCTATTGTGGTGTGAAACTTGCATCCCATATGGTTACCTCTATCCCAACAGGGATGGCGGGTCATGCAGCATATTCATATTCAGCTGCCTCGGGTTAAAAACTACGCTTATCATGAGGATTGGTTAAGGCCAGTAATCACGACAAGCAGGTTTCCGGGGCAGCTTTCCATTTTTTGGGCCCCGTAAGCCAGGTAATTGTAACTTTCTCACTGTATGTAGGTCTTTATTGGGGTGTTGTATCCAAGTCAAATTGTCTCTTCGCCAGCAATGTCAAATTTCCATTTGCTCCCTCCGTTCCTTTTTGCACTCGTAATACTGGTATTATTGACCTTCTCCCAACCAAGCATTGCTCAATGGCAGCAAACCAATGGACCGGCTGGAGTTGATGTTCATTCTCTCTCAAATCGAGGTGATACTCTTTATGCCGGGACTGGTGGAGGACTTTACAAGCTTCTTCCAGGCAAAAAGACGTGGGATTTGATCGCGTTCAGCGGTCACTCGATCTCCGACGTTTGGGCAACTTCCGACAGACTTTATGCCGCTGTCATTGATACCGTACCCGATATCCTACCCGGTTCAATCCTCTTCAGCTCAACAGATCACGGGACTACCTGGGAAAATGCCGGTGGTGTCTTTAGTCACACCGTCACGAAATTTTGGGCTATTGCCTCTACGCACGATGGTGGACATGAGGTAACGTACGTCAGTGCAAGCTTCGTAAACCTCAATGGATTTAATTTGTATTCTTCCATTACCTCAGATAGCAACGCGACGTGGACACCGGTAACGACCGTTTCGGGACTTCCAAATGTCTGGGTTCGCGCATTGACCTCCATCAACGATACGCTCTTTGCAGCAACGAGTGGTGGACTTTATCTCAAAGCACCTGGTGTGGCACTGTGGAAGAAGGTGAGCGGCGTTGCTAGCACTGCACCCGAAACAGGAATCGGCTTCGATGGATCAACGATGTACGTCGGTACAAGCGACGGCATTTTTTATTCGACTGACAGAACAAGCTGGACCCGCAATCCAAGCCTGCTGGACATCCGCAGTTTTGCAACCGTTGGAAATATTACGGTCGCTGATGACTCGCTCCAGTATTATGCTACGACCGACCATGGGATCCGTTGGTCGCTTGTGCCCAGCACGTCTAGTTTACTCGGGCATACTGCGTTGCTTTCACAGCAGGGAAATCTCGTCGTAGCTACGCAGCATGCGATCTTTGGGCTCGCCCCTCTAACCTTTGCACTCACGCAACTCGACAGTGGCATCATTAATAATGATGTCTATACATTCAACCTTGTTGGAGACAAGTTATACGCCGAAACGAAGGAAGGATTTGCCTGGACGAGTGACGCAGGCGATTCGTGGCGCGCACTCGCAACAGAGAATCACCCAGGCCGAGTGCGATATCTCGCCTCGTCCGCCAACAAATTGTTCGCCGGCGGATCAGGACTCTTTCGAACAACAGATGAAGGAGCAACCTGGGATACTCTTAAAGGTGGCCTCAATAATTTCGAAACGGTCAATTCGTTAGCGGCCTCCGATTCGACTATTTATGTGGGATCGTCAATCGCCGCAACGGCGCAAATCCCGAGCAATTGCAATAGGAGGCGGCCGACGTCCATCTCAGCCTCAACCGTATCCGTCCTATGATCGAATTTTGGCGGTTGAGTGCCTTCATCCGTCAATCGAGCTCGAGCGGCCTTGGCGATCAGGAGTGGGTTGTCCGGAGGGGAGAAAACAAAGTCGTATCCTAGAAATCCCGTGATCTCTCCTTGAGTGTTCTGAAGCGAATAACGCCAGACAAACCTATAGGGTGGCCAGAGCAACGTGAGAGTCAGTAACAGGATCGCGATGATCTGTATCGCACGGCGAAGAAGTGTCATGCATCACTCAACGCACGATAACAAGCTTTTGTCTTGCAGAGATCGCTCCGCTTTTCGCATCGAGCAATTCCAGATGGTATACACCGCTGGTGAGTCCATTCAATGAGACGTCTCTGGAATCGATGGCGAACTCGCGCAGCCGTCGGCCGAGCGCGTCATAGAGTAGAACGCGCGATGATGCCGCTACGCTACTTGGGGCCAAGATCGAAATAACGGAACGAGCAGGATTGGGATAGACCAACAGCGCCGCGATGCTTGGATCGAAATAAACGTTTGCTTGGCTCCGAGGAAGTCTCCACATCGACGACCCAAATGTAGCGGCGTAAAGATATTTTGCATCGAAGGCAACTGCGGGAGTTTCATAGCTCAGACCAGAATTGCTTGGGCGCCAGTGTGCGCCGGCATCACTGCTGAAGTAAACGCCAACTCGCGTACCTGCGGCCGCGATGTTTCCGCTCATGAACACGCGATCGATCGAGTCTCCCGGGGGCAGCCCCTCTTGTATGTAGTTCCAGTTTACGCCGCCATCAGTGCTTCGCAAGATACCCTTCG
>Ga0207112_1250_pt2 | contig 10301 bp, 9 predicted proteins | sample Alteio_BWMinHeat_72_FD_153549 | JGI IMG/M metagenome (GOLD analysis project Ga0207112, IMG submission 153549) | Enriched cells from forest soil in Barre Woods Harvard Forest LTER site, Petersham, Massachusetts, United States -... | ecosystem: Environmental > Terrestrial > Soil > Temperate forest >...
AGCTCGCGTGCGCCAGTGCTTGTCAAGCTCAGCCTGAACCTGCGCGGCGCGCCCAACCAGGATTACCCCGATATCAAGATCACGCGCGGCTTCTACTGCGCCCTCAACCTCGCTCGTAGGGGCAAAATCACCACCCATTGCGTCCACTGCAATCTTTAGCATCGTTCTTTAATCTCTCACATCAAGAGAGATATAGACAGGCGAAAGCAGATGGGGCCGATGCGCGCCGCAACCTCAAAGGCGCGGTAAAAAGAACTATTCTTCTTCCTTCACTGCAATGGCTATGCGTCCTCGATAAAAGCCGCACTTCGGGCAAACGCGGTGCGGCGGCCGCGACTCTCCGCAGTTCGGACAGCTCCCAACCGCGGGAACGGCTAAATGATCGTGGGCGCGCCGCTTGCCGGTGCGTGATTTCGAATGTTTCCTTTTTGGATTTGGCATCGTGTGCTCCTTGATTCCTCAGTTGTGTGATTCGAGCGGTTTGAGCGCGGCCCAGCGCGGGTCGATCTCTTCTACCGCGCACGTACACACGGTTTTGTTCAGGTTCGCCCCGCAGTCCGGGCAGAGGCCGCGACAGGTCTCGGCGCAGACGCGCGCCATAGGCAGCGCGAGCTCGATTTGCTCTCGGACCAGGTCGTCTACATTGATGACGTTGTTATGGTAGAAGCCTATGGTTAAGTCATCGTCGCCGAGTTCCTTCTCATCCGCCGCGGCAAGGTGAAGCGGCGGAACGTAGAGGAGATCGAAGCTCTGATCGACGGGCAGCGCAAGCGGGGCGAGGCACCGATCACATTCAAATTCGACCGCGGTCTGCACGTCGCCCACTAATCGCAGTTCGTCGCCTGACCGGCTGGCGACGAGCCGCATGCTCGGCCGTCCAACGATGCGAGTCGCGTCGCTTTGCAGGCTGAGTTCGCCGTCAGCATAGACATGGTGAATGCTCAAACCCTCATCTTTCCGTATCTGCTCCAAATTGATCAGCATTGCTGAGAATTTCTCGCTCTTCAGGACTTCCGCTTCGCTCCGGCCTAACTAGTATGATCACACAGAAAATCCACTCAGTGCAAAAGATATTCATTATATAGGATGGGGGTCCTTTGTCAACCAAGGGCGCCGATTGCGAGCGTGCTCGGCATATGCCCGAGGGCTTCAATATTCCGGAACTTTAGGCTTACCTCAACGTGTTTACTAAGGGTATACTTATGAAGTAATCGTATAAAAAAAGGCGACACTGCCCTAATGGCAACAGTCACGCATGAGGCGCAAGCATTGGGACTCGGCGGCAGCCGGTCGATAGAAGCAGCCAACGACCATGAACTGCTGGCCGCTATACGCGACGGGGACGAGGCCGCGTTTCAGGAGATCGTGCGCCGTTATCGCAATCCGATAACCAATTTCATTTACCGGATGATCGAAGATTACGAACGAGCGGTGGAGCTGACGCAAGAGACGTTTATTCGAGTCTATACGAGCGCGTCGCGCTACCAGGCAAACTACAGTTTCTCAACGTATATATATCGGATCGCAACAAACCTGGCGATCAGCGAGTTGCGCCGGCGGAAACGGCGCAAGTTTGTTTCTCTCTTTTCTCCGTTCGTCAACGACGAGGGCGAGGCGGTGGAGATCGACCCGCCTGATGGAAACCCTCTGCAGGACCAGTCTCTGATCGAGGACGAACGGCGCAAAGCAGTATCCCGCGCGATTTCGTCATTGCCGGAAAAATACCGGGCGGCAATCGTCCTGCGCGATGTCGAGGGGCTCAGCTATGACCGGATCGCCGATGTCCTAAAGTTGTCCGAGGGGACGGTAAAATCTCGGATCAATCGCGCTCGCAATCTCCTAAGGGAAAAGCTGAGCGCATACATTTAAACCAGTTGGGGATGAAGTCATTATGATGGGATGCAAGCAAATCAAAAGCTTGATTGATGAGGCGGAGCGGCCCAACCTGCTGCCTTATGAAGCAGCCGGTCACGTAGCCGCTTGCCCAAGTTGCCAAGTTTTCGCAAGCGACAGAGAGACGCTGCGGAAGCTGCTGGCGGCGGGCGCGCGTGTGAGCGCGCCGTTGAACTTCGACGCTATGCTCCAGGACCGGCTGCAGCAGCGAAAAGCGGGGGGATCGCCTTCCTGGTTCGTTCCGGCGACCTACCTGCGCCTCGGCGCGGTCACGGCCGGGTTGTTGGTGGTCGTCCTGGTGGCTCAGTATGGCGGCGTCTTTAACGGGCCGAAGCCGAGCGGGACGCATACTCCGCTCGAAGGACCAGTTGCAGTTGCGCAGCCAGATTTGAAGGTGAGAGCTCCGATTCAGCCGGTTGGCAATGCTACTCCCGTAAATACGAAAGCGGCGCAGAGTCAGATGCTGCGTTGGATCAAGACTCCCCGCGGCGGCGCGATCGTTGCAAGGAGCACGCCGGAATCCGGCGTGATGATCGCAGATCATCAAGTTGTCATCGTGCGCGGTCCAAAGGGCGATCAGGTAATCCCCATGCAGACTGTCAGCATGGGCGCGCAGCCGCTCCTGTATGGAAACGGGGCGCGACCGACCGCGGCGCGGCCGGTTCTAAGTTCCTTCTAAGCCGAGGGCGAGTGTTGGCATAACGGACAAAAGACCAGATCAAGTAGGGGTCTTCAGATGATGCGCATTAGACTAGGAACAGCGTTCATCGTCATAGCAATGGCCGCCGCCGCGTCGGCCCAGCAGGCGCAGCCGGCGCCGAACGTTCCCGACGATCACCCATGGGTCGTTTCGGTAATCCATTCAACCGACCTTACTGAGGTCGTTGCCCGCATGCGGGAGGAGCAGCAGCTTCGAATCGGGGTTCCCGGTTCTGGCCCGCAGGCCATCTATAATGTCACAACTGGATTGGTGATCGACGGCGACGGGCACGTGATCACGCGCCTGGTAAACTGGAATCCGGCGAACAAGAACCAAACCATCTCGATCACAAGCCAGGGCGTCAGCGCGCCAGCGCATTTGATCGGCGTCGATTGCGCCACCGGGTTCGCGATCCTGGAGGCGCCGTCTCTGAAGACCGCGCAGCCCGCGAACGTCGCCAGGCCAGTAGCCCGCGGCGCCAAGGTAACGATATACGGCACGGATTTGGTGTTGAAACAGGCATCGCCGCAAACGAATTATCAGATATCGCTGGCGCCCGTCATCACGACTCTGCAGGGGCAAGTTGGGCCGGACAGCATTTACTCGAAGGCAAGAGGCACGCTTACCCTGGTGTCGGAGAGCTTTGTTGCGCGATACGACAGCAGCATCGTAACCACGGCTGATAATCAAATCATCGGCGTCGCCCAATATGCGGGCTTTGGTCGCGCCTATCTCTTTCCGTTCGAGTTGTTGCGCGACGTGGTGGCCAAGAGAGTCATTGCACAGAGAGACAATGTACTGGCGGGTTGGCTTGGAACCGCCGGAACAGGGCTGACCAAACTGTCGTTGGACGAACTCGGAAGTCTTGGGGTCGAAAGTAAGGCTGGGGTCATTATTCGCGAGGTCATTCCGCAAAGCCCTGCGGCGGCCGCCGGACTTGCCGCGAATGATGTGATCGTCATGTTCGATGACCTTAAAGTGAACGGTGAAGCGGATCTTCGCCTGATGCTCTCATCATCGCCGGCCGGCCGCGCCGTCAAGCTGCATGTCATCAGGGATCGGCAGCCTGTGGATGTCAGCGTCGTCCTCGGCGCCCGGCCGTTTAGCCCGCCGGTCATTGAGTTCGACCCTGCGGCCCAGGAAACGCCCGACAAATTTCAGAAAATGGTCGGTCTCGAGCAGCATTATGAAGACCTCCAGAAGGTAGGAACAATATATCAGAGCAAGCCGCCTTCCAAGGAGCGTGACCTGGGGCTTCGAAACATTACGGTCCAATCTCAGGAAACGCTGGCAGAACTCAACCGCCTCAACGTGAACAGCGTCGCCGTTCGTGAAGAGGATGTGGATGTCGTCTTTGCGGGCGGATTTGCGGGACGGGACATGACAAAGCAATTTGCCGCCTCCCGTGGCGCTCAGGGCGTTTGGGTCTCCGACGTAAGAAGCGGCAGCCCTGCCGGCCGCGCCGGGCTCACGGCCAACGACGTCATCCTCGCTGCGCAAGAGCAAGAAACGCCCGACTGTGCGGCTCTCCTTAAGGTGCTCTCTGGCGCGCAAGGACGGATTTCCTTAAAGGTAATGCACGAGCGACAGCCGCTTTTGATTGCTTTCGATAACCGGTAGCGAGTCGTCTGGCCCGCCTCCTATCCGCATCGGTCAATCTTCGCATAGTTCGATTAGTTCGCACTCCAATCAGCCCTCACAGCGCGTCAGCTTGGTTTGTATTCGACGACGGAAGATGAGTATCGGCCGTCCATGGATTCGCCTCTACCCGGTTCCCCAAATTACATTCTTGCCAGCTCTCACACGTTTACAGTAAAGTGGAGAGGCATTTGCCCGAAGCGAATAGAGCCTCCTCGAGTCGTTCTAATTGCGAAAAGGAATGGAGCCACACGCCCTAGATGAAGAAGACCGCGCTAACCTTATTGAAAGCCGTCGTCAGTATTGGCATCTTAGTTTATATCTTCACCAAGGTTGTCAACATCGGCAGTTTTTGGACGAATCTAAAGCAGGCCAATCCGTTCTTCTTTGCCGCCGCCGTCGTAGGCTACCTCCTGGTCCAGACGCTCAGCGCGTATCGCTGGCATTTGTTGCTCAGACCTCAAAATATCGAAATCAGCTTCGCTAAGACCTTGGGGTTTTATTTCCTCGGCATGTACTTCAACTTTTTTCTGCCTTCGTCGATCGGAGGCGACGTGTTCAGGATCTACTATCTCAACAAAGAGACGAGCCGCCTCAGCGCCTCTACGGCGTCGGTCTTCATTGATCGCGATGTGGGGATGGGGGGCCTGATGGTCCTGGCGACCGCAGTGGCCGCCATTGCGGGAACCAGGGTAAACGGGTTTCCGCTCGCCCCGATATTTGCGCTGATTTCCGTGGCATTTATCGCAGCCAATCTCGCGCTCTTCTATCGTCCGACCTACAACCTGATCCACCGGCTGCTCAAGCTCTGCCGGATGAAGCGCGCCGACGAGAAGGTTGAACGCCTATTTGAGTCGGTGAATTCGTATCGGGGCAAATGGAAGCTCCTGACGATAACGATGATCATCTCAATAGGCGTGCAGCTTGGCTGTGCGCTGGTCAATGTGCTTTCGGCATCCTCTATACAACTGAACACCCGGCATGGCTTGATCGACTATCTTATATTCATCCCGACGATCGGGCTGATCGGGATGGTCCCCATCTCAATCAACGGGACCGGTTGGCGCGAGATGTCATACATCCTCCTGTTTCAATCGGTGGCAACGGACGCGAACTCAGACACCGCGGCGGCAAAAGCAGCCACCCTGGCATTCTTATGGCTTGGTGTTGTAGTCATAACCGCCCTGCCTGGCGGCGTGATCTATCTATTGCAAGGAAGCGGCGGAAAGCGCGCCGCAACCCAGGGCGGCGCCGGTGCGAGCGGCAAGAATGTGGGGCCCGGGCTCGAAAAGAAAGAATCCATCTTGCCTCGGCAGTCGAGTGAGAACGAGCCGGTTTCCACGCTTTGAGAATCTTTGCCTGGAGCGTCGACGGCGAGGACGCGGGGAGTCAGGCGAGCGGCGCAACCTCGCAGTTCTGATTCCCCGGGCGCCGCTTCCTCCCATCGATCAAGTCTCTGACTACCTCAAGGAACGCATCAAAATCGAATGGCTTTTCCGCCGACGCATCGGCGCCCGCGTCTATCGCCTCTCTAACCACGCTTGACCCAAAAGCGGTAACAACGAGAACCGGCACGCTCGTAAGCAACGAATTGGCCCTGATCCGCTTAACGAATTCAATCCCATCCATCTTGGGCATATTGATGTCCGTAATGATCAGGTCGGGCGCATGGGTGACTGCTGTCCTATAGCCCATCTCGCCATCCTGAGCGGCGAGCACACTGTAACCGCTCATACGCAGAAGTTTGGACAGAATGTCGCGCGAGTCGCGATTATCCTCGATAACCAGGATGTCGCCCAAAGGACTCACGCTTCTGGAACCAGTCTCCATCATCGCAAACGCTCCCAACTCGGATAGGCAAATTCTACGCCGCTTCAAACCGAAACTGAATAGCAAGGCCGGGGCGCAATAAAGAAACAAGAATTGCCCTAAGCTGACGAGAAAGGGGCCGGAAGGGAGACAAAAATGCAAGAAGGGGGCTTTCGCCCCCTCCTGACCTCACAATCATTTTCTGCTCCGCCACGTCGATGGTAAAATATTATTCAATAAGCGAGCGTGCGAGCTGTGGACGCTTGTGAGTGTTCGAGATTAATATCCGAACTCGTCTTACATGTTATCAAGCGCTGTGCCATAGACGGGTTTTCTTCAGTTATAGCGGTAATTTCTGCTTTTCCACGAGAAAGGCGGAACTTATCCCCCGCTCGCTGCCCGCTAAAACAGGTGCTCAAGCTTCTCACACTGACACTATTGGCGCATTACTTTCACACGAATGAGACAGTCTTGCACCCGGCCTCCTGATCCCGCGCCGCCTGAAGTTTTAGCTGCGCGTCGCGCCGATGATTCCACGCCTCGCTCGGAAGGTCGGCGACAGAGTTCTAGGGATCTGAATTGGTTTAATACAGACAAGCGACAGCAAGAATCGTTTCGCTACATCCTGCCTATCCGGGATTCCAGGGATTCCAGGTATTCCAGATTAGGGACCCAGAAATGATATGGCCGTGAAGCATAATCGCGTGAGATCCTTTTCAACCCAAGCCCAGGTAGACTGCCCTCATCGCTGCCTAAATAGGTAAAATGTGGCAGATCATTCGGAACCGTGCGATGCCAGCCCTGGCGGCCCAGCGCTGATTCCACGGCCTCATCCTGGTGCTCCGCGACATCAAATGCGAGCATGGAGAGGTGTTGAGACGCGCCAGGCGCTGCCACGGAGTAGAGAATGGATTTGTCGAAGAAGGTCCCGAAGTATATTCCCTCTTTCTCTTCGAGCTCGAGAATCAAAGGGATCTGAGCCGCAGGCGCCAGTGCGCGAATCGACGCCGCCCGCTCCTCTGTGATGCGGGCGTCGGCCTGCCATTTCTCCAGTCCCCGGCCAACATTCCTATTCCACAGCGCGACGGTCTCCTCGTACGAGCGCGCTCCGGCATCTTGGGCGCGGGCATTTACCGAGCGATCGTCGCGTTCCAGCATTCGCCTCGCGGCAACCAACGCGTCGAGCGCCTCGGATTGGAGGGTGATTAGGTGCTCTCCAAACCTGTCGCGACGTGTAGGAAGAGATGTCTGGAACCGTCGCACCTCCGCCGAATCTGAAAAGATGATGCCGGGAGGGGGAATGGCGGCGCTGACAAAGATCGCCCCATATTCGGAGAACAACCGCAGTTCTACGGGGGTTCTGAGGGTCGACCAGATTGCGTGCAACGACGTTTTCATGTTTAGGGCTCCAGAATCCGCTTGAGCCTATCACCGGCGCCAACCAGTTTTCAACGTCAAAGACGCTTACTATTGGGAATATTGGAGTTCTCAGGGGTGCGGTTAAAACTATTGACTCAACTTTCGCCCTATCTTACCATCGAGGAGCGTTGCCCATAACGCTCGCCCTCCCTGTGCGGTTCTCCCGGCCCTGCCCCTGCGGCGTCGTACCCAAAAAGCGCGGCAGTTATGGTGTCTAATCCAGCTCTTGGTCGACCGAGTGCAGGCATGCCTCGGGTCGAGTCTATGACGACTGGTGTTAGAGACGGCTTTTGAACTGCGCAGCCGGAGCACTTGACCGATGGCTCGATTGACCATTCGCCTTACGTCCATAACTCTATTTGCAATCCTCGTGTTATTTGCCGGCATGTTTGCCGCACATTCTGACTCGTCACGCACGCGGGCGGCGCGGTTCGACGCATCCTATCGCAACCCTACTGATAAGCATAAGGTCATAATTCAGGCGGGAGATCATGAGGCGCGCAATGCGTTGCTGGCCCAGGGCGGCGCTTTTCTGGAAGACTATGGCGCGTTCTCCCTGATCAGTGCGCCGTTGGAGCCCGCGACCCGAATCACGGCTGAATCAAAACTTGGATCGGCGGTTCGCGACGACTTAGACGTCCTGCACCTGCGGGTTGGCGCGTTCGACACCGCCGAAGGCGAGCCCACCGCGCTGGCCGCGTTAGGTGAAGCCGAACCCGGGAACCTTCAGCTCCAGGTCGTGCAGATGATCGGGCCGGTCAAGAGCGAATGGCTCAGACACCTTAAGTCGGCGGCCGAGATCATCACCTACATTCCGAATAATGCCTACCTTGTTCGCGTCGGGCCAGGCGGCCTCGATCGGATCGCCGCGCTTAAGTCAAATGGAAAGAGCTTCGTCCAATGGGTCGGACCGTACAAGCCGGGATATAAAGTCGCGCCCGAAATCTCGTCGATCTCGGAGCCGGATCTCAGCGTCACGGTGCAACTTATTCAAGGCGGCGATCCCGGATCGGACGCGGAAGCCATCGCCGCAAGCGTCTCTGCCGCTGTCCTTGGGGAACCGACCGCGGTGCTGGGCTACACCAATGTCCACATGGTGGTCCGCGCGAGCGCGCTGGCTCAGATCGCGCAAAAGAACAATGTCGTCTGGATCGAGCCCTGGGTGGCGCCGCACCTTTTGGACGAGAAGCAGGGCCTGATCGTCGCCGGCAAAGTCAATAACAACCAGTTGGCAAGCCCTGGCTATCTTGCTTGGCTGCATGGGGTTGGCCTGGATTCGACGCCAGACTTCCTTGTCGACGTGTCCGACACCGGCATCGATCAAGGCAATCTCGATCCTGCTGTCTTGCACAAGGACTTCCTCAATGGAGCTGGCCTGGCGCGGGTTCAATACGCGCGTTACGTCGGCGACCCAACCCTCGACATCGCTCCGAACGATCCGCTCGGGCATGGAACGCTTAACGCCGCAATCGTCGGCGGCTACAACACGGGCGCGAGCTTTCCTTATACTGACCCGGATGGCTACAGCTTTGGGCTCGGCGTTCATCCATTCGCGCAACTTGGAATAACGAAGATATTCGCTCCGACCTATTCGTCGCCGAATCTGTCGGCGATGGTCGATATGATGTATCACGATGGGGCGCGCGTCTCGAGCAACAGTTGGGGCGGCAAGCTGAACTCGTACAACGTCGACTGTCAGACGTACGATGCCATCGTCCGCGACGCGCAGCCGGGAACGGCGGGCAACCAGGAAATTACTGTGGTCTTTGCAGCCGGAAACGACGGTCCTGGCGGGACCTTGTCGGCGCCCGGGACCGCAAAGAATGTAATCACCGTCGGCGCGAGCGAAAACCTGCGCGGTGGGGTCGACGGCTGCAACGTTGGTCCGACTGGAGGCAGCGACACGAATTCTCTGATCAATTTCTCATCCGGCGGTCCGACGAATGACGGACGAACGAAGCCCGATATCGCTGCGCCCGGCACCCACATTCAAGCGGCGCAGACCCAGGACCCGACATTTACGGGCGCGGGAATCTGCGGGCCGATGAATTACCCTGGCGGTCAGACGCTCTACACCTGGTCATCGGGAACAAGCCACTCGACTCCGGCCATTGCCGGCTCTGCGGCCCTGGTCAGGCAGTTCTTCGAGCAGTCCACCAACAGCCCGCCCAGTCCGGCGATGATCAAAGCGTTCTTGACCAACTCGACAACCTATATGACGGGCAATCTGGCAAACGACAATTTGCCCGGAAACAATCAGGGGTGGGGCCTGGTGAATCTCGGCCTGGCGCTTGATAGCAGCCCGCGCGTCCTGGTGGACGAGTCGCAAGTGCTTACAGCGACCGGTCAAGTCTACACGGTCCATGGCCACGTCGCTGACCCCACGAAGCCGTTTCGAGTAACTCTAGCGTGGACCGACGCGCCGGGCTCGCCAGCAGCGGCTAACGCTCTGGTCAACGATCTCGATCTCCAGGTCGATTTGGGCGGCAACACCTACCTGGGGAACAACTTCTCCGGATCCACTTCAGTAGTTGGAGGCAGCCCGGACCGCCATAACAATATCGAAGCGGTGTGGGCGCCTGGCGGAGCATCAGGGGATTTCGTGGTCCGCGTCGTCGCCGCAACCATCGCGGGCGTCGGCGTGCCTGGCAACAGCGCCGCCTCCAGTCAAGACTTCGCTCTGGTCATTTACAACGCGCAAGGGCCGGGGACGGGAGGGGGCGGGCCGCCTGTCGCGCCGCCCGCCGTGAACTTGACCTACCCGGTCGGCGGTGAAAGCTTCCTCGTCGGCAGCAACTTGCACGTCACCTGGAACGCGAGCAGCGCCAAAGGCCTGCAAAGC
>Ga0207112_1255_pt1 | contig 10283 bp, 6 predicted proteins | sample Alteio_BWMinHeat_72_FD_153549 | JGI IMG/M metagenome (GOLD analysis project Ga0207112, IMG submission 153549) | Enriched cells from forest soil in Barre Woods Harvard Forest LTER site, Petersham, Massachusetts, United States -... | ecosystem: Environmental > Terrestrial > Soil > Temperate forest >...
TACTTACGAAATTATTGGATCGTTCATTGGATATATCCCATTCCGAGATACCATTGAAATGAGGAATGGAAAGCTTTTAGAAATTGAAATTAAACTAAAAAGCGACGCAAAGAAACTTGATGAGGTAGTAGTTGAGGTAAAAAAAGATAAGGAGTGGGAGAAAAACCTTAAAAAATTTAATCGCGTTTTTCTTGGGACTAGCAAAGAAGCCAAAGGCTGTAGAATCGTAAATCCTTACGTATTGGATTTCACTTATGAAAATGCATCGGAAGGAAAAATTTTGAAGGCAAACACGTCTGAGCCACTGGAAATTGAGAACTTATACTTAGGCTATCGATTAATATATTATCTAAAAGACTTCAGCGCTCGAGGAGGCACTTACGCAACTGTCGCCTATTCTATCTTAGGAGACCAACGTTTTGAGTTACTAAAAACCAAAGATAGTACGCTCATGAACCAGTGGCTTAATAGAAGGATGGAAACTTATCTTGGCTCTCATCGGCATCTGTTTAAGTCAATAATTGACCATAGGCTGAAAGAAGAAGGATTTGATCTATTTTTTGAAAGTGAAGTAAAAAAGGATGTCTATAATCCAAAAAGCGTTTCCACAACAAAACTTATTAATCGTGACCCCTCTAAAATAAAAGTAACCACTCTTAGTGGTAATCTATACCAAATAGAACTTGCGATGACAGAAGTGCACTACAAACGAAAATCAGAGAATGAAGGGGCCCTCTATACTACTTACGATTTGGAAGTATCTTGGCTAAACCCAAAAAACGGATTTTTAATCGTCAACTCAAATGGTATAGTTATAAACACATTGGATCTGATTGTCGCCGGTGCAATGTTTGAAAAAAGGGTGGCGAGTCACCTTCCGTATGATTATAAACCCACCATTAACTAAAACAAGAAATGAATAGGGGGCTATTTTTTAGGGCTTTAAGAAGTTCATCGTTATGAATTCAATAAATCTATTTCTTAGAGTTGTAGTTTTTGTTCTTTACCCTTCGTTTTTGAGTGCTCAAGATTCCAATGCCATTAAGTCGAAGCTTGTTGATGATAAAACTAACAAGGCAGTACCCTTTGCAACTATTAGAGTAGTGAAAGATGGACAGATCGTTGGAGGTGTTATTAGCAACGGGAATGGCGACTTTCAAATTCCTTCCCGATACAGTTCAGTTATGGATTTTATAGAAATTACATGTATCGGCTATAGCAATCTGGTGTTGAAGAGGAATCAATTATCAAATGATAGAGTCAATATAATAAAGTTAAAAACGGCCTCCGTTCAATTACAGCCGGTTGTGATAAGTGCGCACAAGCGAATTTCTCCTAGCAAAATCATAGAATTCGCGATAGAAAATATCCCAAAAAACTATCCCACTAATCCGTATTCGTACGTGGCTTATTATAGAGATTACCAAAAAGAAGAAAACGAATACGTAAACTTAAATGAAGCGATAATTGGTGTGTTTGACGATGGGTTTAATGAAAATGATTTTTCATCCACAGAAATAAAACTTTATCAGTATAAGCAAAATAAAGAGTTCAAACGGGATTCGATGACTGCTTTGGCCTATGACAACAATATCCTGAAAAACAAGTTTATTCCTTCCGCCACGGTTTCTTCGTTCGGAGGAAACGAACTTTCTATATTGAGAATACACGATGCTATTCGAAATTATAAAGCCAATTCCTATTCCTTTGTCAATATCTTTAGTGAAGACTTTCTTAAAAATCATTTTTTCAAATTGGAGGAACCTGTAAATTTAGATTCAATCCAACTTTATCGAATTTCCTTTACTTCCCTTTTCTCAGTGACGGGCGCTGAACATTTTGCAAAAGGAGAAATCTTTGTCGAGCATGGCAACTACGCCGTTCACAAGTTTATTTATTCAACTTATTTAAAAGAGGGCGCTCAAGACAAGCTTTTGTACAACATCCAACTGGAGTATGCAAGGAAGGATTCGTTGATGTATTTAAATTATATATCGTTCAACAATTTCTTTAAATCAAAAAAAGATATTTTTAAAGTAGTAGATGTTGCCCTTGACAGAGCAGAGAATTATTTTATCGTCACCTTCAATCATTTACCTGAAAAAATATCCGCATTACATAAAGAAAATTATATTTTCAAACTCAACAATAAAGTCTTTAAAATCGATCGAATTGAATTATCGGAATCAAATAATAAAGAAGCCCATGTCTTTTTTGACAAGCAAGATTTTAATCTTTCTGAAAAAGCTGATGTGTTAGCCAAAAAGCTTCAATTCAATTTCAAAAATATAAAAGATAACAAAGGCGATATAATAAATGCAGAACAGTATAAGCCGGTGAGTCAATTCCGTGAACTTTTCTTTCAAAAACTGAATCTAACCAACCAACCATCTGACGGTCCATTCATCTCAAAAGAATTACCGATAAGAGAAAATGAGATTGACTCCACGCACTTAAACGCCTCAGCGTATTGGATGAACACACCGTTGAATGACAATACAGCAGAGGGTGCAGACGTGTTTCCTCAAGACATTCAAACTTTGAATGTAAAACCGATCGACCCGATGCCGGGCCAAAGTACAATCACGGCGTTAAGGGAAAAGACTTATGTGCAAACAGATAAGCCGTACTACTATCCAGGAGAGAAATTATGGTTCAAAGCGTATATGAATTATCAAACACTCCAATCCAGAGATTCCTTGAGCAAAGTATTGTATGTGGAGTTGATCAATGCCGAGGGAAAAATAGAACAGTCACACGCCATTCGCATCGAAAGTAGTTCAGCTGTTGGCGACTTTAGCCTACGCCCTTCACTGAAGCCGGGTAGTTATTTCCTAAGAGCCTATACCAACTGGATGCTCAACTATGGGGAGGAAAATATTTGTATTAAACCGCTACAGATTCTTAACTTATTTGAACGACCTGAAAAAATAGTTGAAGATACGGCTCGTACCTTGGTTACCCCGAGGTTAATCTTGCGCACACCTAAAAAAAAAAGTTTTAGCCCGCGCGAAGAAGTAAAACTGGAAATCGAATTAGCAGATGAAGATGGGAAACCTTTGGGAGGAAATCTTTCCATGTCTGTTACAGATCTTGATCAGGTAAAGGTTTTGCCCTCGGAGAAAAACATCCTAACAGATTTTAATTTTGGGGAATATAAAGAAACGACAATTGCCGACTCGTTATTAGTTCCTGTAGAGTTTGGAATTAGTTACAGAGGCAACTACAAAAATAAAAAAGCGAAGACGCTGCAAACGAAATTGACGGTAGTCCAAACCAGGCAAAAGAAACTGGAAGATTTTGTGTCCATCGATACCGACAAGCATGGAAAATTCTGGGTCACCGGTTTTCAATTTTATGATTCTGCCAAGATGGGTTTTAAAGAGGCGAATAGTAAAGAAATGACTGGTAAAATAATACTTCAGCCTCGCGAAATACCTTCGACCGAAACCCTGAAGACCAACCTGGTTTTTAAAACAGAAACTAATGGCACAAATCAGCGACCAGAGCTTTCTGGGCAATCAACAACAAATGTTATTGTATTGAAAGAAGTGGTTATAGAGGGGCATAAGTTTAGCGCGAGGCCAAGCGATCCAATTTATGGCACTGCCGACTATTCAGTGCCAGGCGACATTATTTCAAGCTATAACTCGATAGGTGTTGCCCTACAAAGCCGGGTCCCTGGCCTCTTAATTTTTGGAAATCAAATTAAGCTTGGCTATTCAAGCATTAATAACAATGATCCTCTTTTAATTATCGATGATGTGAGAATTGGGGGAGTTAATGACCTGTCATTGTCAGTTGGTGATGCCCTCCTCGGCTTAAATCCCAATACAATAGAACGGATCGATATCTTTAAATATGGAGGAGCGGCCATTTATGGTGCCTGGGGTGCTTCTGGTGTTATTATTGTGCACACAAAGTTAGGAGACTATGGAGTCAACCGAAAGAAACCGAAAGAGATCGACTTAGATTCATACAAAACTTTTAATGTCATGGGTTACTCTACTCCATCCAAATTCAAGTCGCCGGATTATAGTGGAAAAGAGAAGGCTTCAGTAGCCGATCTGCGATCCACCATTTTTTGGCAGCCAGCGATCACAATTGATGAAAAGACAGGCAAAACAGCACTGTCTTTTTTTACAGCAGACTCACCTGCTCGGTATCGCATCGTAATAGAAGGCATAACTTCTACTTCTAAGCCCGTGAGAAATGTCATGTACATTGACGTAGTACAATAGAAGCCAGCGACCCTGGCAGTGGCTTCCTTCCCCGCAGAGTCACCTGCCTCAGGGACTCTGCGTATTGAAAATAAAATATTTTAATTTAGCTCGATGAGTGTTCGAAGGGAGATAACAGAATATGACGGCATTTACTTCATTACAATCACTTGTTGCGAATGGTTGCATCTCTTTGAGATCGCTAATGGATACGATGCTGTTTATAAATGGTTTGATCACTTGAAGAGCCAGGGTCATTATATAGTCGGTTATGTGATCATGCCCAATCATCTTCACGCTTTGATTGGATTCAGACACACAGAGGGGGAGAGCATCAACTCAATTATTAGTGAGGGTAAGCGATTCATGTCGTATGCCATTGTTAAGAGATTGAAAGAAAGAAATGAGGCTGATCTATTGCAACGTTTATCTTCGCAAGTGAATGATACTGATGCTAAGCGAGGGAAATTGCACCAGGTATTTGAGCCGTCATTCGACTGGAAAGAATGCCGAAGCAATAAATTCATTGATCAGAAACTGGATTATATTCACACTAATCCTTGTCGGGGATCATCAAGGTTGGTAGAAGATGACGTGGAGTATTCACATAGTTCTGCGAAATATTATGCAACAGGTGAACAGGGAGTATATTGTGTGATGAATTATTTAGAGCTTGAAGATGTAGATTTGACGAGGAGTACAAATGGCTTTAGACAAGAGAAACGTAGAGTCCCTGAGGCAGGTGATTCTGCGGAGAAATAATGACGCACCCAATCATAACTATGAAACAATTCGGTTTGTGGACAGGCAAGGGCAAGTGGAAAGCACAGATTTTGTTTTGAGGAAAGCGGGTGCTACAATTTTTTACAGCCAGGAGCAAGTGATATTTTCTGGAATATTCCGTTGACAAACTAAAATTATTCTTATTATGAAAATCATTTTGACGTTAGCATTAGTTCTTGGACTTACCGTCTTGAGCAAAGCGCAAACGAAGACTGACCAATCTTCAAACGCGCCTGTGTGGACAGAGGGTGATAGAAAATATTTACTGGACAATCTAAGTCGCTCAAAGCAAGAAGTCATTGATGAAACAAGGAACCTGACCAAAGAACAATGGAATTTCAAAGAGAGCCCTGATCGTTGGAACATTAATCAGATTGTTGAGCATATTGCCTTATGGGAAATACTTTTCACGCACGAAATTTCAAGGGCACTTGCAATGGAACCAAATCCAACATTTGCAGCTGCGCCTGACAGCGTCTTTTTGGGTCAAGATCCAAAAGAGTTGAATGCCCTGGATTATACGAAACCATTTTCGTTTGCGATTCCTCTCGGCAATAACGAAGGGAAAAACAATGTGATATGGCTCACGACAATGCGCAATGAATCCATTGATTATCTGAAAAAGGAAACCAAAAATATTAAGTTGCAGTATGACTATTGTGGTGGTGCCAATGTTTATCAATACTACCTTGCAATTTTCAGTCATACCGATCGACATTTGCGCCAGATAAGAAAAGTAAAAACACATCCCAAATATCCGAAATGACGATGCATAACCTGTAAATTGAAAGTCTCGAAAACGATTGATTATTGGAAGGCTTTTTAGAATACTTCAGGACGTTTACCTTATTGCGCAGAGGATGTGCATGTGCCATAGCAATACCTTGATTGTCAAAAAAATGAAGACTCAATTATTAATTTTTATAATTACGTTGACACCCTTGGACAGGACGGCTCAGACATTTTGTACGGGACACAGTATTAGTGAGTGCCGAAAGTCATGAACGACAAACGAAGTGAAGGGGCTGCGTAAACCCGGGCGTTATCACAATAAAATAATGGCACAGCAATAAACATACACTGAGATAGCTATCATAGTTCAATTGAAAAATTCACAAAATAAAACAATATGACGACTTCAAAGATTTTCTTGACAATATTGGCAATTACTCTTTTGTCATTTATATCAGACGATAAAAACAATTTTGAATTTAATTACCCAAAAAACAAAGACGCTGCTTTTACTATGGCAACAGACAAGTTGAAAAAATTTAAAAAGGAATGGAGAGGAGAGGATTATTATTATATAAGTGAAAACGGAAACGATAATTTCATTTGTTCCGTTCTCTTTTACAAATTGAACAAGAATGAAGTGAAAGATTTACATGAAATTGAAAAGCAAAGTGGCGCTCCGAAAGGTAGTCCGGTTTATCCTATGATACATTTTTCGGGCTCTTCAAATACGAAGCAATATGAAACAAACGAGCACACTTGGGGAGACCCAAACGGTGAGTTTATGTTTAGACAAGTTGATATCAAAGAGTTCAATGGACAAAAGCTGAATCAGAAAAATATGTTTGGCTATACAATGTTTGGCGAAGACCTTTACGTGAACGTTCATCTATCAAAAGTTTTATATACGCCAGAGGACTCAATAGCAATGGTGAAAATTCTTGACGGATTGAAAAAGAAAAAATAGAACTATTCCTTTTAGACAAGCAATAAAAAAGATCTCAAAAAATCGATCCTACTTTGTCGTGAAAAATGTAATTATTTCATCGCATTTGAAGGATATAGAAATATCAAATTGAAGACGATATTAAGAATCTAACACTAGATTATCTGTTGCAATTGAGTACTGGAATGAAAAAATCGTAATCCCTTAACTATTTCTCAATAAATATCTTATTCACTTTTAAATAACTACCAATGAGATCAATTGCTCCAATTCTAATTTTGGTACTCATCAAATTAACAGTTGTGGCCCAGTTCGTGTCAGTTCCTATGAATATAAACACGCCGCATGGGGTAGTTCACAACTCGTACATGGTTTATACGCCTCAACACTACAATGGTAATAACAGTCCTAGATATCATATTAAAGCTAAGCTTAACAATGACTCTACAATTTCTTTTAAATCAAAACTACTGGCAGAAAATAAGAAGATGTTTGTTGAACTAAAAACAAAAACAGAGAAGACTAAAGTTTTTCCCGCCGATACCAAAATCTTCGAATGTACCTATGTAGGTCAAGGAACCCTTTTAGGAGTCCCGGCAGACAGCTGTTGGTTGTTTCCATTTTGGAAAGGGAGAATTAAGACTTATTCCAGTATCCCTTTCGGCCCGACCAATTCCGTCATCGCAATCCAAAAGGACACACTTTCTATTGTGGCTATGACAAAAGAAAATCTTTTAGAAATGGTAAAAGGTGAAAACGATGAAAAATTAACCCGGCTTATTGAGAAGAAGAAATTTATAAAGGCAATTGAAAGGTACAATTCAAAATATTATAAGCCTGGAGATTTTCCGCCACCGCCCTTGAACTAGTAAAAGGAAGAAATGGAATTAGTTAGTAAAATTTCTGAACGGTGAAAAGAAGTCTCACAAATCCTTGATTAATAAGTTCGTGACACCAAACTCGCTTTTGCAGAACCTGATTCAGCGCCGGGCATCAAGGTATCCCTAGTGCTTGTAGCAGTAACAGGATTTCGCGTCCATCGATGGTGAGTCAAAGGAGAGGATGCGGTTGTAAAACAGACCCCCTTTCTTTCCTTCTTTTTCGTTCATCGTGATTGATGCCGTGGCCGAGCCGTCGGCGTAATAAATTCCATCTCCGGTTTGCAGTCTTTTGAAGGACGTGGGCTTCTCGTCCACCTCAAAGGTGACGAGCGAATCGGTGACGAAGATCACCATTTCGACTTTGGTGGTTGATTTGCCGGTGATGGCCGTGTGGCAGGTGAAGACCTGTTGGGCGACACATTGACTAAAGGCGAGGGAGAGGACACAGGCGATTAACAATTTCATGAAATGGAATTTTGTGTGAATTAAACCTGATTCAAAGCTACGGGTGGGGAGGAAATCGCAGGAATGGGAAATATATTTTACCGATCCCATGTAATAAAACCGCACCTATTGAAGACCCTACTAGGCAGTTAAAGAAGACCTTCAATTCCATTTCACTGCATTTGTACCTCCGAAGGAGTTGTCCACAAACGAAAAAAAGATTTCTATGACAGGCACACGCACCTGCGGCGGTGTTATTAGTATTTCGACGTACGGAGTGGCAGGTCTGATTGAAAAAAATACATCAACATGCCATTGGCGTGCCGCGTGCGTAGATGAATTTTGATAGCCGGATTTTTTTTAAGCCCCTCAAAAGGAGTACGAAAGTTTATGTAACTATTGTCCAATTATTGATTTTGTGGTTTCGTTGGTATAGCACAATTTTGAATTCCTACCCTTGACAGTTTAGACCACGGCGTATGAACTCCAGGTGAAAGCCATGGGAGGCGATAATTTCCCCGCTTCTAGCGCAAGCGTCTCGCTTGTGCTATATTCAATCAGTTCTCCGCACGAGTAAGTTGCGACTGAAAGTTTTTGGCTTTAAATTTTCAGTATGAGTAGAAAATATAAGTTTGGAGAAGCAAGCGAATCGACTTTTAGGAAATGACAAGCATTGATAGCTGAAGCTAAGTATCAACTGTATTATAAGGTAGAACGGATATTTGTTTTATTTGCATGGTTATCGGCTTCTCGGACTAAAGATTATTTTGACGAAGCATCTTAATTTCCTATTATTTCATTTTTTACAAACTTTAAAACAAAACCATGGAATTTTCTCTCTTCAGTTATTGGTGGGTATTCGCGATTATCCTTTGCATCGTACTTTACAAATTCATTTTCAGGTTCCTTCTGGGAATGGTAATCGTCCCAGAAGATAAAATGGGGTTGGTTACAAAAAAATTCGTTCTCTTAGGGCCCAATAGAGAATTACCGGATGGAAGAATTATCGCGACCAAAGGTGAAGCCGGCTTTCAAGCGAGGACACTTGCACCTGGTCTGTACTTCTGGAAATGGGTATGGCAGTACGACATTTCTATGCAGGCCTTCTTCGTTATCCCTCAAGGTAAGATCGGATTAGTTGTTTCAAAAGATGGGGCATCAATTCCGAGCGCAAATATTCTTGCATATGGCGTTGATTGTGATAATTTCCAGGATGCTGAGAAATTTCTGGCGAATGGTGGTCAGCGCGGTCGACAATCAGCATACATAACCGCTGGAACCTACCGAATTAATACCTTCCTATTCGAGGTATCTATCACTGACATGATTCGGATACAAGAAAGTATGGTCGGCATCATCACAACCCTCGACGGACTTCCAATCGAGCAGGGGCAAATTGCAGGCAAGATGATTGAGGGTCATAATAACTTCCAGGATTTTGGCACCTTCATTAAAAACCACGGCAACAAAGGGCTTCAGCCACAGGTTATTCTCGCGGGTTCCTACAACTTGAATCCTTGGGCGGTGCTGGTCGAAGAAATCCCAATGTCCGAAATTCCAATCGGTTACGTCGGCGTTGTGATTTCCTATATGGGAGATGAAGGCAAAGACGAAACAGGGACAGGCTTCACTCATGGCAACATTGTTAAAAAAGGATACAAAGGTGTCTGGCTTGAACCTCTGGGCCCGGGTAAATATCCTTTTAATACATACACCATGAAACTTGAACTGGTGCCAACAACAAACCTTGTTCTTAACTGGGCATCGGCAAGAAGTGAGGCTCACAATCTCGACAAAAATCTGTCAACGATTACCGTGCGTTCAAAAGATGGGTTTCCTTTTAATCTTGACGTGGCACAAATTATTCACGTCCCATCTAATGAGGCACCAAAAGTAATCGCCCGTTTCGGAAACATGGTCAACCTCGTATCGCAGGTGCTGGAACCCACAATTGGTAACTACTTCCGGAATTCCGCCCAGGACAGTGATGTCATTACCTTTCTAAGCGCGCGTAAGGAAAGACAAGAGGCAGCTAAGTCCCATATCAAAAAAGTGCTTGATGAATACAACGTCAATGCTGTGGATACTTTAATCGGTGATATCGTCCCCCCGGAGTCACTTATGAAAACCCTTACCGATCGTAAGATTGCAGAAGAGCAAAAAGTAACTTACGAAACTCAGAAGAAAGCTCAGGAGACCCGTCAAGGTATGGAAAAAGAAACCGCCATTGCTGACATGCAAAAGGAGATCGTGAAAGCTACCCAGAGCGTAGAGATT
>Ga0207112_1256_pt1 | contig 10276 bp, 9 predicted proteins | sample Alteio_BWMinHeat_72_FD_153549 | JGI IMG/M metagenome (GOLD analysis project Ga0207112, IMG submission 153549) | Enriched cells from forest soil in Barre Woods Harvard Forest LTER site, Petersham, Massachusetts, United States -... | ecosystem: Environmental > Terrestrial > Soil > Temperate forest >...
TTTCAGGCTCACGCGTTGTTTGATGATGTCTTCCATTTTCTTGCGGATCGTTCCTTCCAATTTGATCAGTTCTCGTTCGGTCATTTGAATTAGTTTTAATATTTGACTGCCGTGTTATATCGTTCCGACACATTGTCCCAATTAATGATGGGAAACAGGTTGTCTACAAACTCCGCTCTTCTGTTTCTGTATTTCAAATAGTAAGAATGTTCCCACACATCAATAACAAGTACGGGAAATACTTTTTCTCCTAGTCCGGGGGCCAGCGCATCGACACTCAGTGCATTGTTGGTAGAAATTATTTTCACGTTTGCCCTCGTATCTGTGATCCTGAATGTGGCAGTATCCAAAGGCACATCAGGTAATAATTATTTCGGGTTGGCTATTGGGTTTACAGTGTTGGCGGCTGCCTTTGCTGGCGGCGGAATTTCGGGCGGAGCTTTTAACCCGGCGGTGGGCATTGGTCCATGTGTCATTGACACCATGGTGGGTGGCAATAGTTCACTCTCCAATGTATGGCTCTACCTCATTGGCCCCTCGACTGGTGCCATCCTTGCTTCAATCGTGTTTAGTTTCACAGAAAAGTAGGGATCGATTTTTCCGATATGAACAGCCGTTCGAGAAACCGGGCGGCTGTTTTTGTTTTATGACAAGAAATACCAAACACTGAATCAGCAATACAAATTAATCATGAAGTTAACGATTTACTTTGCCGGGCCAATCCGTCATAATGAAATTTGCCTTCTGTCTTCCCCTTATCTTTTTGTCCATTATCTCATGTACACATCAGTGGCCTTCACAATGGGATAAGAATATGGAAATTGTAATCGGGCGGATGGGTGGTAAGATGCCCGGTGGATGGGAAATTAAAGTGAAGGGTGATTCGGCTTTGCTTGAACATTACGAGCTCGGAAAGAAGATGGTAGAACAAATTGTACTTACACCAAATGAACTCAACAGAATTGCACACACTATTAAGCAGATAAGGCCGGAACGAATCAGGATGAAACACCATCACGCCCACATTGATGACAAGGCAACTTCATACCTGCAATTAAAGCATGGTGAATATTCTGTTTCACTTACTGAGGGAGCCTCGACTCAAATAAGAGGCAAAGCAGGTAAAGATTATGTTTACCTTTTTAATACGGTGAGAGATATCGTCATGGCAAAGGTTGCGAAATAGTCTATCAAATATATCTCTCGTTATCTCCTGGGAGTTTTCAAGGCGGAAATTCTCCTCTTATTATTTCGCACCAAGGCGCAGAGACGCTAAGAAAATACATGGATTATAGTCGTTGTTTGACGCAACCTAAATTCTGAGTAAAGAAGGTCTCTTTTCATCTTTATTTTATTTGAGGCAAAGGCGCCGAGACGGAAAGGAAATAACATTGATTAAAATCGTTGTTTAAGGCAAGTCAGATTGAGGACGTAGCGCTGGAATTTTCTATTTTTGCCGTCTTAATCGAAGTAATTTTTCAAGTTAATGGCGATCTCTACTAAATACAATCCCGCAGAAACCGAAGACAAATGGTATAAATACTGGATGGAAAAAGGCTTTTTTCACGGAAAAGTCAATCCCTCCAAGGAGCCGTATTCTATTGTGATCCCCCCTCCTAATGTAACTGGCGTACTGCACATGGGGCACATGCTTAACAACACTGTACAAGACGTGCTCATCCGCAAGGCGCGCATGGAAGGAAAGGAAGCATGCTGGGTACCAGGCACTGATCATGCATCCATTGCAACGGAAGCAAGAGTTGTTGCTATGCTACGCGAAAAGGGCATTAAAAAATCTTCACTTACACGTGATGAATTTTTGAAGTACGCCTGGGAGTGGAAAGAAAAATATGGAGGCATCATTCTCGATCAATTAAAAAAACTCGGAGCATCATGCGATTGGGAACGGACAAGTTTTACGATGGATCCGGGATATTATAAAGCAGTAATCAAGGTTTTCATTGATCTCTATAATAAAGGATACATCTATCGCGGGTTACGCATGATCAATTGGGATTGTGAAGCTAAGACAGCGTTATCCAATGAAGAAGTTTTATACAAAGAAGATGGAGAGCGCTCTATGCTCTATTCCATTCGCTACAAAATCAAAGACACAAAAGACGAATGGATTGTAATTGCCACACAACGCCCCGAAACGATCATGGGTGATGTGGCTATTGCCGTAAATCCTACTGATGAACGATACTTGAACCTGATCGGCAAAAAAGTAATAGTTCCATTTATCAATCGCGAGATTCCAATAATTGCCGACAACTACGTTGACAGAACTTTTGGAACGGGTTGTTTGAAAGTAACTCCCGCTCACGATTTGAATGACTATGAAATTGGTTTGCGTCATAACCTCCCCGTAATTGACACGATCAATGATGATGGAACGCTGAATGAGAAATGTGAGCTCCCGAAATTCTTTGGTAAAGACCGCTTTGCCGTACGCAAAGAAATTGTAAAAGATTTGCGCGAAGCGGGCCACCTGATCAAAGAAGAAGAATTTGTAACACGCATCGGACGAAGTGAACGAACAAACTCGGTGGTAGAGCCGAAACTTTCTCTGCAGTGGTTTGTGAGGATGAAAGAGATTTCGGCGCGAGCTAAAAATGCGGTTGCCAATGATGAGATCAAATTATATCCAGCCAAATTCAAGAACACTTATAGTTATTGGATGGACAACGTGCGCGACTGGTGTATCTCACGACAATTGTGGTGGGGACATCGTATCCCTGCGTGGTATGATAAAGATGGAAATTATGTGGTAGCAGAGAATGAGGAAGAGGCGATTAAAATTTATTGTGAGAAATATGCTGTTGACAGTCGACAGTCGACAGTCGCCCAACTAACACAAGACTCTGATGTTCTCGATACGTGGGCATCATCATGGCTTTGGCCGATGGAGGTGTTTGATGGATTCAAGGATGACAGTCTTAGTAATGGAAAAATTGATGCGTCAAAAAATCCCGACCTGAAATATTTTTATCCAACTAAAGTATTAGTGACTGCTCCGGAAATTTTATTCTTCTGGGTAGCGCGTATGATCATTGCCGGTTACGAATACATGGACGAGAAACCTTTTGAGGACGTTTATCTAACGGGGGTTGTACGAGATAAACTAGGCAGAAAAATGTCGAAGTCACTCGGCAATTCCCCTGATTCGTTGGAGTTGATAAAACAATACGGAGCTGATGGTGTACGCACCGGAATGCTTTTTAGTTCTGCAGCAGGGAATGATCTGTTGTTTGATGAAAAACTTTGTGAACAGGGAAGGAATTTCGCGAACAAAATCTGGAATGCCTTCCGACTGGTAAAAGGATGGGAAACTTCAACCCACGTCCAACCGGAGGAAAATAAAATTGCTATTGAATGGTTTGAATCGAAATTAAATGAAACCTTGACGGAACTGGAAGATCATTTCAGTAAGTTCCGTATGTCGGATGCGCTGCACACTCTTTACAAACTGACATGGGATGATTTTTGCGCGTGGTATTTGGAAATCATCAAACCTGAATTTGGAAAACCGATTGACGAAGTCACCTACTACGGAACTATTTCATTTTTTGAATCAGTATTAAAACTTTTGCATCCGTTCATGCCTTTCATTACTGAAGAATTGTGGCATGAATTGAATGAACGAAAAGCTGATGATTGCATTATTATAGCACAGTGGCCTACTGCCAAATCATTCGATCAAAAAATACTGAGACAAGCGGAAACTTCATATGAGGTCGTGACGCAAGTACGAAACGTTCGAAACACAAAAGGAATTTCCCCTAAAGAAAGTTTACCATTGTCGGCAAGAGCAGGTTCAAACGAAATTTCCAGTTTCATTCCGGTAATTAAGAAGCTATCCAATCTGGCTTCACTGAACTTTGTAGAGGATAAAATTGCCAACGCCACCTCCTTCATGGTAGGGACGCAGGAATTCTACATTCCGCTCGAAGGCAAAGTAGATGCTGCCAAAGAGAAAGAAGAAATTCAAAGAGAGATTGAATACAATCAGGGCTTCCTGAATTCAGTAATGAAAAAACTTTCCAATGAAAAATTTGTGAGTGGTGCTCCTTCACAAGTGATCGAACTGGAACGTAAGAAAAAAGCGGACGCAGAGCTGAAGATCAAGTCGCTGCAAGAGCGATTGCAAAACCTTTGAGCAAGGGTAGACTACACCCTCACCGCTATTAGCAGTTCAATGTTTTTGAACTTCATTTTAAACTTGCGTGCAATGGATTCATTAGTGAGGTTTCCCTTATAGGTGTACACCCCTTTCATAAACCATTTATGCGCAAAGATCATCTCTTCAATTCCACCTTCTTCGGCTGCGCGCAAAATGGTCGGCGTAAAAATATTGCTTAGCGCTGTGGTTGCGGTATTGGCAACTCGTGATGCCACATTGGGCACGCAGTAGTGAATCACATCGTATTTCCTGAAGACAGGCTTAGCATGTGAAGTAATCTCAGATGTGGCTACACTACCTCCCTGATCAATACTTAAATCTATAATCAATGAATCGGGTTTCATGTTCTTTACCATCTCTTCACTAACAACATGACGGGTGCGACCTTTCTCAGCGCGCAGTGCACCAATGACTACATCAGCAGTCTTTAAAGTCTCGCTAAGTGTAACTGTGTCGATGGTAGAAGTATAAAACTGATGACCGAGTGTGTGTTTGATTCTTCGTAGTTTGTACAGATGATTGTCGAATACTTGTATCTCAGCTCCCAAGCTGAGAGCAGCACGAGCCGCATATTCCGCCACTGTGCCCGCACCTATGATTACCACTTTTGTTGGAGGCACTCCAGTTATTCCGCCCAGAATAATTCCCTTTCCATTTTTTACGGTGCTCAAATATTCGGCCGCAATGAGCATCACTGTGCTTCCTGCAATCTCACTCATTGCACGAATGATCGGCATTCCGCCAACTTTGTCTTCAATGAATTCGTAGGCCAGCGATGTCACTTTTTTTCGAAGCAGCGCCTGTACGCGTTCTTCGCTTAGATAACCCAACTGCAAAGCAGAGATTAACGTCTGTCCTGGTTTGAAATATTCCAACTCTTCTAAAGTGGGGGGTTCAATCTTCAGCACGAAATCGGCTTTGTACACCTCTTGTGGGGAATAAACAATCTTAGCGCCCGCTTCGCTGTAGGCTCGATCGGTGAATTTGCTTCCCGCTCCGGCGTTGCTTTCCACCCATACTTCGTGGCCGTTGTTCACTAATAATGCCACTGCATCCGGCGTTAGACTTATTCGGTTCTCTTGCAATGCAATTTCCTTTGGCAATCCAATAAAAAAGGAATGTTTGCCCCTCTTTACTTTCACTAATTGCTCTTGGGGAGACAGGCTGGTTTTCGCCAGCGCTTCAAATCCTGTACTCTTCTTTTCAGGCATGTTTTCGATAACGGATTAAACGGATATGTTCGTTAGTAATTTCTATTTGAATTTCGAAATGAATCGCAGGTAACCGCACAATAAATAGAAGCCGATGCGCCAGGTTTTAGGAATTAAGAACAGGGCAACCGAGGTAATTTCAATCAATGCCAAAGCGGGCAAAGGAAAATTTGGCAAGAAGCCTGCTTTAGTAAGGCCTTCTACCATTTGGGGTGCCGCTACAAATTTTAATACTGCACTGAAGATCATCAACAGCGATGGCAATACCATTAATACTAACGAGATTATTTTTTTCGCTTTCATTGTTTTAGGTTTTTTGTTTGCAACAAAACTATTCCATAGTTAGTTTATTTTAGTAATTAATTTCCTTTGTGAAAGTAGTTTCCTTTAGGAAACCAATAAGAATCCCATTAGTTTTGGCCCTTAAATTTGTGAACATGGCCATGATCAAGAAATCTGCAGAAGCGAAATCTAAAGAATGCTCAGTAAAACTAATGGCGATTCGCGACACCATGGAACTCCTATCCGGCAAATGGAAGATTCAGATTATAGGTGCGCTGATGCAAAAAGGCACGCTGCGTTTTATGGATTTACTGCGCGAGGTGGATGGCATTGCCGCCAAGATGCTCTCCAAAGAATTGCAGGAATTAGAAATCAATGAGCTGGTGAAACGCACGGTTTGTAACACAAAGCCCATTACGGTGGAGTATGAAATCACCGCATACGGAAAAACGCTAGAGAAAATTATTGGGGAAATTGGCAATTGGGGCGATCAACATAGAAAACGATTGTTTAAGAAAGAGAGATAACTCATTATTAATTTACTCGTCCTTTTCCATCTTTTCAATCTGGCTTTCAAGCGACCCATTGAGTTGATGCAGCTTTCTTTCTAATTCACGAAGACGTTCGTTGAGATCAGGCAGCCGTTTGAAAACGGCATATGCTTTATAGTATTCTTTGACGTCAAAGGCCGGGGAGCCGATAATCTTAGCACCTTCTTCTTTTATGGATTTGCCAATGCCGGCTTGCGCACCAATGCCCGTATTGTTCGCAATCACCAGGTGACCGGCAATTCCCACTTGCCCGCCAATCATATTATTCTCGCCCACTTTGGAAGATCCCGAGATACCTGTCTGTGCCGCGATTACGGTATTCTTTCCTATCTCAACATTGTGTGCAACTTGAATTAAGTTGTCGAGTTTCACCCCTTGCCGGATAATCGTAGAATCGCCATAAAGCGTGGCACAGTCGATAACCGTGTTTGCGCCAATAGCTACGTTGTCTTCAATTATTACGTTGCCGAGTTGTGGAATGGTTTTGTAAGAGCCGTCTTCCTGAGGTGCAAATCCAAAACCATCGCTGCCAATTACGGTGCCTGAATGGATCACACAATTATTTCCAATTTTTGTGTCGGCATACAATTTCACGTTAGCGTGAAGGATGGTGTTGTTGCCGATCGCTACGTTGTCGCCAACAAAAACGTGTGGATAAATTTTCACATTGTCGCCAATCGTTACGTTGTTACCGATATACGAAAATGCTCCGCGATAAATGTTTTTACCAACAGTTACATTCTTACTAATGAAACTTGGATCTTCTACACCCGATTTTTGAAAACTAATTGCCTTGTGATATTCTTCAAGGAGCAGTGTAAAACTGGTGTAAGGGTCATCCACCAGAATAAGCGTAGTAGCGATATCTTTTTTGGCTTGAAAATCTCTTTTAACGATGACGGCACTTGCTTGTGTGGTGTAAATAAATTGTTCGTATTTGGGGTTTGCAAGAAAAGCAATCTGACCTTGCTTGGCATCCTGAATTTTTCCCAGCATATTGATCTTCAGCTGGCCATCGCCCTGCACATCTCCTTTCAACATACCCGCTATTTGATTGATCGTAAACTCCATAGTTGTTAATAAGGTGTATGGACTTAATGACGGTTTCAGGAAAGATAGCAAAAATATCTTAAATGCCTGAGATTCAACGCCAAGTAACTCTCCGGAACTACCGGGAAGCATCTGACAAAGGTAGGTTTTTAGGCCAACACAAATAGTTTTTTTTCACGATTTTGCTCATCGCCTGAATGGTAGGCAAATCACTGGCTTCTTCCATGTCCAGCACCTTTCCGTTTTTCGTTAATATACTTATTGACTGCCCACCGGAAATGTATGCCTCGTTACTCACCGAGCCATGCGAAAAAAGATAATTGGCATCATTGCGCAACACACCAAACGATTTGTGTATTTCAAGCCTTATTTTTTCTATTTTGGATTTTTTGATCGGAGTCGTGGTTAATTGAATTTGAAAAAGATCGCGCTGCAAAAGACGATTACACAATCCTGAAAGAATTGCATCTTGATGATTACGCCAAAGTTTGATGGATCCCCAAATGTCGTTGTCATCAAGTTGACCAAACATTTCCAACGCCTCTGGATGATGAGTGAATTCACTCAGCGACAGTTTGTTTTTCAAAAACCATAATAAGGCTTCGCTGCCGTTTATCTTTTCTCCAGCTTGAACCAGGTAGTGAGAGCGCCGGATGATATTGACCATCATGCGCTCAGCACTTACCGCTGTTTTATGAAGGTAAACCTGCCAGTACATAAGCCTTCGGGCCTGCAAAAAACTTTCGATGCTGAAAATTCCTTTCTCTTCGACCACTAAGCGATCATTGTGAACATGTAGCATAGCGATGATTCGGTCGATCCCAATCGTACCTTCCATCACACCTGTAAAAAAACTGTCACGCTTTAAATAGTCGAGCCGGTCAATGTCCAATTGACTACTCACCAACTGATGAAAAAATTTCCGATGATAGCTGTTGCGGAAAATTTTAAGGGCCAAATCTAGCGTTCCGTTAAATTCTTTATCCAAAGCTTTCATAAATAAATACGAAATACTTTCGTGATGAATTCCGGGAAGAAGTGTCTCTTCTAAAGAATGCGAAAGCGGCCCGTGACCGATATCATGCAGAAGAATTGCAATTTGGGCAGCTTGAAACTCAGTTTCACTGATCTCTATACTTTTTTTTCGAAGGCTCTCCAACGCCCGGCCCATCAAATGCATGGCACCAAGTGCGTGATGAAATCTGGTGTGCACTGCACCTGGGTAGACAAAATCGCTAACGCCTAATTGCCTGATAAAACGAAGCCGTTGAAAGTAAGGATGCGAGACTAGATCAAAAATCAATTCGCTCTGAATGGAAACAAATCCATAGACCGGATCGTTGATAATTTTGTTTTTGTTCAAAGGACTAAAAGTGATTGAAGTTTAAATCGTAAATTAGATTTTTTTAACGTATGCAAAGGTACACTATTCTCTGGGCCGATGACGAGATTGATCTGCTCAAACCACACATCTTGTTTCTTCAGCAACGCGGGTATGATATTACTCCTGTCAATAATGGCTCCGAAGCCGTTGAGCTTAGCGAGGCGAAGCATTTTGACGTTGTATTTCTTGATGAGCACATGCCTGGCATGAGCGGACTGGAGGCGCTCAACCTGATCAAGAATAATAAGCCCAATTTGCCGGTGGTGATGATCACCAAAAATGAAGAAGAACGCATCATGGAAGAGGCGATTGGAGCGAAGATTGAGGACTACCTCATCAAACCCATCAATCCAAGCCAGATTTTGCTCTCTGTGAAAAAGATATTGGATAACAAGCGGTTGGTAATTGAAAAAACAAATCTCAATTACCAACAAGAGTTTGGAAGGATAAGTATGGCCCTGCTCGACAATATGAACCATGAGCAGTGGGCCGACATCTATAAGAAGTTGGTGTATTGGGAACTGCAACTAGAGCAAGTGGATAATCGCGATATGTCGGACATTCTCGACAGCCAGAAAGTTGATGCCAACACGAATTTTTGCCGTTTTATCAAAAAGAACTATGAGAGTTGGCTCAATAATCCCAATGTTGAACGACCGATGCTTTCTCATCAGTTGATGAAAAAGGTTGTGTTTCCTGAGTTGTCCACTTCTCAATCCACATTTGTAATCATCATCGACAATCTTCGCTATGATCAATGGAAAACAATTGAGCCGATAGTTTCGGAATTATTTAACGTTGACAGAGAAGAAACCTACTATTCAATTCTACCAACGACAACGGCCTATGCCCGTAACGCAATTTTTTCCGGCATGCTGCCATCTGATATGGTGAAGGCCCATCCTGACCTCTGGGTGGGGGAAGAGGATGATGAAGGAAAAAATAATTTCGAAGATGAATTTTTGGCACGTCAATTAAAACGAAATAACCTGAATATTAAATTTTCTTATAATAAGATCAAGCAATTGGAAGAAGGCCGGGACTTGGCGGATTCAATTAACAATTTGTATGGCAACGCATTGAATGTCATTGTTTACAATTTTGTAGACATGCTTTCACATGCACGCACCGACATGGCTATGATTCGTGAACTGGCACCAGATGAAGCGGCCTACCGTTCCATTACTAAATCCTGGTTTATTCACTCACCGTTGCTGGAGATATTGAAAAAGATTTCTGAAAAGAAACTGAAGGTCATCATTACCACTGACCACGGAACAATTCGTGTGAAGCGTCCATTTAAAATTGTAGGCGATAAAACCGTGAACTCCAATCTCCGTTACAAACAAGGTAAAAATCTTGGCTATGAAGGCGATAAGCTGATGGAGGCACCGAAACCTGAACGCTTTTTCCTGCCCAAACAAAATGTTTCAACCTCCTATGTCTTTGCGATCGAGGACCAATTTTTTGCCTATCCCAACAATTATAATTACTATGTTAACTTCTACAAAGACACGTTTCAACATGGTGGCGTGAGCCTCGAAGAGATGATAATCCCTATAATTTCACTATCTTCGAAGAATGCCTGAATTAGTCTCAGCCGATCAAGGGATCG
>Ga0207112_1198_pt1 | contig 10272 bp, 11 predicted proteins | sample Alteio_BWMinHeat_72_FD_153549 | JGI IMG/M metagenome (GOLD analysis project Ga0207112, IMG submission 153549) | Enriched cells from forest soil in Barre Woods Harvard Forest LTER site, Petersham, Massachusetts, United States -... | ecosystem: Environmental > Terrestrial > Soil > Temperate forest >...
CAGGTTTCGGGGCAACAACCTCGCGCTGGGCTCCGCCGAGCTGCGCCAGACGGTCTGGACGCAGAGCGAGGATCGAGGACTGGACGTTTTCGGCTTCGGCGACGCGGGCCAGGTGTGGGGAGATAATCGCTCCCAGACCGATCCGACGATTTTGGCGAATCGGGGGTTTGACTCGAAGAACTGGAGGGCCGCCGCCGGGGGCGGGTTCCAATATCGATACTCGAGCAGGCTCGCTGGCCGAATTGAGATCGGCCACAGCAACGAGCGGAGCCTGATTTATGCATCGATCACGCGAGGGTTCTGATTCGATCCAGGAGAATTCATTGACCAATGAAGAGCCGCGCGGTTCATATGCGGAAGTCATGACCGCGGAAGCGCGCGGCATTGTTTCCATCCCCGACGACCTCGCTTCCGCAGATGCGGCGCCTCTCCTCTGCGCGGGCATCACGACTTACAACCTTTGCAACGCCGGCTTGCGCGGCGAAGATCTGGTCGGCGTGCAGGGTATTGGCGCCCTAGGGCATCCTGGCATCCAGTATGCCCGGTCCTTGCTGAAGCCTGGAAGGGTATTGTCTCTTTGCTTACATCCGGCGCAATCAAAGCGATTGTGGCTAAGACCTTCCCGCTGATCGATGGGGCTGCTGCTCTGCTTTACCTGGTTGAGGGGCGTCCGTTCGGCAGGGTTGTCCCCACAATCTGACATGCTTTGACTTTTCGCCCAAGCGTAGGCCGTCAAACTGCTTTTGGAGGTCGTTATGCCCAGAATGCTCGATCGCAGTGAAGCAATCGTGCGGGGAGCCGCTCCTCCCCCGCCGATTGCCCGACTGATCGGTTTTGATCTGTGAAACAAGGAGGCGCAGTGGGGTTGGCGGAGTGCGATATAACCGATGAGAAGGGAAACCTGGTGGCGCGCGCGACCAGTACGTGCTTGACGCTTCGAGGTCCCAAGCGCAGGAAGATGGCGAATACCCGAGTCCGGCAGTTTCCGCATCGCGCTGCGTGACCAAATAACGAGCAGGTGGCCATATCTGGCCATATGTGAACACCTCTTCTCTTTTTTCGCCTCATCCGGCCAGGTCCCGTCTTCGCTGTATCCTATAGCACACTAAAGGGTTGAGCCGCGGCGCCGGCGGAGCGTGGCCTGTGGCCAGGCGGTTGCCTTAAGCCAATGTGGCATTGGGTGACGGTAAGAGCAATAGGAATCGACTGTCCAAGGAGTCGGGCAGGGCGAGGTTCCGAGATGCGGCTTTCAGAGAGACTTAGGAGTTTTGGTGACGGCCAAAGGGGCCGACAGTAGTCACTGAGATCGGAGTTATGATGTACGGCATTCGAATTAGGCAATTTGTGATCGGTTTCGTTTTTGCCCTGACGCTGGCGACGGAAGGCTTTGCACAGGGCACGGTCGACCAACAATCCAACCAGACCGGGGAGGCCGCATCCGGGCAGAAACAAAAAGTCAGCGGCGTGATCGTCGACCGGACCGCCGAATCCCTCGTGGTCCGGGACGAAAGCGGGTCGGACGTCAATGTCCTGCTAACCGCAAAAACGAGTGTGCGAGAGAAGCGCAAACGAATACCTCGCGCGGCGTCGCAATTGATGAGCGGCCTTTCTATTGAGGTGGAGGGACGAACCAACAATTCCGGCTACCTTGTCGCAGAGAAAATTCGCTTCTCGAAGACGGCGCTGATAGTCGCGAGCGCCATCGGCGCGCGCGTGGATCGGATAGAACAGCGCGTCTCTGCGAATGAGGAGAGTGCCGAAGAACAGGCCGTTCAGATCGAGCAATCGGATGCGGCTGCCCAAACGGCGCTAGAGGACTCCCGGTCCGCGAAAAAGATGGCAGCCGTGGCCATGCTCGGCGTCGCGGGGCTCGCCTCCGCAGTTGACGAGGTCATTTCCGGGCTTGACCACTACGAGGTCACGAAGCGTATAGCAGTTAAATTCGCGGCAGGCAGCGCCGATCTCTCACCCGAGGCAACCGCGGCGCTCAACGAGATCGTCGAGGAAGCCAGGGACAAAGACGGCTACGTGATAGAGGTTGAAGGATTCGCTTCGTCCGATGGCGGCGCCGATCACAATCGCCGCTTGAGCCAGAGACGGGCAGACGCTGTCGTGGCTTATCTAGTCGAGACGAACCTAATTCCGCCCCGACGCATCGTCGCGCCGGTAGGCGTGGGCTCCGCACAGCCGATCGCCGATGACGTTTCTCGTGAGGGTCGCGAGCAAAACCGCCGCGTCGAGGTGAAGATGCTGGTCAATCGAAGCCTCAGTTCATCCGATCCCGATGACAGGCGATAGCGTATGTACTGGCTCACCCTTGACGGAAGGGACGTGGCGTGCAGCCTCAGGGCTCTCGCCTGAAGATGTAAAGGAGTGTTTATGAACAAGCAAAAGGTTAAATCACGTTTCGTACAGGGACTCATTGGTTTGTTAGTAGTGCTGGCGGCGCTGATGCCCGTCAATGCCCAGTCTGGTCAACAACTGAGTGTAACTATCCCTTTCGACTTCACCGTCGGTCATGTGCAACTCCGGGCCGGTGAGTATTCCTTGCGGCGGCATACAACAGCACCGGGAGTGCTGATGATCACAAATCAGGACGAAGGGACGAGGATCATGTTCACGGCAGATTCTGCCGACAGCCTCGTTCCGCGAGGGCAAGCAAGGCTCGTCTTCAATCGCTACGAAGATCAATACTTCCTCCATCAAATCTGGACGACAGCGACCAATTGCTACGAACTGCCTAAATGGCGGGCCGAGCGCTCAATCGAGAAAGACTTGGCCCTGAGTAGTCTGAAACGGATAGAGATCGTACCAATCAGCGAACCTTGAATGGCTCCGTCGCCTGTCGTAGAGACCGCGTGCCCGCCCAAACGGAGAAAGGCTGCTTGCTGGTTCCGGCTAGCAAGCAGCCAAACTGCCGTCTTGTCGCCTGGGTCGTCGCCGATATCGTCAGGATCGAAACCGGCCGGCTTGCAGAACACTGGGACGGCTTGCAAGACGAGGCGACAAAGCGGAATCGAAGAGCGGCCTGCCGATGTTTGGCGACCGCTTCACTGCTTGAGCCACTTATGCCATTCTTCTGGCCTGGACGAACGAGGGGACTGCGTTATGTCATAGGTCAAGCCATCAATCGTTGTCCTGGATCAGGCAGGCACGACATCACCCGCGCAGACGTAGACGCTGACTCTATCCAGTCAGGGTGTGCTGGATGCGATCAAGATGATTCTCATCGACGCGCCGCTCAACGACGTTTTCCACAGTGTCGCTCTACTCACCGAAGCTCACACCGAAGGAATGCTGTGCACGAAAGTGGTCGAGCGAACCTTCTGCGACGGCGATGTCTTCTGTGTGGATGAAACATGACCTACATCAGAAGATCGGCCGCGTTCTGGGCTGACCGTTCCTCTCGCGGCGGCTCTGCAGTGAGCGCGAAGCGATTGGAACCGCACTGGCGGAAGCTAGCGGCAGAGTGGGAGCACCCACAGGGGCGGCCGCAAGACTAAGTATTCCTCGCCAAACCCTGGAGTCAAAAATCAAAACGCTGAAGATCAACAAAATCCTCTTCAAGAACGCGTAACCATCAACGCGACGCTAAGACCCCTGTCGTCAAGGCTCGTCAGATTCAAGAGAGGCCGGTCGGTCGCGGCTGCCAGTCGAGTCACCTATATTGGCAGGCAACTCCCGGCGCCTGCCGCGTGCTGAAGGTTCGGCCTAGGCTGACACGAATGCTCGAATCGATTCTCCTACGTGCGGCGGACGCAGCGGATTCGGCTTGGTCCAATCCTTGCGCGCTATCAACTCGAACGCATCGGCGGGTTCAAAACATGACATTCAAGCTGGAGGAGTTTCACAGCGGCCAAGTCAGAACGCTCCGGCTCATCGGCAGATTCCCGTTGGAGTGCCTTGGGGAATTGAAGAAAGAAACATATCGAACACGGCGGTGCGAGGGTTGTGTTGGATGTCAGGGAAGTGACTCTCGTAGAAATGGAGGTGGTTCGTTAGAGCTCGAGAAGGTCGTCGGATCCGCAACCGTCTGGTTTCTAGCTATGTGTTGGCTTGTTGGTCTCAATTGCGCCACGTCGTCTACCTTATATACTGTGGCTGCTGTAGCGGCGCCGATCCTTACGGTCTCAATTGGATCGAAGCGCGCCTCCAAACGGTCTATGAGGGCTATATTCTCAAAATATCTTCGCCCTTCCTGGACGACTATGTAAGTCGGGCCCAGGCCGCCGTTGTTCCCCGCCGAGTCCGAGAGATTGAAATAGGTAAGGTCTGAGCGGCCGAACCTGGCTAAGTAGTATTTGAACACCAGGGGGGACTCACCGGCAACGCTGGCGCCGGGCTGCGCTTCGTCACAAATCTCTTTGATTGTCTCGCGCAGTCCCGCGTCGTAGATTTCGTCGTGCGGAAAATAGTGCGCCGCTCGGCCGGCTCCAAGCGGGTTCAGATAAAGCGAGTAGAATGGAGCGCTTCCTAGCGGGCTGAGCACCGGTGTTGCGATAATCAGGGCAAGAAATGCGACCCCAAGCGCCGCATGATAAGTCGGCGCTAGTCGGCCCTTCAGCGGCGCCGAGAGCATCTCAGTTAGCTTCACTATGCCGAGCGCGCCGAAGATGTAAACCATTGGCATGGCCGAGAGCATATAGCGCAAGAATTTACCGCCAGAAAACGAGAAAGGAATAATCCACCACAACAACATAAAAAGTATGAAGAAGTATTGTGAGTTCTTTCTTCGTCTAAACGCGAGGACGAGCCCCAGCAAAAGGGCGCCGAGCAACGGCAGAGGAGTTTTCAGGAGTAGCAACAGAGGGTAGTAGTAAACCGGGGTGCTGCCTGGACGGTATAGAAAATCGTTGTAGTATAGATGACTCATCATATAGTAGCCGTGGTGGGTCATCGTCTCTTCCCTGATGTACGCGACGAAGTATTGCAGCACGGCGGGCGACAGTACGACTGGATTGGCTATCAAAAAGGCGAGCCCCAGAGCCCCGAAAACGAAAGCAATCGAACCGCCTAGCGGGCGGTTCTTCTCATTGCGCCCGACGATGTGATAATAGAGCATGTTGAGGCCAAAATAGTGTGGAAAGTATTTCGACGCCAGCATTAGTCCAAAACTCGCTCCGGCCAGCGCGTAATATAGCTTCTGGCGAGCGGTGCTCGGATCGCCTAAGTTCTTTGCCTTCATATACAGATAGAAGGCAAGCCAGGTGAAGAAGACGAGCAGAGTGTCTTCCTTCGCCACCCTGTTAATCGCGATTGCCAGGATGCCCGTCGACCACAGCAAGCCGCTGATGAGCCCAACCGTAAAACCGAACATTTCTTCGGCGATTAGAAAGATGACGAGCGCCGTCAACGAGCCGAACACCACGTTTGGCAGGCGGACGACGGCCTCCTCGGATATCTGCAGGGCCGGGCTGGCCCGCCGGTTCCACGCGTCAGAAATGATCATGGACAGCGCGACCATCGTCTTCATGAGCATCGGATGCTCGAGGTTGGTGAAGAATTCGCCGCGCAAATAGGCTCGCCCAGCCTCTATTTTATGAGCCTCGTCTTCGCTGAGGCCGGCCGCGCCGAGATTGTCTGACCGGAAAAAGACGGACAAGCCAAGAATGACCAAAAACACGGCGGCGCGGTGCTGTTTCAAGATATCGAGCATAAGGCCCATTAGCCATGATGTGAGGAGTCGCGAATTGCTTGCCTAGATCTACACATCAAAACTTGGTTGCGGTGGCCACGCTAGTGCTTTGTCATTCTTCACGCCCTCTTCGAGACGGAGCAGCCATTTCCATACGCGTACGCGGATCCACCAGACCATTCATAGCGAGTCGGACATCAGCCGGGTTCACTTTTGCATCTCGTAGCTGTAGTGGGAAACCGTCAAGGTATATGTCCCGAACACTCGAACCTGGGAAGTCGATTCATCTTGAGCCGGGAGCCAGAATTGGCCGATTTTCTGGTAGCGGCGCACGAAGTCTACTTGCTTGATCCACCATGACGGAGTCCTGGCGGGCTGGCCTTCGATCCGCACGACCGCAAATTCAGTCGCGTGGATCCAGACCTTGCCTTTGAACAAATACTTGTCGTCACGCGTCGGCGTAGCCTGGACCACGATGCACTGATGGCCATCGACGCTCTCTTCGCCGATAACCTCGAAGTTGTAGTTCGCCGGGTTGATTGAGCTGTCAGACCGACTGCGGCCCGCCGCCGTTTCAACTTCACTGTCCATCAGCGGCTTGAATACGCGACCGCGGATTATTCCTGACCCGCCTTCAGAGAGGACTTTAAACTCTTTGACGCCCGGCGCCCGATACTGCATGAGAACCTGGGTTTCCGCGCGGACCTTGCCGCTGGATGACTTGATCTGATAGGTCCGAGTAACCGAGTATTGCTGCAGGCGAGCCTCTCTCAGACGGTTGTGTTCCAACAGTTTAGCGAAGACCGTCTGGCCGGTCATTCCATTGGATGGATAGGACGCCAAAGCGAGCGCGATTCCTGTCCTTGTATTCGCGTGTTGGCTTTGCAGGGGGATTGCGCCCAAAAGCAGCGCCAGCGCAGACCCTGCTATGCCGAATCGCCGCACTAGCGGAACCCATTGTTTCATATCTCTTGCACCTCTCTCCAAAATTGGACCGTGGCTATCCGGCCGCCCGCGTTATGGCGATTCGATCCCTAATTGGTTGCGCGCCATTTTGCGAGACGGTCAGCTTTCCCGAATCCACACGCAACGCTCGTGGTTGTGAGCCGCGGACGCGACTCCTCCACAGTTGCCACACGTCGACTATGACGGCATAGAATCCTCTCGAAAGCATCACAACGGCCAGCGCCCCGTAAATGGCAATGATCGATGCAAAGAAGGCAGCTTGCAGGAGTCTGGCGGCGCTCATGATGCTTGTACACCCATCCCTTTTCATAGGAGCGAAAACTTGAACTCGAGAAAGACGCGCACACTGACGGTATGTCCATCCTTCTGGGCGGGCACGAAGCGCAACTGTCTTGCAGCCTCTATAGCTTTCTCATCAAGACCATAGCCAAGCCGTCTCACCACAGTGATGGCCGATACTGTGCCATTAGGGTTAAGAACCACTGATACCCGGACCGCCCCTTCAACCTGGGCGCGTCGGGCTTCCTCGGTGTATCCCGGAACGGGGCGTCCAACTATTTGAGGGCGAGTTGTTACTGCGCCGACAGGGAACACGTCGTTGTAATTTACGGCGGCGCTCAATGCGACCTTTTCCCCGGCGCCCCAGCTTGTGCCGGCGCCGTCTGCTGTTCCCGCTCCGTGGCCCCCGTCGCCAAACGGACCCGTTGGCGCAGTCCCACTCGCAAGAGAGGAAGGCCCGGAAGCAGCCGTGGAAATCTGAGGTTTTGGTTCGGTTGTGGATTGTGCCTGGTCGAGCGGGCGAGCGACGGGCCTGGCCTCCGTAGACTCCGCCTTGGGCTGCTCTGCCGGGCGCAATGGCGCTTGTAACTGACTCTTGTTTATCGCGCCGCCGGTTTGTTTGAACACTGGCGGCGCCTTTACGGGAAGCGGCGGCGGCGCGAGGGATGTAATCTCGAGACGCGATACGGCCGCGGCGCGCGGAGTCGTGCGGTGAAAGATGGAATAGGAGGCGTAGATTCCCAGCAGTGCTACGGCGTAGACAACAATAGCAACCGTTAACCCGGCCCTCCTTTTGCCCTTCTCTGCCAGGGGGATCGGTCCGCTCTCGGGAATCGCGCCTAAGAAGGCCACAGGATCCCGCCTTATGGCCCGGACTGCCTCCGCAAGCCCGCGCGCGAGCCTTGCCGCAAGGGGGGCCGCGGAGTTCGATTTTAGAAAAGGAAACTCTTCATCAATCCTTTCGAAATCGGATTTGCCGGGCGGGCGCGAGTCGCAAGTAGTAGAATTTGGAGTCTGCACGGCCCTGAATGAGCGCGCCGACCGCGGTTCTTCGTCTCTCACCATCAGAAGGCTGCCAAGGTCTTCTGTCTTCGCGCACGCCGCTAGGGCTTTGATGTGATGTACAGGTCGCATGAATCTCCACGCTGCATGCCGGTCGGCGCCTTACTCAGCCCCCGAATAGTAGCCGCTCCTGGTAAAGGCCCTCAGGTTGGACTGCTTGACCTTTATGCTAATCTTGTGAAAACGTCGGGCCGCCGGTTCGGATTCAAACTGGTAGCCTATTGAATACGTGCTCCGCAGTTCGCCCTGCAATTTGCTGAAGAATTCCTGGAGCCGGCTGTGCTCGCCGTCAAAGTAGAACTGCCGCCCGCCGGTGGCTGCGGTCAGGCGATCGAGCACAGGCTTGCCGCGCAGAGCTCGCACGTTGAGTGAATTCTCATCGGGCAAGCGAATCGCATAGACGTTTATATTGTTCTTAAGGGCCATCGCGGTGGCCTCCTCGATAGACGCCCGGCTCGTAGTATCGTCGCCATCCGTTATGAGCAGGATGGCGCGCCGAGCTTGCTCGCTCCCGGACAGCTTGTCGCGCGAAGTCTTGTAGACGGCGTCAAAGATAGATGTCCCACCCGCCGCCGTCAGGCTGGAGACTGCGCTTGCCAACGTCGCGGCATCGTCCGTGAAATCTTGCGCCAGGTACACGCCCGAATCGAATACGATCAAACAAGCGCGGTCCCGGCCTGGGCTGAGCACGGAACTGAAAAAATCACGGACCGCAGTTTGCGCCAGGCCCAGAACCTTCTCGACGCTGCGGCTTCTGTCGACAACCAGCGCCATTCGAAGCGGCTGGTTTGCTTCCTGGCTGAAGTGAATGATGGGCTGCTCTTTGCCATCGTCGAGCACGATGAAATCATCCTTAGTGAGGCCGGCCACAAAATGTCCGCTCGCGTCAAGGACCGACACATGTGTATTAACCAGTGCAGCGTCAATCGTGATCGTGTCGTCATCCGGTTGCTGCGGCGTTGTATTCTGCCGCGGCGCCCCCGGTTGTCGGGCGGCCTGGCCGAAAACCATGTGTGTCGTTAGGATGGCTGCGGCCGCTATGAAGAATGCCCATTTCATGTTGTCACCCCAAAATTCATCTCACCGAAGCCGCGACGCGGCGCGTCACCTGGTCGACAAAGCCGTCGGCGACGCCGCTCAGCCCGTCGCGCGGCGCTAGCGGCCCGAGCAAGCTTGATCCGTCTGACCGGCCGGATACTATCTGTCTCCCTATCTCTTGCCCTGACGCCTTATCGTAATATCGCAGCCGAACCGTGAGGATGGACTTGCCGAGGTCCAGCGACAGGGCCTGCTTCCAGCGGCTTCCCTTTTCGTAATCCAGCACCTCAATGACAGTCACAAGCGTGCGCGTTGTCGTCTGCTCAGGCGCCTGGGCCTTGAGCGCCCACTGTCTGTCTCGCGCTTGCAAATCCTCGAGCCGCCCGATCGGTGCATCAAGAGAGTCGCCCTCGACGCCGTCTATGTCGGGCCGATCTGCGTGTGGTTCCTTCGATTGGCCGCCGCCGAGCCCCGGGCTATATGTGTCTATAACCGTGACCGACTCGAAGATTTTTCTCGATTCGAATTGCGCTTTGATCTTGGCAACCTGGTGGTTCGATGTCTCGGAGTTCAATGCCGACCCAACCAGGCTGACGGGCTTGGCAATCTCGAGTCGATGGTAGTCGGCAAGGTTCCCCTTAAAGGGAACCACTGTGGTCACCCGGAACATCCCGCCCATCACGACCGTCTTCGCGCTCACGATGCCATTCTTGCCTTTGTAGTCCTTCAACTTCTCTCGATTCTCGGCTCCCGAGGAGGGCGCGCCAGAGAATTTCTCGACCATTTCGTGTGTGCGCTGGTCCTGAGCAGTTTGGGCCAGGCACTCCGCCGATAGCAGGAGCATCGGTAAAATGGAGAGGAGCAAAAACCTCTGAGATTTGCCAGCGGCGCCGCTATTTGACATATGCCTGCGTCCCCTTAAGTTTGTTGCAGCGAGTTGTACTGCGATCCACGAAACGAGCCGCCTCTTTTGCGGCTTTCTCCACCATTTTTCCCACGTTGCTCGTAACGCGCGTATTCTCGACGGTGATGTTGATCGCGCCCAGGACCTTGGCCGTCTGCTTGTCCTTGAGCACCACGCGGACGGTTAGCACCGCGTGGTTATTGCCTTGCTCGATGTATCGGAGCTTGGGTATTCCAGGTGCGTAGTCATCTATGAACCCCTCAACGGTTAGTTCGGGTTGCGATCGGTCGACTTTGGCGTCGGGCTCGAATTGATGGACAGGGGTCGCTGACAGACACTGCGCCTCACCGACATCTGCAATGCGGTCGAACTGCTTTAGGGATCCGAT
>Ga0207112_1257_pt1 | contig 10247 bp, 12 predicted proteins | sample Alteio_BWMinHeat_72_FD_153549 | JGI IMG/M metagenome (GOLD analysis project Ga0207112, IMG submission 153549) | Enriched cells from forest soil in Barre Woods Harvard Forest LTER site, Petersham, Massachusetts, United States -... | ecosystem: Environmental > Terrestrial > Soil > Temperate forest >...
GACCATTGAGTCGAACGGTATTCCCCAGGACCGCAGGACTGTGGTTGAAGCGGCGCTCAAACAAAGCCCAGGAGAGAATCGCGGTGCGCGCGGCGCCGGGTTTGTCATCATCTGAGGTGAAGGAACGTCCCAGCACTGGACTGATTCCAAGAGTGGAGAACAAATTCCACGAACAGGTGCCAGCGTTGAGGAATTCGGGAAATTGTTCGTCGCTGGCCGACATGTTGAATCCTGTCCAGCGCCAGATAGCCATCTGCTCATAACCGTGCGAGGCGTTCTGCCAATCGTAGAAATCGCCCGGAGCCACCGTATTATGGGACCAGACAGCGTCCTGACTATAGATTGCCACGAGGCGATCCGAGTGCGGAAAGGGTAAGGGGCGCAACAGAACGGAGTGAATGACGGTGAACAACGAAACGCTCGCGCCAATACCGATTGCCATCACTAGCATTGCCACCGCCGCGAATCCCGGCGTCCGCAACAAGGTACGTGCCGCATATCGCAGATCACGCGCAAATACCTCCAGCCATGGCAGTCCTCTGCGGTCGCGCGCGACTTGCTGGACCTGCTCTACACCGCCCAATCCGATGTGAGCCTGTCGACGTGCTTCCTCGGGCATCATACCGCGACGCAAATTATCGTCAACATGCATCTGGAGAATGCTCTCTAGCTCATCCCCAAAATCCCGGTCGCAATGGCCTGAGCCTATTGTGGCGCGCAATCGCATCCATAATCTCCGGAGCCTTCGCATTAGCCCTCCTCAGAAGGGGATAAAAAGCGGGCCACGATCGCCGTCGTCTGTTGCCAGTCCCGTGTCTGACGTTCGAGTTGCCTGCGCCCCATTCTGGTTAGGCTGTAGAACTTGGCCCTGCGATTGTTGTCGGAAACACCCCATTCCGAAGTGATGGCCCCTTCCTGTTCGAGCTTGAGTAAAGCGGGATACAGCGTGCCGTAGTTGAGGGACAACCGGTCGCCGCTGATCTGCTCGATGCGCCTGGCAAGGCCGTACCCATGCTGCGGCCCCATGGTCGCCAATGTTTGTAATACCATCAACGACAGAGTTCCCAGCCAGACCTCGTTCTTATCTGCCATCAGGCTCCTATTGGAAACCCATATATATAACAGATCTTCTATGGGACTGCAATATGTCTCGAGCATTTTCGGAAGAATCTTATCTGATAGGCCGCTGTCGTCCGCATGGCGTATGACGGGCTATTCGCAAACTATCTTCCCTTTTTGTCGTCTGCCGTTCGCTCGCTCGTATTGAATTGGAACTCTAAATTGTCAATTCGGCTGGTTGCGGGGTTCGCGGAAGTGATTGAAGGGGAACATTTTTTGGTTGCGGCGGCCCGGTGCGTACCAAATACACGATTCCTCACAGGTCCATTTCGAAGCGAACTGATCCGTTGCGCCGGTTAAGCTTCCTATTTTTAGGGCCGAGCAACGGATGAACTTGGGAGATCCTCCCACTGACATTCTTCCCTCAACGGCCAGGACACTCACGGCGAACAATTAGCAATACCCCATCAAGGACAGGATCACGTTTGGGTTCGCCAACTGAAATGTGGGCGTGGCCGAACAACGGGGGCAAACTCCTTCAGTGTCTTTCGAGTATTTGGCAGTGACAAGCAGCTCCTGATGCGTCGGGATCAAATAATGCAGTAAGCTGATAGTCTCTTGAAAGGTCATTGGATGGTTCGGCTTCCTATGATCCTGCCAGACCGTTTCCACCTCTGCCTTGTCGACCAGATTTACGAAACCCAAAAAATCTTTCGCGTGTTTGGACAAGACGGGAATGCCTTCTGCGAGATCCAGAACTAGCCGCGCCGTTCTCGCCGTCAAGTCTTCAAGGGAAATGAGTTGGATCGCGGCGGACGGAAGGTCTAAGCGGACCGTCCGTGTCATTGTCCCACCACATGCGCGGAAAACGTCCATCCGCAAGGCGGTGTCTGGATCGATGAATTGCAAGATGGTCTTGCCTGGCGGATCAAATGGATGGATATGCCGGAACAGGAAATCATTCGCCAAAGTCTCGGGGATACAATCGAAGGAGTCGACAATGAAGTCGAGGTCATTCAGAGTGCGGATTGCGGACTCGCCTCGAAGATGGACGCGGTGGATCCCAAGGGCGACCCCTCCTGTGAGCGCCCAACGGCTAACGTCATGCCGAGCGAGTTTTCGAAGAGAACGTAACGCCCGATCTTGGTCGGCAACCAACAGAAACTGCTGGATCATCGAGCAGCCTCCAAAGTATGATGCGTTATCCCATTTGTCCCACTTAGTCGCGTAGTATTTACCATCCTAGCAGCCCGCGGTGAGACGGACGGTGGTGAGTTGAACGCACAGATATTCGAGTCGTCCGATCCGAACGCTGCGAGTCTTTTCGGGTATCATGCGAGCTGTGCGGGACGACCCACAGGAGAGAGCCTGGAGCGGATTCGGCGCGCGAGTTGGTCGCGGCGCTGTCCGCGATAACGTCTGTTCGCAACATCGTAACCGTTTCACTCCGATTGCGCTTTGCTTAACGCTGGAAATTCAACCATCGCGGAGCCCAGCAAAGCAGGCGTGGAGCATCGACCGATAGGCCAGTTGGTCTGATGTCCGCGTAGCCACTGACGCGAAACGGGCGGGGAGTGGGTCGTGCACCGTCCCCGGAAGACTTTTCCAAGTACCGCATGAACGAAATCGCGAGTGTTCCATTTCCGGAAGCTGAAGGCCGAAGTAATCACGAATCAAGATGTTCCGCTGCGATCAACCTCCGGTCGCGGTGCGGTTCCGTCCGTGGCTGCCCTGTGCCAAGTTCACACCTGACTCCCGGCGGAGCACCACAGGTTGGACACCGAATTGCCAGTACGTCTTTGGGAGTCAGTTCTTTTTTCATAACGGAAAAATAATGACCCAAATCGATGAACTGGAATGGTCAATTTTGAACACTTTCAAAATTGCTGCGGGAGAAGGGAACGTGATGCCTGTCCGCCGTTTGCCGGACCTGCTCACGACCCGATTACAGAGATTCATTCTTCCATTTATCCAACTGCTGCTTTATCACGCCGTAACACTCGCAGCAGGCATTTTCGAGTGCCTCGCGGTTCACAATTGATACATGACCGCGATTGTAGTGGATTAACCCCGCGCGTTGTAGAGCACCTGCGGCTACCGTCACACTTGCACGTCTAGTCCCTAACATTTGCGCAAGGAACTCTTGGGTCAGCGGCGGGTACGGCGGAGGGTTTGCTAGATGAGACTTCTCCATCATACGCCAGAGTCCGCTAGCCCACAGTCACTTGTACGCAGCCTGATACAATTCCGGTCCGAGGCTCTGCCGCAAACTGCGGCACCAATGGATAGAATGGGGTCCTGCGCCAGTGGCTTGGTTCTGGGGGAGGCTCTCCTTGCCGCTGCCAAAGCAGCTGAAGCTGGTGTCTCTTCTCCGGGACGCGCGGCGCTTCGGTCCAGACATCGCACCGACGGCGTGACCACTTCTTTTCTCACTCGGGAAAACCCAGCTCATCTCTCTTGAGAATGCGAAGCGCTGCCAGAGCATCGTCAATGGTTTGCCGTTCTGCTTGATGGTCAGAGCTTTGTGATATCACCTGAATCCGATTGAAAATCGCGGACTCTGCGGCTGCAACCCGTTCCGGAAGCCTTTTGAGGTCAAGCTCCACAAGTGCGGCTTGGTACTCATTCTGCCATTCTGGATAAAGGATGCGCGGAGATGGTGAATCTTCGGTTGCCATATTGCGGCCTCCTGCACAATCAGCATTTCATCCGCTTGCACAAGAAACCGTCACCGTGAGGCGCGGCGGAAGGATGTACAGACCCGCGGATTCTATCACCCGCTCGTATGCCTTGTCCTGCTTGGCTTTCCGCGTCCAAAACGTGCTGGTCAGTCAATGAGGAAACGGCACTGTGCTAGACTTCCGCCCTCGAAGGCTCACGGAATGGCGAACTTGTCTGAGATTGTGAAGCAGTTGAAGAAGGAGCGAGACCGGGTCGAGCAACAGTTATCAGGATTGAACGCGGCACTCGCGGCTTTTGCTTGTGCCTATCGCGGAACGAAACGGGGACGCAAACGCCGGAAGATGTCCGCGAAGTCCCAAGCGAAGACTGCAGCCGCAGAGAGCACGCTATTTCGCCCTGATCTATCTTGTTGGTCCGGTCTGCAAGGAACGCCTATTAGCCGACTTGATTCGTGGTCTGTTTTGACCAGCTTTTGAATCGTCACCACGCGATACTATGACGGGAGTCAGCGATATGACGGAAGTAAAGGCAGCGAGCGTGGCGGACGTACTTGAGCGGGAACTTGAACCTACGATCAAAGAATGGTTAAGGCGGGTGAATCTGGTTCCGGAACTAGCTCACACTCCACTCAGCGATGTGGACCGCATGGACCACCTGCCCAGGCTGTACCATGACCTGATTTGTCGCCTGCGCCTTGGCAAGGACGCCAAGCGGCTCATCTCGACAGCCGCTGCCATGCACGGAGAAATACGGTATGCGCAGGGCTACTCCGCCGCTATGCTCGTTGAGGAGTCGCGAGTGTTCCAAGTCGCCACCTTCGGCACATTATATCGATATGAGAGCGAACTCGATCAGAACCAGGTGCTCTTAGACGTAATGGTCATCGCGGACGAGGTGGATGCGCAACTCACGGAAGCAGTGCGCAGCCTTACGAGATTAGCGCGATTCGCTGCCTAGCTTACGGGAACACGCACGAATCAGCAGTAAGGACTCTGCATATCGGCTAACTTACCTCCCGATGAACCTCTCCAAGCCTCTGCTAGGCTTCGCTGAAGGTCTTACGATGGACATCGACAACAAGGGGGTCAATCAACTTCTTCTCAGCCCCCTTTTCCTCTTTGACCAAATTCTCAACACAATCGTGCCGGGTGCTCTTTTCCTGTTGCTTCTCGGGCTCAAGGGAAACGCCACGCTAAGAAATGTATGGCTCATTGCGCCTTTCGGATACAAGACGACAATCGCGGGCTTCTTGATGTTGGCGTACATTGTCGGAAACACTGTAAAGCTTCCACTCTTTTTTCTAGTTCTCCTTCTTTCTAGTTCTCCTTCGCAAAAAGACAGCGCCAGTAGATTTGCCCGCCGCCGGTTTCAAAGATCAGAGTGAAGGCGGAGTACGCGAAATTGCAGTGATGAAGCAGCGAAGAGGTGCATCGAATGTCAGATCACACACGATCAGGTCTACCTGAAGACATTGCGACAGTCCTTAGCTAGGTGCTCGGATGGGATCACAGGCTTGGTCTTTTCTCCTCATCGACAAGCGCCCTTACGTGCGATTCCACGCCGTGCAATCCATAGTCGTTTTCCTCGGACTACAAATCTTGCAAGCCGTGCTCGGTCCGATCTTGGGCATGGGCTGGTGGGTTGGCCGGGGTGGCTATTGGGGTGCGTTCACGCTTGGCACGCTTCTCCTGAACCTCATTAGCATGGTTACTCTTGTTTTGTGGATTCTCTTGATGTTGAAAGCGTTTCAAGGCGTGCGTTTCAAGGTGCCGCTGGCAGGAAACATCGCCGAGAGCGTCGGCCCACCGAGCAGTTTGAGTGTGAGAGTTAGCTCTTCGTTGACTTCCGGTTCTCAGCACACCTAACATTCACCCTGAGTTCCCGCCATGATCGGCCAAACCATTTCGCACTACCGCATCGTTGAGAAGTTGGGCGGCGGTGGGATGGGTGTGGTCTATAAAGCTGAGGACACTACTCTCCATCGCTTTGTTGCCCTGAAGTTTTTGCCCGAGAAAGTCGCCAAAGATCCCCAAGCCTTGGCCCGTTTCCAGCGGGAGGCACAGGCGGCCTCTGCTCTCAACCATCCCAACATCTGTACGATCCATGAGATCGGGCAGCAAGACGGCCATCCGTTCTTGGTCATGGAGTTTCTGGACGGGGTGACGCTGAAGCATCGCATCGCCGGAAGGCCGATTGAGACCGATGTCCTCCTCGGTCTGGCGATTGAGACTGCCGACGCTCTGGACGCGGCACATTCCGAAGGCATCGTCCACCGTGACATCAAGCCCGCGAATATTTTGGTCACTAAGCGCGGACATGCCAAGATTCTCGACTTTGGGCTGGCAAAAGTCACGCTCTCGGTCAGTCCGTCCGTCCAGAACGCATCGGCTGACACGCAGACGTTGACGGTGGACGAGCAGCACCTGACCAGCCCGGGGGCAACGCTGGGCACGGTTGCATATATGTCGCCGGAGCAAGTCCGGGCCAGGGAACTCGACGCACGCACCGACTTGTTCTCCTTTGGTGCGGTGCTCTACGAGATGGCAACTGGGACGCTGCCGTTCCGTGGCGAAAGCTCGGGAGTGATCTTTAGAGCCATTCTGGACGGGGCGCCCACGTCAGCGGTGCGACTGAATCCCGACTTGCCCGCGGAATTGGAGCGAATCATCGACAAGGCACTCGAAAAGGACCGAGATCTTCGCTATCAGAGCGCAGCGGAAATGCGTGCCGATCTGAAGCGCCTGAAGCGCGAGACGGACACGGGACGGGCAGGAACAGCGAGTTCGGGTACGATGTCGGCGCAGGATGCGGCACCGCAATCTGGGACACAACAAGGGGTACCCACATCGGGGTCAGTTCCCGCTCTTGCCGCGCCGTCATCGGCTGCTGCGAAGGTTGCCGAACTTCGGACGGCTGGCGGCAGTAAAATCTGGAATATTGTAGTTCCCGCAGCGGTGTTGGCCGTCGCTCTGTGGGGAATATTTACTTGGTTCAGTCGGCCTCTTCCTCCGCCTAAAGTGCTCAGCACGGCCCAAATCACCCATGACGGAGTTTCGAAGACCAACCTTCTGACCGACGGTTCCCGGCTGTATATCACGGAGAGCATCGGTACGAAGCAGTTCCTGGTTCAGGCATCCGTCACAGGTGGCGATACCTCGGTCATTCCAACTCCATTTACCAACACAGCCTTGTTTGACATTTCTCCCGATCATTCGCAGCTCTTGGTGGCGGATTACGACTTTAGGGGGAACGAAGCACAGCTTTGGACATTGCCTTTGCCGACGGGAAGTCCCCGACATCTTTCTAATATTGTCGGTCATTGGGGTGTGTGGTCTCCTGACGGTAGGCAACTCGCGTTTGCCAAGGGGTCTGACATTTTCCTGGCTAACGTGGATGGCACGAACGTCCGAAAATTAATAACGCTTTCCGGTTCGGCATACCAGATTCGCTTTTCCCCCGACGGTACTCGTCTTCGCTTCACGCTCGGGACGGCCGAGACCAACTCCTCATCGATTTGGGAAGTTCGTACGGATGGCAGCGATCTTCACGCCTTGCTTCCGGCTTGGCATAGCCCACCCTTGGAGTGCTGTGGCGTTTGGAGTGCGGATGGCCGCTATTACTTCTTCGTCAGCGGCGCAGCCGATAGTGCCAATCTATGGGTGTTGCGTGAGCCTGCGGGACTGTTTCACAAAACGCCTTCAAACCCCTTGCAGATGACAAACGGCCCTATGTCTTTTGCTCTTCCAGTGCCTAGTCCTGATGGTAAGAAGCTACTCGCAGATGGGAACCTGCCTCGTGGTGAGCTTGTTGTTTATGACAGCAAGTCCCACCAGTTCCTGCCATTTCTTTCGGGAATTTCGGCAGGTGAAGTGGACTTTTCCCGGGACGGTAAATGGGTCGCCTACGTCTCTTACCCCGACGGTGCTCTCTGGCGCAGTCGCGCTGACGGTAGCGAACGACTCCAACTAACGTTTCCACCTGTCTCGGTTTTCCTCCCCCACTGGTCTCCCGACGGTACGCAGATCGTATACAGCAATACACAAGCGGGCCGGCCATGGAAGCTTTTTCTGATATCGGCACAGGGCGGAACACCACAGGAACTGCTTTCGGAAAAGGATTATCAGGTAGATGCGAACTGGTCTTTAGACGGACAAAAGATCATTTTTGGTCGTGCCCCCTTTATCCCTGGAAGCTCGGAGAAAGTCGCCATTCAGGTTTTGGATCTCAATTCTAAGCAGCTTTCTACGTTCTTCGGCTCCGAGAATTTGTTTGGTCCTCGCTTGTCTCCTGATGGCAAGCATCTCGCTGCCGAATCCTCCGATGCCAAGAAACTCTTGATCTTCGACTTCAAGACTCAGAAATGGGCAGATTGGATCAATGAGCCCGTGGGCATCTTCTTTCCTACCTGGTCGCGGGATGGAAATTATGTCTATTACAATGTTGCTGGAAAGAACCCTGCTTGTCGCCGGGTCAAAGTCGGACAGACCCGATCTGAATTGTTTGTTGATTCGATGGGTCTGCGCCGCCGGGCGCTCCCTTGGAGCGGCCTCACTCCTGACGGTTCGGCTCTCTACGTCCGTGATGTGAGTGGCGACGAGATCTATTCGCTTGACATGGAATTACCGTAGTTTGAATCCCCCATGCTTCATCCTGAAGGAAGCCAAGGCGGAGCACGCCAAGCCACATTAGTGTACTTTCAACGACATAGAAGAGCACGGACGGCGCTGTAAGTCATTGGAAGTACATCATAGGCATCGTTATTGTGTATCGCGATGTGTATCGCGCAGCCTTCGCAAGGCACACCCAGCAACAGCGCGCACATCACGCACTTGAACCATGAAGGAGACCCAATCGATCGGACATATTTAAGTACCCTTCGTCTTCGCTTCTAAAATCAGTCTCACTAGGTGCCCGAACGTCTCGTTGGTAACGAGGGGTCTCAAGCCCTGTTCGGTAACACTCTTGATGTCTTTTGTAGGTGCATCATTGTCTACCCGGTGGACGATGACAAGATCGAGGCTCGGGACAACCAAAACGTAGTGCCCACCTGCGCCGCGCGCGGAATACATTCCGGGCAGGGTTGCTTCCGCCAAATGCTTCCCGCCATATTCAACCCACCAGAGATACTCGTATCCGCCCGCATCCACTCCATTGAGCTGAATCATCTCATTCGCATGGGTGCTTTTTTTCACCCAAGCCTCAGGAACGACCTGTTTGTTCTTCCAACGTCCGTGCTGTAGGTACAGCAAGCCGAAACGCGCCAAGTCTCTGGCAGAGATTTCAAAAAGAAAAGCAGGGTGCGTGGAGTCGTGTCCGCCAAGATAGAAAACATCGTCTGGTCGGAAATCTTGCATTCCGATCGGTTTGGCGATGCGTTCGTAAAAGGCTTCGCCGATTTTCTTGCCCGTCTTTTTCTCGAAGATCGTACCCAGAACGTTGAAATCCCAATTGTTGTAGAACCAGAACGTGCCCGGAGCATGGCTGCCGCGTGCTGGCCGCAGTCTCTTCTGCCCAGGCGTTTCAAAATCCACCGGGTGATAAATGCCCGAACGCGCGCGAAGAATATCGACAATTCGCGCCCGCTTTTCCTCCTTCGTCAAAGGATCGGGCGAGTCATCGATCCCCAACTGATCCAGTGTTTCATTAACGTCGATAACGCCCTCAGAGGCATAGATTCCGTACAGCGCGCTAATTAGACTCTTGCGTATCGAATACGACGTAAGCTTCTTGTCGAAATCTCCCCACTGATCTACCACTTCTCCGCCTTGCACAATCATCACTGCCGAAGTGTGAATTGAATTGCCATAGGCTTTTGCTGTGGCGAGCTTTTCGCTGGACCATCCCACTGCGTCGGGAGACTTGGCCACGTTCCATGTCTTGCCCGGCCAAATAGTTTGCTTGTGCTCTCGCGCATAGACACCGCTGCAGATTGAGCCCAGAACAATGGTGACGACTGTGAACTTGTAAATTGAAGTTTGTGGTCTTCCGCGTGCCATATTCGGTAAACCTTAGATGTTTGACCATTGAGAAGCTATCACGGACATCGTGTGACCGCGCGATGGAACAATGTTGCCGCCGCAAAACAATTCACTACTCAGATTTGCACTTCTTTAGCCCTGAGGTATCGGCGCAGTTTCGTGGGGAATTACCTCCTTCGTGCAGGTTGAAGGATTATTTTCGTAGCAGACGGCCCAGGGCCATTTCCGCAGGCGGCGCTTTGGTGTCTAGAACCGCGTCGGCGACCATCTCACCCATCACTGGTCCATGCTTGAAACCGTGCCCCGAGCCTCCACCAACGATCCAGACGTTCTCCGCTTTAGGGTGGCGATCCAAGATGAAATAGTGATCCGTTGAATTCTCGTACTGACAAACACGACTTTCCAGTAGCGGCGCATCAGCCAGCGCCGGAAAGCGCGTGCGCAGATATTCTCGCGCCGCAGACAGCTTTTCTTGCGAAATCTCGCGCTCCATAGTGGAGGGGTCAATCGCAGGGCCGCGTGTATCGT